>Ga0153941_1000501_pt1 | contig 17225 bp, 13 predicted proteins | sample TSNJ025MetaG_FD_104733 | JGI IMG/M metagenome (GOLD analysis project Ga0153941, IMG submission 104733) | Attine ant fungus gardens microbial communities from New Jersey, USA - TSNJ025 MetaG | ecosystem: Host-associated > Fungi > Mycelium > Unclassified | place: USA: New Jersey, Brendan T. Byrne...
ACAGGAAACATTTTACCATAATAATTAGTTTACAGACCGTTGAAGCAAAACAGACAGACCGATACTCCGAAATCGACAGTCCGTTTCAAGCGAAATTGGCAGTCCGTTGAGCCGAAATTTGCATTTTATGGTGGAGCTGACAACAAAAGTTCCATTAATATTGATGGAGCTGATTACATGCTAAAATTCCAAAATACTATTGTTAATAGGAACCAATTAAATTCATTCTATTCTAATAATATTTTTTCGGAATACATATCATGTAAAATAATTGAATCTATGGGGTTAGATACACAGGAGGTTTTACTTGGTCATTACAATGGGAAACTGGCAGTAGCTTGTAAAGATTTTACTAATCAAAATCAAAATCTAATAGAATTCTCAAAAATTGAGAATCGTGTCATTGATAGTGCCCATAGGGGAAGAACTCCCATTTTAAGCAATTTGAATACGATATTTAAAAGTGATATATTTGATGATAAACTAAAGGTGGAAGCTAAGGAACGATACTGGGATATATTCATTTGTGATGCTTTAATTGGAAATTTCGATAGACATAGTGGTAATTGGGGGTACCTGATAGATATATTAAGTGGAGAAATGAAAAATGCACCTATTTATGACTGTGGTTCATCTCTTTATCCTCAATTGTCAGATGAAGGTATGATGAAGGTATTATGCACTGAGGCAGAAATTAGAGAAAGAATTGACAAGTTCCCTAAAGCTGCACTTATAGTAAATGGTAGTAAAATTAACTATAAGACTTACATTGGCAGTTTAGAGAATAATGACTGTAATCAAGCTTTATTAAGAGTGTCACCAAAAATAGATTTAAAAAAAATAAATACTATTATCGCTGATACTCCATTTATAAGTGAAAAAAGAAAAAAATTCTATGTAACCATGTTAGAACGAAGATATAATGAAATAATATTGGAACCATATAAGGATTATGCAAGAATGAATGTGAATGATAACAACCAAATGAGTATGGATAGATGGAAAGATGCAGTCGAAAAAAGTAAAACTTCAGCTAGGAATAACTCAAGTATTAAACCCAGCAGGAATGAAAAGAAGCTGCATATGTTAAACGAAAAAGATAGGTAAAGAAAATTATATAAATAATACGGTGATTTAGCGTCTTAACGGCTATTAGAACATTTTAAAGAAAGATTTTGTATTGCAGAAGCAAAGTATTTACAGCAAGTAAGGCGGTAAAGCTTCTTGCAAAGCAGATGTCGGGTATATGGATTATTGTAAATGGAAGTAAACTAGGCACAAATTATGGCGGTGATAATTATATGCTATCAGTATAATGATGTTGTGCCAGAGAGCAGATTGAAATGAAAAAACAGTTAAAAGTATTAAGTATCAGTGATATATCAGAAATGATGGACAGAGAGGATGAAAAACTTTTATATGGACAGTTCCTGGACCTGAATTTCAAGGATACTTGAGACAGACAACGCCAAAAGAATACGCCGCCAGAAATTTATATGTTGGAGAAACAATGTTGGAGAGATGCTAAATATAATGGCTGGTGCTGCTTTAGCACTTACTTTTGATGACAGAAGGTCTGCACTAACCTGTAAAATGAAATAGCAAAGACTTTATTATGGGTTACTCTATATAAAAGTCAGCAGGAAGGAAATAAACATATCATGGTGATAGAGCGTCTTAACGACTGTTTAGGCGCTTTTTTTGTGTGAATCAAAAATTTTCTTTTGCAATGCATGGAGTAAGGATCATTATCACCGTGAGTATGGCTGGTATTTTTAAAGCATAGAATTGACAACATATACACGAAATGCTATAATGCAAGAATAAAGCATTCATCTATGAAAATGCAAATATGAGGATAAGGCATGGGAGATAAAAAAAGTGATTCTACAGACGGATATAAAAAGTTTGTTTCAATCTTTCTTATGTTTACATTTATATGCTGCTTCCGTGCATATGTCCTGGAACGCGTTATCATAAGCGGAGACAGCATGAACCCGGCTTATTCAGACGGCGATGTAATATGGGTTCAAAAATTTGATATAAATACTATTTCACGGTATCAGGTGGTTGCAGCCAATATGAATGGCAAATACATGATCAAGAGAGTAATAGGATTGCCAAATGAAACCGTACAGATTATTGATGGATTTGTTTATATCAATGGTGAAAAGCTGAAAGATGATTATGGCTGCAGGACAACAATCTATGGCATAGCATCTGACAAAGTAGTTTTAGAGAATAATGAATATTTCCTAATGGGAGATAACAGGGACAATAGTATGGATTGCAGGATGTGGGGAGCTGCAACTGATGAGATGATAAAAGGAGTTGTTGTCTTTCGATTTTTTCCATTTTGGAAAATCACGGCGGCAACGAAAGGAGAATTACAGAATGGTACAATGTGTAGGTTATGGCAAATACAGAAATAACTGCCCGAACTGCGCTGGTGAAAATGGTAATCTTCTCTTTTGTCAATGGTGCGCAGCGTTGAAAGAGGAAGAGATCCGGAAGAAAAAAAACGCCCAGAAGGAAGCGCAGGAGCATACAGAAAAAATCATTAGGGAAAGGGAGTAAATATAATGTTTGACTGGTTTATAAAAATGGGAGATGAATTAAGGGGAATTGATTCTGCAGCAACCCATAAGGAGTATATAGGGAAAATTGAGCAGAAAAAAAATGAGCGATTTATTTTTTCGGGCAGCACTAAAATAATGGTTATTGCCCTGGGAGTAATATACATATTTATGGCTGCAGGTATGATCATGATATTGAAAGAAACAACAGGTGCTGCATTGCATATTATTAAATATTTGCTTATGTCAGTCATTGACCTCATTGTGATTTTTTCCCTGACGTTCGGAAAGAAAAAAGGAGAGATTGTCTCATTTGTGGGTATCCTTATATTTGTTTCAGGCCTGTTCCTTTCAATCCTTTTTTCATGAATGCTCTTTCCCATTTGTCCCTTTCTTTTTATCCCTGTCACTGAAAGCGGAGCGAAGGAGTGGAGCAGACAATAAGGTCTTAGCAAGCATAGGGAATTGTACTCCCACTTCGTGTCAGGGAGTACAATGCCCGCTTGTTAGTCATTTTACGAGGCGGCAAGTTCAGCCTTTCGTAAAATTGGGGTTGCACCCCCTAATACCCCCGCTTACATTTGCCGACGGCGCGGCAAATCATCTCCTGCAGCACCCCGCAGCAGAACCAAAACAAAGGAGCAAAAAACATGACGGGTTTATACTATGCAATATTAGCAGTAGCAGCTGCAGCAATTTATGTATTTTCGATAGTGCTTAAAGTGAAAAATAAAGCAGGATGTGCCGCCTGTTATGCAATCCTGTTCCTGCTTGTATTACTGTTTATTTGAGCGATAAGAGAGGAACGGAATGGGAGAGGCAAACAGAAAGAGAACGCGGAAACTGAATGTCTATTTGCTTGATGAAGAACTGGCAATATTTGATGCAAAAGCAGATGAAGCGGAAATGAGTAAATCTGCATTTATAAGAAATATGATTATGTTCGGAGAGGTACATGAAAGAACGATGTTTTCAAAGAAGGATACGGAAGCATTGTTGTATGAAGTGAATCGTATCGGAAATAACATAAATCAGATTGCATTCAGAGCAAATTCAAATAGAACGATAGATGAGAGGGATTTCCAAAATATGTATGATAATTATATGGAGCTTCTTTCTGTTTATGATAAATTTATGCGAGGCAAATCAAATGGCGACTACTGAAATTCATGCTATCACTGTTACACCTTACAAGGCACTGAGATATGTGATCTCAGATAAAGTGGTTCCCTATATTTCTGACGATCATATTAATAAGGATATGCCATATAGAATTTTAGAAAATAATGGAGAAAAATTAGTGCAGTATCTCACACTTAATTCCTTTCAAAACTGTGATGCATTAAATCCTTATTCAACTTATCGGGATATGCAAGAAAAATGGCAGGGAGTACGATATAAAAATAACGGGAAAAAAGCGAAAAACGGACAGGAACCGCTCATGTGGCATTTACACCAAAGCTTTAACGGAATGGAAGTAACACCAGAAACAGCAAATGAAATTGGGCGCAAACTTGCAGAAGAAATATTTAAGGGTTTTAGTGTTACAGTTTCCACTCACTGTAACACGGATAATATTCATAACCACTTCATTATTAGTGCATGGGACAACACAGGGAAGAAATGGAATAACTGCAATAAGAATTATCAAAATATCCGGAGAGTTTCTGACAGGCTTTGTGAGGAATACGGACTTCATGTATTGGGTAAAACGAAGGACGTTAAACTAATCCGTTACAAAGATAAAGATGGAAATACCCGTTATTATGAACCAACAGACCGTAAAAATGAACTGATCCGAAAGCGAGAAGCGGGAGAGGTTACAGGAGACGATGTAAGGAGTTATCGCAATACTCCGATTTACGGGGAAACCCAGAAAAAGACAACCAATAACCGTACTGAAATCAAAGCGGATATTGATGCAGTGTTACCAACATGCCGGAGCTACGAAGAATTACTTGAGCGATTAAAGGAGTTAGGTTACAGCATTCGTGCAAAAAAGAAGAATGGCGACTGGATGGCACATGTATCATTTCAGTCACCATTACAGGATCGGGCAACACGTGAAGATAAAATAGGGGATGGCGTTTTTTATACCCGGGAGAATCTTACGAATTACATTAAAGCACACAAGGCAGAACTTGAAAGGGACCTGACGCATGAATCTAATCACCGTGATTACAACGGTGATAATGAATGGAATAAGACAGTCCCATTTATTGCGGGATATGAATATGGGATAACAAAACTGTCAGACATCAACAATCATTATAAAACAATCCGCAGTGACAGCGGAAAATACTGCACGGTTGAAAGAACCACAACAGAAAAGAAGCTAATTGCAGACATCCGCGTGAAGGATAGCGAAGTACACGGCTTAATTGATACTTCACATCTTGATAAATTGATTGCAGAACAGAGAGGGAGGCGTAGACAAAAGAAATCTTATCTTTCGGGAACACAGGAGCAGCGGCTTGTTGCGCAGATACAGAACAGCTTCCGTTGTCTGCAATACACCCAACAGCACCATATATATGGCTATAGGCAGATTATTAATTTATATTCTGCGAATAAAGCGAAATACGATGCAGCAATTGATAGATTTACAAAAGCAGAAAAGACCATCAGACACTTAAAGGAAGTCCTTCTGACCCCCAAAAAGCTATCTGACTTACAGGATAAAATCTCAGGATGCAATAACAATATTTCCTATATTCTTGAAGAATATGATGAGGACATAAAAAGAGCAGCACAATATAGGGAAGTTATGGGGAAATATAAAATAGATACACCGGAAGGACAACTTGCTTTAGAAAAAAAGGTAGCCGAATTTGAAATGAGGCAAAATACCAACAGGGGATATATGGCGGATGTTGTTCTACAGATGTCAGAACTTGAGAACTGTATCAGGACCTATGACCGTATCGACAGTGAAAATGGCAACAGAAATGTACAGGCTATGAATGAATTTGAAGTGCTTGCTAAAGTTGGAGATACTTCACAATTTGATAATATTTCAGAGACAAAAGAATACCAGAAAAAAGATGAAAGGGAGGCAGCCACAGAGAAACAGGAAAAACATGTTATGAGAAAAAGAGACGACAGATGAAAAGAAAAGTAAAAATTATTGACATGGAGCGAAAGGAGAAGTTTATATGGCAGATTTCGGAACGGACGTAGGAAACAGCACTTTATCCGGCGCATTATCCCTTACAGGGAAGCTGTTGGAGGCATTACTTAAACTGATTGCTAAGATTTTTGATACATTTATGGAGAAGACGAGCGCAGAGCACAAATTGAAAAAAGCCGAGTATCATGAAGTGAAGGAGAACATAAAACAGAAGAAGTTCGAGGAAATAATTGATGGAAAAGTGGGGTTTGTTAACCATAAGGACTTAGTGAAAGCAGGTGTTCCATTAACAGTAACACAAATCTCCATGGAAGATAAAGACTTTAAGGAGCTTGCTGGACGCTGTAAACGGGTGGGGATCGTCATATCAGGCGTGGAAGACATCAGGGCAAGTGAGCTTACAGGCAAAAAGGCCAGAATTTTGGAATGTAAGCAGAGCGACCTGCCAAGGCTTAAGGAACTCATTGATCTAATGAATGATGAAAAGAAAATTACTGTGATACAGGAAGAAATTGATAAAACAGGAGGTAGAAACCGGGAGCTTGCGGCACAGATTGATTCCATTAAAAGCAGCGATAGTGAGCTTACACCGGAAGAGTTGAATAAAATCAGGGATCTGGAAACCGAAATTGAGGAAAACAACAATGTCATGAATGAGCTTGACAAACAGGTTTGGGAAATCCGCCAGGGACACAGTCAGGATCTGAATACGGAGCAGGCGCAGGGGGTATGTGAAAAAGCGGTAAATGGGGAGACATTACGGGGTGTGGAGTTCAATGAGGCGGTGGACCGGTGGACCGGCGGGAAAATTGATAAAGATACTACCTGTTATGTGGTAGATGCAAAGGATCCCAACCGCTATATCGTATGTAATGCAAAAAATGATGTTTTCCGTAAGCAGGAGTATATAAGGACTACATATGAGGTTTACAACGCAGGGAAACAGGTATATGCCACAAACGACAGACGTTTTGATGGCCGACAGAAAGATTATTGGGTAAAAGAAAAAGCAGCTATGAAGGCAGCGGGCGGTTTCAGTGATCAGGTTATTAAATTCTATTCCTTGAAAAAGCTGGAAACTTACCGGGAAAATTATAAAGCCCAGAATGCCGCAGAGATTGACGGTCTTGGGGTTGGTAAGGAGGGCAGGGATTACGAGGGTATTATAAAGAACCTTGAAGCTAAAATAAATGAGCGCGGCGGAGCGTACAGAGACAGCGTTCTAATAGATAAAGAAACAGGTAAACAGACACTCCTGCCAGGTGTTGTAATAAACAATGAAACAGGGAAACCGATGCTTCTGAAGGAGGGTATGGGAACCGCTGAACGGACCACAGTTGCTGAAGCAGTAGTTATGGGGAAACAAATTGCAAATTATAAGGAGATCTCACAGCTGGAAAGAGAAGTGGCGATTGCCCGTACAAATGTCCTTACGGCAAATGAGGGTAAACCTGAGCATATAGTGGCACAGGCAGAGTTTGAAAAAGTCGAAAATGCTTATAAGACAGCACTTGATACGGAAGCAGTCCTGATTGATGAAAGAAAAAGCATCAATGCAGTACAAGCTGAGCAGGAGGTACATAATTCTCCAAATAACATCCTTGAAGCTGAAAAGAATGACAGCAGCCGCGATAACGGCAATCTTGACGACAGACAAAATGAAAGCAGTGATGATATTCGACAGGCAATAAAAATGGAAGAATATAAGGATGAAATTGCTGACAGAAGAAAAGAGAGCGGAGTAAAAGGCAATGATGTCAAAGTCAGTGAAATGACGAAAGAAAAAGCTGTCTCGCAGGGTAAGGGTGACAGATAGACCATTATCACTATGATAATGGTGCGGAAAGGAGCGGAGGAAATGTGAAGCCAAGAAAACAAAGTAATGCCGAGTACATTATAGCAGCACTAACCCTGCTTGCAGCACTCTTCTTATCAGCTAAGGCTGGAATGGCCTTATCAGATAAAGCAGTAATTGAATCAGCGCAGGAAGCAGTTACAGAGGGGATAGACAGCTTTAACCTTTTCTTTGATTGTTTTAACGCTCAGGTAACAGTGACCCCGTTATCATTTGTATGGAATGATAACGTAAAGAATTCACTTTTATTGGGTGGCTTATTATGGTTCATAGCGGCTGCTTACTGGTTTACATCAAAGAAAAAGTACATAATGAATAAGGAATATGGTACAGCAGAATGGAGCAAAGAAAAAAATATCAGTGACTTGTTTGCAGTAAATCTTATGAATAAGGAAATAAAACTGGTAAAACAGGTAAGGTGGATAATCGGGCGCTATTTTGCCAGGAAAAAAGCTTATAAGACCTGCAGGGAAAACAGGTTGAAAATAAAAACGGATGAATTGAGATGGCTTGAACAATGGAAATCAGATAACACACCACGGGATAAGAATCTTACCCATGAACAGAAAAAACAGAAAAAGGAGATCCTGAGACAGTATAAGATACGGAAGTCGGAAATTGAGAAAAAAGCAAAAGAATATTTAAAAAAGGCTTTCATTGTAGCGTGGGAACCTGAGAATCTTAAGCATGCGTACAGGTTGGAGTTGAAGAACATAGACTTCCGGTATCAGCAGAAAACCGCAATTTCAACAGAGAGTCAGAAAAAGGCAGAAGAGAAGGCAGCAAAGGTAAAATACAATAAGGGCTTACGGGAATTTTACAGAGGTACGGGAAAAATTGAGAAGATCCGAAAGAAGTATGAAAATGCAGATGCACTTTTCACAAAGACGGAACGGATCAGTATTTACAATTATCTTCTTAATAACAATACTCTTGTTTTGGGTGGTTCCGGTTCCGGCAAGACTCGTGCCTTTGTTATGCCGAATATCCTACAGGCCCATTCCTCCTTTGTTGTCACAGATCCCAAGGGTGAGATTTTAGAAAAAGCAGGACATTTCCTTGAGACGGTAAAAGGGTATAAGATCCACGTACTCAACCTTGATGAAAAATCCAGGTCGGACGGCTACAATCCTTTTGTATATATACACCCTGAAAGACAGGGCTATGAAGAACGCGTACTCATGCTGATTGAAGCAATCATTATCAATACAGACGGCGGCGAAAAGAAAACCGGATCAGATCCATTTTGGGATAAAGCGGAGAGACTTTTCCTGCAGGCAATCTTTTTCTTTACCTGTGATGGTTTTGTACCAGAAGAGCAGACTATGAATACGGTACTTACCTTGATTGGCATGCTGCAGCTAAGCGAGGAAGAGGATAATCATGACAGTGACCTTGATTATTTTGCTGATATCTTCAGGCAGAAGCATGGCGAGGAACATATAGGTGTACAGCAGTACAAAGAGTTCAGGGAAAAAGCAAGCGGCAAGACCGCAAAATCAATCGTTATTTCAGCCGTTGCTCGCCTGGCACCATTCAGAACAAGCGCAGTCCGAAGGATTTTCAGTTACGATTCCATGTGCCTGGAACGTCTGGGAGAAGAAAAAAGTGCAGTTTTTGTTGTTGTTCCGCCTACCGACTCTACTTTTAATTTTATTGCAGGCATGCTTTTTACGCAGATGTTCCAGGAATTGCAGTATTGTGCCACACAGGTGCATAAACATGACGGACAGCGGCTGCCGGTTCCTGTCCGCTTCATACTTGATGAGTTTGCAAATACATGCACCATTCCGCATTTTGTAAAAATATTGGCATATGCCCGGTCCTTTGGAATAGGAATCGTTCCGATTTTACAATCACTGGAACAAATAAAAAATATGTATAAGGATGAATGGGGCGTTATTGTTGATAACTGTAACACTTTGCTTTATTTAGGCAGTATCACACACATGGATACATTAGAATACATGAGTAAATTGTTGGGAAAAGGAACATTCGATAAAAAAACAACGGGCCGGACAAGGGGAAAAAGCGGGAGCAGCAGCCAGAACTATGATGTAATCGGACGTGATCTCTTGGATCCTGCTGAAATCAGAAAATTGCCAAAGTCTGACTGCCTGCTTGTTGTAGGAGGCAGAAATCCTTTTTACAGCGAGAAATATGATTATCCGGCTCATCCGAACTACAAATATACGTCCGATGCAAGCCATACATTTTCTTATGAATACATGCCAAAAGAACCAAAATCCAAGACGCCGCCTGCTCTTGAGGTTCATCACCGTGATAACGAAATGGAGCAGCGGATTAACGAGCGTGTACAAGTTATTTTAGAACGTACATGGAAAGAAACAGATGAAATTCAGATGAGTAACAATGAGCAAAGCCTGCTTAACCATATGGGACAGGAATTTGTACACTTTGCTCCCATAAGGGATGAGCTGCTTTATACGGACGAGGGTACAGAGGAGACAGCTGAGGAAGAAGATCTGTCAAAGGCACTTACTATTCATGCAGAAGATGAAAAGTTTGAAAGAAGGTCACTTTCAAATATTGAATCGATGTCCGCTGAAGCGGACAAGGGGTGTAAGTTTGAAAGAAGGTCACTTTCAAATATTGAATCGATGTCCGCTGAAGCGGACCAGGGGTGTAATAATGACGAAATGCATGACAAGGTTCAAAAACATGTTATGGAAGTCATGGAGAGTGTGAAAGGGGTGATGCAGGAAGAAGGATACAGCGTTACATCTGACCCGGCAGAAGTTGCAAAAATGGTTCTCGACTCTCGTACGAACCTTACACCCATAAGTGATGAGCTGCTTTATACGGATGAGGGTACGGATGTGACAGTTGAAGAAATGGAAGAAATGGAAACCACTGAAAGCTTCACAAAAGAAGAATACGAATTTGACAGTGATCATGACGATTCTGCCCTGGAGGATGATTTTGGGGATTTAAGCAGTCTCCTTGATGAGGTGGCAGAATTAATGAATGATAAAGAAACAGTAGCATAATAAAAATAATAGAAAGAAGAGGTATTGTAATGAAGAAGACTACTACAGTTGATAAGGAAATGAACAGAGAAAGCATGGTATCCAGACTGGGAGCTTTTCTTAACCGGCACATAGCAGTGATTACCTGCACCCTGCTGATTGGAGTTATGGTTATTGGAACTGCAAGTGCAAGTGCAAGTACAAGCTCTGCGGATACTCTTTGGAATACGGTAAGGGATTTAATCCAGACATGGGTTACGAGATTAGGAGGGGTTGTTATGTTTGTCGGTGGTGTTATGTTTGGATTGGGCTGGAAATCAGAAGATGCCGAACAGAAATCCCGTGGTATTTCAACGCTTGTTTCCGGTGCCATCGTTGTTGCAGTTGCTGCGCTTGCCACCACTTTCTTTAAATAAATGTTCACATAGTGGGCAGAACAGGAAAGGAGTTGGAGAAATATGTTAGATGCATTAAGAGAGTGGCTCCTGGGGCTTATGAGCTCCGCGCTCACCGGCTTTGACAGCATGCTGGCAGATGCTTCAGATATTCTGGCAAACGGTCTGGGCGACTGGGCTAATATAGAAGCCCTGTCTGTTACCTTACGTCCTTTTTGTTATACGATAATAGGTATTTGCCTGCTGATAGAATTAGCCCAGGTTGCCGCCAAAGTGGACATAATAAAGTGGGAACACGGATTAAAGCTTTGTGTAAAGATGGTGTTGGCAAAGGTATGTATTGACATGGCACCTACGGTATTACAGGCATGTTATATGCAGGCACAGGCATGGGTTACAGGACTGGCAAGCGGTGGTACTACTTTTGGCGCTACAACGATTGGATACTTAACACCACTTGTTAACAAAGTAAAAGGATTTGGTGATATTTTAGGCATGTTTCTGTCATCCTTTATTGTTCTTATGGCAATAAAAATCTGTGGGCTTATGATACAGGTAATCGCATTTGGCAGGATGTTTGAATTATATGTATATTTAGTGGTAAGCCCGTTTCCCTGTGCTTTTATGCCATTAGGTGACGGTTCCGGCGGTGGTGTCAGCAGAATTACAAGTAAATTTTTTAAGAGCTTTATTGCTGTTTGCCTGCAGGGTGTTATGATGATTATTGTCATCCGCGTTTTTGATGTGGTTTTAGGGCAGGTCCTTTTAACTGCATTAAAAGCAGCAGCATTTAAACCCAGCGTGAACACGGCTATAACGGATTTGGTTTACACAATGCTCTTAGGCTCCATCGCTCTGGTAATGGCTGTCGTCAAGTGCGGCAGCTGGGCAAAGGGTATATTGGATGCAATGTAAAGAGGATGGAAGGAGGTTTATAATAATAAATGATAGCAGTCAGAATACCTGAAGAAATCAGGAAATATAAAGAAAAAATCATGTTCGGATTAAATGCAAGGCAGCTTGTAACCACATTGATCGCTTTACTTGTATGCGTTCCTCTGTACTTTTTCGGACGGGGTTACCTTACAGATGATATTTTATCGTGGATTATTATTTTGATTGCCGTGCCGCTGTTGGCAATTGGTTTTTTTCGTTTTAATGGCATGCCAATGGAACGGTTTGTAATGGCAATATTGAAATATGCTTTGTTCTTTCCTACAAAAAGAAAGTACAAGGTGGAAAATGCCTTTCGGGATTGGCAAAATGAAGCAATAAAAGAAGAACTTCCAAGGCCGGGCGTGGAACGCATGATTGCATCAAATATAGCATTACAGGGAAGTCTTGAGCGTATCGTATTGTTACAAGAAGCAGAAGAGCGAGGGGATATGAAATTTGACGCAGATACGGCTGATTTAATCACGGTGAGTAAACACGGCTCAGGCGGCCGGAAGCCAAAAAAGGACAAAAACGATGGCGCCGGTGAAGATGATCAGCAAGATAAGGAAAATAAAAAAAAGTCCAGGCTGCAGATACAGGCAGAAGAAATAGAAGAAAAAATCAGGCGGGATGCTCATTATCTGCCAACCAGGAAAGAAACCGCAATCCGGAGAAAATGGAATCTGCAGTTAGAAAAACAATGCAGAGCAGAAATGGAAAGAAAGAAGAAAGCGGTAAGTAAGAAAAATACGCAGATGAAGAAGCGTAGGAATGCACAAACAACGATTCCCAAAACCACACAAAAAAGCATACCGTACATTGCTGACTATGATGAGGGTTTGTTTGAAGTCAGACCGAATAAATACAGTAAAATATACCGCATGCAGGATATTAACTATCATACAGGCAAGGAAGAGGAACAGATAACCATTTTCTGTAAATTAGGAGAGTTTTTGAACTATTTTTCCGATGATATGAGTTTCTCGTTTTGTATTGATAACCGCATTATATCGGTACAGGAGCAGGAAAAACAGATATTTTATCAGATGTCACAAGATGGCTACGACAGGCATCGTAAAGAGTATAACAATATCCTGCGCCGCCAGATTATGGCAGGACGAAATAATATTCAGGTGGAAAAATTTGTTACGGTTACCATTGATGCTTCAACACCGTTGGAAGCTTTGCTGCGTTTCCATAAGCTTGATGCGGAAGTTATTGATAATCTAAGGAAAATCGGAAGTGATGCTAAAATACTGTCTACAGAAGAAAGGCTTGCATACTATCATGATAAGTATCGAAAAGGGCGAGAAGGAGAGCTTAAGGTTGACTTTGACTTTATAAAGTCACAGGGTATCAGCAGCAAAGATTATATTTCACCATCCATGATGGAGTTTGGAAAAAAACATTTGCAGATTGAAGATACTTATTACCGCGTTGTGCATCTTTGTAATCTGCCGGCAAGCCTTTCGGATGAATTCATGTTTGAGCTTTGCGACAATGACTTTCCGGTTACAACAACCATTAATATCCAGCCGGTTGCACAAGATAAAGGGATGCGTATTGTAAGGAAACAGCTTACAGGAATTGAAAAAGATAAAATCGAAGCAGAGAAAAGGGCTATCAAAGCAGGGTACAGTCCCGAAACAATCCAGCATAGTATCAAGGACGCACATGCACAGGCAGAGAGTCTTTATGATGATATGCTCAATAAGAATCAGAAAATGTTCTTTGTCACAATCACCTGTATGGTTCAGGGCGATTCTCCTGATGAACTTGAAAGTAACTGTAAAATCATAGAGGGAAAGGCGCGTAAATATACCGCTCAGATGATGACGCTTACATATCAGCAGGAAGAAGGTTATAAAATAACTTTGCCTTTCGGCTACACGCCAAAGGATATTTGTGTTGACAGGACTTTAACAACAGAAAGCACTTCCATCTTCATGCCATTTAGCAATCAGGAGCTTTTCCAAAGTGGCGGCTACTATTACGGGTTGAATCAGATAAGCCAGAATCTTGTTGTTGTAAACCGGTTGAATATGAAAACACCATCCGGATTTGTCCTTGGTACATCGGGCAGCGGTAAATCATTTGCAACAAAACGTGAAATACTCAATGTTCTGCTGCATGACAGCCAGACCGGAATACTGATTATTGATCCGGAAAATGAGTACGGCGACTTTTGCCGCGCCTTTGGCGGCACGGTACTGAAAATCAGCGCAGACAGCAATTTCCATATAAATCCCATGGATATGACCGAGGATTACGGTCTTGATGAGGACGATGGCGAAGACACACCGCTTTCTATGAAGAAAGACAAAGCTATGAAAAAGAAGTCTGACTATATTATGTCTATTGTGGAGCGTATGATAAGTGTTGGAAGCAATGGTGATGCCACCAGCATTACGCCTGTTCAGAAGACAATCATAGACCGTTGTGTTTCCAGATGTTATAAAGATTTTCTGAATCACGACTTTGCTCCTGAATATACGCCTACCCTGATCGACCTGCAGAACGAGCTTGACAGGGAAAGGGACACGGCAGAGGGCAGGGCTGTTGCAGAAGGCATAGAATATTACACTCGCGGCAGCATGGATGTATTTGCACATAAAACCGATGTCGCGCTGGACAACCGCCTTGTGGTATTTAATGTACGGAATCTGGGCGACCAGTTAAGGCAGATTGCACTTATCATTGTGTTTGATTTTATTTGGAACAGAATGATAGAAAACAAGAACAAGGGAATAAGGACCTATTGTTACTGCGATGAAATTCATGTCATGTTCCAGTCTTACTATTCTGCAAATTTCTTAAAGCAGCTTTATAAGAGGGGCAGAAAATACGGACTTTGTATAACCGGGCTGACACAGAATGTTGAAGATTTATTGAAGTCAGATCAGGCAAGGGGTATGATTGGTAATTCGGACTTTATTATGATGTTAAACCAGAGTAGTGAAGATCTCAAAGTGCTTGCCGGTATGCTAAATATATCCGAAACTCAAATGGGGTTTGTCATAGGCGCGGATGCCGGAAGTGGTTTGCTGTTTGCAGAAAGCACTGTTGTTCCTTTTATTGATCGTTTTCCGGCGGACAGCTATCTGTACAGATTGATGTCAACCAGGTTTGGTGAGGAGATGTCCAGTGCTGAAGTTCAGAAGCAGATTCAGAGTATTATAAAAGATAGTACGTCAGGGAAATGACCGGATACAAATAATGCGGTTTAGGCAGTAAAGGTGAAAGGAGTCTTCATGTGGCTACTTATAAAAGTACTGGTGTCCCCATTCTAACGGCAAGGACACAGGCCATACAGAGTAGATTAAGCACCCCGCCAGACCCTCCGGCGAAACCGGCTCTCACACGCAAGGTTACCTTACCGGATAAAGAAGAAACGAACAGTGCAGGCAGGACGAACGTTGACGCAGGAAGAACTCCTGGTCAGGGCACAGGTTCGGGGGCGGATTTATTAAGAACGGCACTCGCCGCAGGGCAGTATGGCAGCATAAATAGCAGAATTAATGTGTCTCGTATTCAAACAGGCAGTATGACTGAAAAAGCAGCAGAAGCACGTGCTGCACAAGCAATGCTGCAGGGAAGTTATGCGCCGTCCCATATATTAAAAAATACAGGTCTCGAAGCAAAAGCGAGTTTCTATGAAGCTATGGGACGTTACAGCGGCGGGATTTCCCTTTCACAGAATGTAAAGAACGTCTTTTCTGCCGGTGGAAGTATTGTGTCAGGAAAGATACAGGGAGAATTGGCAAGTCGTGATGATCTGGGAAGCCAGGTAGCGGGCCAAACTATTGTAACTGCAAAGGCAGTATATACAGGAGCCAGAGTGGCGCAGACCGCAAGTCCTGTTGTGATAAATACCATAAAGAATCTGCCGTCTTCCACAGTAAAGACAGCAAAGAGCATTGCAAATGTCAGTAAGGGTGTAATGGATGTGACGATAACTACAGGGAGAGCTGTTGGAACCCTTGCAAAAACTGCCAGGATTATGAGCAGTGGATTTATTCCTTTCAATGCAAAGTTCACCAAAAATGTTTTACTTAATCAGGCAAAAATATCAGGACTTCTGCATACTGTGACAAGCCAGCGTATTATCAGTGGCGTAAAGCAGATACAAAGCAGAGTAAAACAAATCCGGACAGCTGGCATCCAGGGCGCTAAAAAAATACAGACAAGCGCAGAGGCGGTTGCGAATGCGGGTAAATATTCTTATAGTCTTATCCGGGGTATGGCAAACGGTACAGTTATGAGCAGCTTTGTGGCACACCAGGTCTTGTTGAAAGCTGGTACTATAGCCCGGAAGGCAGGATACGGAGGATTAAATCTTGCGGGTCTGGGAGTGAAGCTTGCTGGGCAGGGAGTTGCCCGTGGAGCAGTAAAGGGTAGTATATGGGCATTTAAGGGTGGATTACCCAAAGCAGGGAAAGTCGCAGATACTTTATCCATGGGACTTTCGGGGGTACTTTCCTCTTCAGATGATATCATGTTACAGGGAACAGGCAATGCTGTCATGCTTACCAATTATGGTATTAAAACAGGCATTACTGCGGCACGCTTGATGGGACGAGGAGTAAAAACTTCCGCGAAAGGTACCACAGGTGCGGTAAAGGGAATTTATCGTGTCGGATCATTTCTTCGTCAGAATGGGCTGCGTGCAGCGTGGGTGAGAGCAAGAAACATGGCGGCTGTACAAGCTGTAAATGCAGGAAAATCTGTTGTTTCAGTTATTCTGAATCTTATCAAAGCTGCGGGGCAAAAAGTGATTGCTCCACTCATTCTGATTGCTGTTTCTGTTTCGGTCATCATGAGTATCCTGGCTGCACCAGCAGCGGCAGTCGGCGGTATTTTCAGCGGGCTGTTTGATACGGATGGAGAGGATGGCACATACACGGAAACAGATATCCGGACATATATAACAGATCCTTCAAACGGAATACCAGCAAAGAGGACGGCTTACATCAGCGGTTTGTCCGTCTATTTACAGGAGCAGCTTAAGGAAAGTGGAGGTTCCTATGATTATGTCCGTTTCAAAACGAATGCCAGTGATGATCTGATTGAACCAACCGTTGCGGAAATATCGGGAGTAGTCTATGCTGAAAATGAACTGGCGAATATCATACAGCCGGTCTTCAATGCCGTTATCCTGCAAAAGTATGATCTCGCACCGAAAGCTGCACAAGCAAAGTCCACATTGACCGGTATATTCAACAAATTATTCCGCCGGGATGAAGTGACAACCGTAGAATATTGTGGGGATGGTGTAACCGATACAGATGGTCTGATCCATGCGGATATCACATCCTGCCCTAATCATTCCGAATTATACTTCCA
>Ga0153941_1000502_pt1 | contig 17150 bp, 13 predicted proteins | sample TSNJ025MetaG_FD_104733 | JGI IMG/M metagenome (GOLD analysis project Ga0153941, IMG submission 104733) | Attine ant fungus gardens microbial communities from New Jersey, USA - TSNJ025 MetaG | ecosystem: Host-associated > Fungi > Mycelium > Unclassified | place: USA: New Jersey, Brendan T. Byrne...
ACAGAATTAGATGAAAAGTATCCGACAATGGCTTCCGGAATTAAGTCAGATGATCGTCTCAGCTATGTGATAATAATCTGTAATTTACCTTTTCAAAAAATGTGCCTTGATACATCAAATCTGTTGACCGCAATTACGGCATTGATGAGTGCTGCCTTGCGGCGTGTTACGCAATATGAAGAGATTACCCACGAGACCAGATATCTGACAGGAACTGCTGTCTTACAGCCGGAGATCTTCAGGAAGTTATGTGAAGTACGGCTATCAGATGATGATGTTACCAATGGATTTCTGTGCCGTATTACATTGGGAGAAGACAGTCTGGTACAAGCTGCTGAGAAACTGGAACCTATGATAAGGGAAAATGACTATATGGGGAGTGATCAGGCGGGCTGCCTTTATGTATTGCTTACAGGTACCACGCAGGCGGGATATCAAGTATTTGAAAAACGCCTTCAGGAGAAGGGGATTATATGCTCACAGGTGGAAGGAGACTTATGATGTCAGGAAGGTTAGTTATCGTATTATTAATTGTAAATGTGCTGATGACCATAGTGATTACCAATTTTACCTTTCGAAAGGATCAGACGTTGGCATTGTTAAGGTTTGTTTTAAGTTTTTTTATCCCGGGTGTTGGGATTTTGCTTTGTATGATTATGCGGATTCGTCATAACAATTCCTGTTTTGAGATGGCAGCAAGCGGGAAGATTAAAAAGTATAAGCTGAAAAATATGGAGTTTATGGATGAAAAGCAGCTTCAGAATATGGTACCTGCTAATGATGCATTAGGAATGAGTGATGAGAAGGAACGAAGAAAGTACATGCTTGGGTTATTGAAGCAAGAGGAGATGTCTTCTCTGCGCGGTACCCTAAAAAAGGCATTATCAAATGAGGATTCAGAGGTATCTCATTATGCGGCATCAGGATTGATGGAACTGCAGAGGGAGTCTTATGCTGTGATGACAGACAGGGAAATGGTTTATCGTGAAGGGGAGACGAATACTTATGGAAAAGCAATTGATTATGCAGCTTCTATTTTAGCATACTTAAAAAACAGCGAAATCGGCCAGTTGGAAAGTTATACCTTCCGCAGGAGATATGAAGAGGTTATGAAGGGTATCCTGTCAGATTTTCCAAAGGAATGTATATCGGAGGATTATGAAAATCTGATTGATATATTGTTGAAGCAAAGTCGCCTGGAAGAAGCAGGCATTTATGCTAAGGAGTACAATAAAGCATTTTGTAATAATGAGAATAGTTATCTGTATTGTATGAAAGTATCCTACCAGCAGAATAGTAAAGAAGGCTTTCAGAAGGCATTATCAGAACTACGAAACAGCAGCATTACCATCTCTTCAGATACTTTGTCTCTGGTACGTTTTTGGGCTGAGGTGTGATAATGAAGAGCAATAAGAATAAGTTAATAGACAGACAGTTTAAGTTTCAAAGAGTCCTGGCATTGATTATCATTGTGGTGCTCCTTGCTTTTGTGTATTTTATAGTGAGGAGTGATTTTTCTGCCCCTACCAATGATTTGTCCGGGCCGGTCATTCGTTCAGATCATGCATTAACCTATGAGGATATTAATCATAACTGGGGAGGCAGTACCTGGTTGGTAATTGAAGATCCTGAGGATAGTGTATCTGTGCAGATCAGAGATTCCGTAGAGTTGATGCTGGAGAGCCTGGGGCAGGAGCCTGTCTATGTAACGGATCCTTCCATACAGCAAATCTATGGTGCAGAGGAAGGGATTATTGTAACCGCCACATACTTGAACAAAATTGATGAAATTTATACGTTACTGGACTTTGCAAAGGACGGCGGAACCTTGATTTTTGCAGTGCGTCCGGAGGTGAATGAGACATTTAAAAGTATCAGTCAGCAATTAGGAATCTACGAACATTATTACTTTAAAGACAGTGAGGGGATTCATTTTATACCGGGAATGTATAGTGATGAGACGTATGGTGTGGAGGGTGAGTGGCTTTATAACTCCATTATTGAATTACATGTATATGAAGAATGTAATGTGATGGCGGAAAATGATGAGGGAATTCCTTTGGCATGGTCACTTTCCTATGGACAGGGAAAGATATTGGTATTGAATAATTCCCTTATGATATACCGTTCATCAGGCGGAATGCTGTTGTCCATGCTGGCGTATCTGGAAGGACAGCTTCTATATCCGGTAGTGAATGCGAAGGTTTTTGCCTTAGAATCATTTCCTGCGCCTACAGATGTGAATCAGGATTTTATTAAGAAACATTATTTAAGAACAGGAAGAACCTTCCTGCGTGATTTGTGGTGGCCGGATATGCTGCAGATCGGCTTGTCCAATCAGTTAAAATTTACGGCAGGATTTATGACCGGGTATGATACTGAAGCTGCCATATCCTCCATCACAGTTCTGAGGGAAGATATGGATTTGGTATATTACAGTAAGGAACTTAGCAGATATGGCGGTGAAATTGCATTTACAGGGTTTAATCAGAAGCCATTGCTTTTTTCAGAGAATGCGGAGCTTCTGACATATGAGCCATGGAGTGATGTGAGTATGGCTTATGAAAGGACGGAATCTGCGATTAGCTTATTTCGGGAATATTATAGTAATTATACCATATATTCCTATCTGCCGACTAACCGTATGCTGGATCAGGAAGGATATGAAATAATAAAGGAATTATTGCCTGATCTGCAGGTAATCAGCGGGGACTTTAATGACAGAAACAGATGGTATCAGGAGTTTGGTGTAAATGAGGATGGTATTGTGAATCTGCCGGTCATAACCGCCGGATTTGAGGTTAATGCAAGAGACTATTGGGATGCAGTGAATATAGCAACGGCAAAAGGGCTTTTATATCATTCCTGTGATGTATCTCAGATCATGCTGGAATCAGACAGTGAACGTACCTGGAATAAACTATCGGAGTCTTTCAGCGCTTTTTGCACAGATATTTTGGGAAAAAGTAAATTTGAAGGGGTAACATTAGTCAGTGCGGCACAAAAAGTCAAGCAGATGCAGGTGTTGTCACCTCAGATTATATATGAAGATAACAATATAAGTATTAAAATAGAAAATAATTCCGGCGGTGCATCTTTTATACTGCTCTCACCCGGCAAGGAACCGCAGAATATACCAGGAGTCACATGCACGAAGATACATGACGGAAAGTATCTGATTGTAACGGACTTAGACGAATTTGAATTGGAGTTAAAGACGTTATGAAAATATGTATGATTGCAGAAGGCTGTTATCCGTATGTGGTTGGCGGCGTATCAAGCTGGATTCAAATGATGATGACTGGTCTTGAATCTTATGATTTTGAAATCTATACAATTGCAGCCGAGGTCTCACAGAAGGGACAGTTCAAATATGAGTTTCCTGTGAACATGAAGGCCATCCATGAGAATTTTCTGTTAGAGGGGATTGTCCCCAATAAAAAAGGGAAAAAGAAAAAGCGGATTCCGGTTGAACAGGCTGAGTGCCTTGCCAGGTTGGTAACATCAGCGGATTCTATTCCCTGGAAAAGAATATATGAGATTATCCACGCCGATTGGTTTGATATTGAGGAGTACTTAGGCGGATATGATTTCTATGATGCTGCTGTAGAGCGATATAAAAGAGACGGCGTAATGACAGGCTTTTCTGATTACTTATGGACATTACGCTCTATGTACATGCCTTTACTCATCTTATTATCCAAAGATATTCCAAAGGCTGATTTGTATCATTCCGCATCAGCCGGATATGCGGGTATTATAGGCGCAATCGGTTCTGCAATCTATGAGAAGCCATTTATTTTGTCTGAGCATGGAATCTATACCAGAGAACGTGAAGAAGAACTTATACGATCAAAATGGACACAAGGCTTTTTTAAGGAAATGTGGATTCGGTATTTTTATACCTTATCACAGTTTGCTTATGAACAAGCTGGAACAGTAGTGTCTTTGTTTGTGAAAAATGCAATGATACAAAGGGAATTAGGATGCCCCAAAGAGAAGATTGTTATTATTCCCAATGGAATTGCAGCATCAGATTATGAAGGCACGTCATGGAGAAAAACACCCAATGGCTTTATTGATATAGGAGCGATTGTCCGTGTGACTCCGATTAAGGACATTAAGACAATGCTTGCGGCATTTAAAGAAGTCCAGAATAAGATTAAAAATGCAAGATTTCATATATTAGGGCCGTATGATGAAGATATGGAGTATTATGCGGAGTGCTTAAGCTTAATGGAACAGCTTAACCTGCAGAATTGTGAGATGTCCGGACGGGTTAATATCAGTGATTATCTGGCAGATATGGACATTATGGTATTAACTAGTATCAGCGAAGGGCAGCCGCTGGCAATTCTGGAGGGGATGATCTGCCGTAAGCCCTGGGTGTCCACGAATGTTGGCAGCTGTTCGGAGTTATTGAATGGAATGGAAGGAGATCATTTGGGGAAAGCGGGTCTGATTGTTCCTGTTATGGATGCTGTGGGAATTGCCCGGGCAGTAATTAAACTGGCTGATAATGAAAGGCTGCGTTTAGATATGGGAGATATAGGATATCAAAGAGCTGCTGCCTTCTATAAAAAAGAAGATATGTTTGACCGCTATGATAAGATCTATAAAGACTATCTGGGCTTGAATCAACAGGATAAAAGAAAGCGGAGGAGAGGTCGTTAAAAAATGGCAGGAATCGGATTTGAACTGAAAAAACTATACGGGAAGAATCGGGGAATCACCAGAAATGTGGGTGCGATAGGGTACTCAACTATTACTACGATAGGTCCTACATTGATTGTTGTGGGAGCTTTGGTAATAACAAATTATCTAATGAGGAGATGGGGAATTTCAGAAGAAGAGAAATTAATATTCTCAGGAAGTCTCCTGTATAGCTTTATATTCCCGTTGATTATAACGGCTATATTTGATACTGTGATATCCAGATATGTATCAGATTGTATTTTTAGTGACCAGAAGAGCAAGATTCTGCCGGCAGTACAGGGCAGTACCGTAATGATGACTGGCATATTGGGAGTGTTGGGAGGGGGACTTGCTGCCGCCTTGTATTTTATCAGCGGACTGGAACTGCTATATGTGATAATGGTATATCTGACAATGTTAGGGGTTGGAATTACTTTCTCCCTATCTGTATTTGCCACAGCCATGAAATCTTATAGAAAGATTACCATGTCTTATTTTATAGGAGCAGTGTTGATTGTGGCAGCTGCATCTTTGTGCTGCAAGGTGTTCCTGTTATCAGCCAGGATCAGTATGATGAGTGGGTTTGCTGTTGGTTTCATCAGTATTGCAGTGCAATTGTATTATTATCTTCATGTATCCTTTCCGAGAGGAGACGGGAGCTATTTTGCTTATTTAACATATATAAAAAAACATGCATTGTTACTATGCAGCGGGTTGTTCTACATTCTTGGATTGTATGTACACAATTTTGTATATTGGGCAGACTCGGAATTACAGCTTGTAGCAGTTAAGATCCTGTATAGTGCGCCTAATTATGATATGGCCAGCTTTGTTGCTATGTTGACCAGTATATCTGCTATGGTCATCTTTGTAGTAAGGGTAGAGACCAGTTTTTATACAGAATATAAGGGATATTGTGAAGCTGTTATGGGCAATAGTCTGAACAAAGTGCAGTTTTATAAAGAGAAAATGCTGAGAGTTCTGATTAATGAGGTCTATTATATCAGCGAAATTCAGATTATTATTACAATTATTCTTATGGTTCTGTCGATAACCTTCCTGCCTCTGATTGGTATAGGAGGAATTACCCTTGATATCTATCCGGTATTGGCACTGGGGTATTATGCGGTATTTATCGTACATATACTAACGATATTCCTGTACTATTTTGATGATCAGGCTGGTGCGGCAGGTATCAATCTTGCATTTTTCCTGATGACATGGGGATTTACCTATATCACCAGATTACTGGGTATTGAGTTCTATGGGCTGGGTCTGGTATTGTCAGGTGTTATTAGCTGGATTATGGCTTATGCCAGATTAAAACATATGATGAAGATCATTGATTATAAAATGTTCTGTGAGAATGTTCATTTAACCAGTGCAGAATAAGGCTGTGTCGAATAATAGTTTGTGCTGCTAAGAAGGAATGGTGACGAGATTTTATGGAGTATGGGAGTGTAAAACTCAGGCATGAGTTAAAGTATTATATTAATTGGGGTGAGTATGAATTATTAAAATCCAGAATACTGCCTGTTATGCAGATGGATGAGAATACGCAGCGTCCGGAAGGATATCATATCAGAAGCCTTTATTTTGATGATATGTACGATACTGCTTTGCACGAAAAGCTGATCGGTGACCAGAGAAGAAATAAGTATCGCATCAGGATATATGAGATTTCAGATAAGGTAATCAAATTTGAGCGAAAGTCAAAATATGATGCATACATATCCAAGGTATCGGCTTCCATTACCAGAACGCAGGTTGAAGATATGCTGGCTGGTGATTATACCTCTCTGATCAGAAGTGACAATCCCTATCTCCATGAAATCTATGCAAAGAGAAATGTCAGTCTGCTGCGTCCTTCTATTATAGTAGATTATCTGCGGGAAGCATATATTCTGCGGGAAGGTAATGTCAGGATTACGTTTGATAAATTTATCAGTGCAGGAGTTGGTTCGTTTCAGATTTTCGATAAGGAAATTCCTGTATTTCCCGTGGTAGACAAGGGACAGCTGGTATTGGAAATAAAATATGATGATTATCTGCCAAGTGTGATCCAGAACCTGGTCAGATCTCTGACAGGCGATATCACTGCTATATCAAAGTTTGTGATGTGCAGAAAACGATTGTCAGATATTAAGCAGGTATCAAGACGGGTGGTGACTTCTATTAATGGGTAAGAGGATCGTACTGCTGTTACTGTTGGCAGCAGTTACATTGAGTGGATGTGCAGGACCGGAAACACAGTCCGGCAAAGAACGTGAACGAATAAATGACAATGATGGGGTATATAGCCTGCCGAAAGATGATTTTATGACATTATATCTGGATATAACAGATAACAGTGAAGTTCCTTTCTATATTGCATCGGGAAAGGATCGTGTGAATGGGGAAAAGGTTCAGTTCCCGCTCATCATGTATGAAGAAGAAGAGATAACGGGCGGGGAGAAGGTACCGGTCACAGGAGTACTGCAGATTAAGGGGAATCAGGCATATAAGGGATATTACCGTTCCTTTAAGATAACCCTGGATGATGAATTCTTATATAAAAACCAGAGAATATTTTTATTGTATAAATGTCCGGAAGATCCGATCCGAATATCTATGCGGCTGGGAATGGATCTTTATGCACTCTTTGACGATATTGTAAGTGTTCGTACGGGGTTTGCCCAGGTATATATGAAGGCGGAGGGGCAGTCAGAATATGAAAACTACGGTCTGTATACCTTCACAGAGAATCCGGGCGGAAGATATCTGCGGAATCATGGACTTGACAGGAACGGTGAATTATACGAGATAAAGGACTTTTCTCTGATTTGTGAGAAGTGGGCAGGAGCCAACGAGACAGAAAAGGATGAGTATGCAGAGCATAAGAATGGTGAAAATCCTGATAAACTCAACAGACTCCTGGAAGCGCTGACTAAGACCGAAGACCCAGGTGAGCTATATGATTACTATTTTAACAAAGAGAATTATCTTACCTGGACAGCCGCATCTATCTTGCTTGGTAATTATAAGGCCGGAAAGGAGAACTTCCTGTTATATAGTCCGACAGACAGTGAGAAATGGTACTTTTTCCCGCTTCCAACAGATAATATTCTGCAGCGGCAAGAGCGTAAGTCCTGGTCCACACCGCCGGACAGTTATACCGGGCTGGGGTGGTTCATGGAAAGTCCTGTTCATTATGAGTTCTTCCGTGAGGAGGAGAATCGTAATGATTTAGAGAAGAAGATAAAAGAGCTGTACCAGATATTACAGGAAGAGGATGTGGCTGGCATCTGCAATGAGTATAAAAAAACGCTGGCAGTCTTTTTAAGTAATAATCCTGAATACGGAATGTTAAAGTATTCTGTTGCAGATACGGAAACAAAGATTAATCAGGTTCCGGAACTGATAAAGGCCAATTATGAAGCTGCACTGGCGAATCTGGAGAATCCAATGCCATTTACATTATATGAGCCTGTACTGTCGGAGGATGGGAAGCACCATCGGTTGTCATGGCAGGCAAGCATCAGCAGCAGTCCGGTTACCTATCATATAAAAATATCAAAGGATTTGGCAGCAGAAGAGGTGGTGTTCCAAATGAGTACACAGGAGTTATCCTGCATAATAGAAGAGGAACTGGCCGGTTATTATTATATTCATATCACAGCGGAGAATCAAAATGGGACACAAGTCATGAACGAATATGAAAAAGGGCAGACTGCGTCTGTGTGGGGTGTGAAACGCTATGAATTCCATAAATGAAAAGGTTGAAAAAATGCGTTTCAACCTAATGAATTTGATTCCGCCGAAGGCGAAAATGGGGTATACAATGAATAAGGAAAAGCAGAAGAAAGTGCTTTTGCAGTGTACGATTATCCTTTTATTGGTAATAGGGGCAGCAGCACTTATGGTACAAGGGATTCCCAAAAAGTATGATCTCCTGTATACATTGCGGCGCAGTGATCCCATTTTACAGTATTATCTGGGAGTCAACCAGGCAGATGACAGTACAGAAGCCACTTCCGATTATGTTCTGAAGGATGATAAAAGCTTGTACAATCTGAATGATATAACGGAGGTTACGGTTTTGCTTTTGGAAGTACATACAGCTGAAGAATATTCGCTGTCGGATCTTGAGTCACCTGATATTGCGGAGAATCTGAAACTTCCTGTAGTGATACGGGAGGGTACCGCACAGGGAACGGTAAAGTGGGAAGGTTTTGGTTATGATGCCATGGCGCCGAATGCTACGATCGAAGTAAAAGGAGTGCCAAAGGAAAACAGAAAGTATCATAATTTTAAGATAAGGCTGAAAAATGTAGCCGGGAGATATGAAGGACAGACCATTATTAACCTGAAAAAGGGTTATGGCAAACCCTGCCGGGCGGAAGAAAAATTTGCCTTTGACTTATTTGCATCCCTGCCAGACATGATGTCTCTTCGAACGGAGTTCGTCCATGTTTATGTGAAGAATGCAGATGCGCCCTCCCCCTATTATGAGAGTTATGGCATCTATACGTTAGTGGAGCAGCCGGATGAGAACTACTTTCTGAACCGTTCCCTTGACACTTCTGCGAATATGTATCAGGCAGAGAATTTCAGCTTCAGGAAAGAGGATGTACTTCTTGATATCTCGGATCCGGATTACAATAAAAAGGCATTTGAGACCGTACTGGATATCAAACAGGGAACTTCACATACTGATCTGTTAGCTGCAATAGATGCGGTAAACAATAGGAATAAGGATATTGATGAGGTGATAGAGGAACATTTTAATCGTGACAATGTATTTACATGGATGGCAATGAATGTCATTCTGGGGAACCAGGACGTGGCAACGAAGGGATATCTGCTGTACAAACCGCTTATGTCATCGGTATGGTTCTTCCTTCCTGCCAATATGAGCGAGACCATGTGGGCTGTATCTCAGGAGTCTCTTATGGAGGAAGGAATCGATGGCTGCGTTGTGTTTGAAGGAAATCTGCTTTATGAACGGATACTTAAGTCTCCGGAGAATCGTCAGGAGCTGATAGATCGGGTAGATGAACTGATGCAGTATTTTAGTGAGGGGACAGTAGAGAATCTGACGAACCAATACATTGTCGTATTGTCTCAGTATCTGGCAGTGAATCCGGATAAAGGAATCTTAAAGGATACACCGGATCAAGTGATTGCCAACATCAGCAGATATTATGAGATTATGCAATATAACGTAAGTGTATTTGAAGAAAAATGGATATTAAATACGAATGAAAAGGAGAAAAAGTAATGGTTAATTTCAGCGATATTTTTAAAAATAGTTTTCTTGAGAATGGGTATTTTGGTGATTTATCAATTTTGCAGATTGTTATGTCATTAGGAGTGGCACTGATTTGTTCAATAGCAATCTTTGTATTTTACAAATACTTTTTCAAAGGGGTGGTATACAATCACAATTTTAATGTACTGTTAGTCATGGTGACCATGGTAACCTGTTTTATCATTATGACAATCAGCTCTAACATTGTATTATCCCTTGGTATGGTAGGTGCTTTGTCTATTGTCCGATTCCGAGCGGCAGTGAAAGATCCTCTGGATGTGGGTTTTCTGTTCTGGGCGGTGGCAGCAGGGATTACAGCCGGTGCCGGACTTTATATGTTCTCAGTGGTGTCCACTTTGCTAATCAGCATCGTTTATGCGGTGTTCTCCAGTCTGAAGAATAAGAAGAATACTTACCTTATTATCGTAAATTATGACAAAGAGGCAAAAGAGAATATCCTGAAAGTTCTGGATAAGCAAAAGCATGTGGTGAGAAACAAAACCTGCAAGGGGGATAATACAGAGCTTACTTTTGAGATTAAGGCAATGCAGCAGAATACTTCACTTGTGGAAAATCTGGCTGGGATTCAGCATGTAAACTTTGCTACTATGGTGCAATACAATGGAGATTTCGAGGGCTAAGCGTGAGAAGAAACTCTAAGATGCCAAAGTACGGCATCTAAGAATTTCTAAATCTCACACAGGAAGAATATAAAAATGAAATCCATAGGAATTTCATTTTATATTCTTCCGGGTTTTCGTGAGGACTGTTTGTGCCGCCGGAGGCGGCATGAATGGAAGTTTGAAAGAAAGTCACTTTTATATATTGAATGGAAGTTCGCAAGCTCAGCTTGCTGAGCATGCGCAGCTTGCTGAGCTTGAGCGGAGAAGGGGGGGTAAGTATGAGGAATAATGCTAAGAAAATAATTGCAGTGCAGTTGCTGTTGGTTATTCTCATTCAGGCAGGGTGTGGTTCGGAAGCGTTTGTAAGATACAGGCCTGGCGAATATCTTTCCAATACAGATAGTACACTGGCGGAGATGTTGGAGAAGGAGACGGTACAGGAAGCTGTCATTGTGAATACGACGGTAAAACGGAGTATAGAAGATATTGATTATAAGGTATATGATATATATATCACAATATATCCAACCTATGGTGATGATGGGGAAATGATGACCAGAGAGGTGTTTGAGTATCATAAATCTTTGGACCGGGCTTATAATCCTGTGCTGAACTGCCATATATGGGACGGTAATCCGGAGGATACTGAGAATACGGAAGGAAAAGTGGGTTATAATGATGCGCTGACAAATGCAACGATTCGTGTAAGGGGTAATTCCTCAAGAGGCGATACGATAAAAAGTTATAAGATAAAACTGGACGAAAAAGGAGCAGAAATATTTGGTGCGGATTCTATTAATATTAATAAGCATATGCAGGATCCTTTGAGGGTAGTTAATAAGGCATGTATGGATATGATGCAGTTTGTTGAAACCGGTTATGTAAGTCTGGATACTTATTTTGTCCATTTGTATATTAATGATGTAAATATAGATGGTACAGAGACCGGATTTCAGGATCATGGATTGTATACCTATGTGGAACAGCCCAACAGAGATTTTTTGAAAAACCATGGATTGGATGTAAATGGAGCACTTTATAAGCCTATTAATTTTGAGTTTCAGTTATATGAGGATGAAATCAGAACAGAGGAGGATCCCTTATATAATGCGGAGTTATTTGATACTGTGATTCGACCTATGGAGAATCCGGAACATGGAAAATTAAGAGAATTTCTGGATGCCATCAATAATTACAGCATGGACTTTCGTGAGGTGGCAGACAAATATATAGATGAAGATAATTATTTGACCTGGATGGCACTTAATATACTACTGGGCAGAAAAGATGCACTGGTACATAATTTTCTGTTGTATTCCCCTTCAAATTCGGATAAATGGTATTTTCTTCCCTGGGATTATGATGAGTCATTATTTTATTATGAAGTGGAAAACTGGGGAGCTATGAATTACCAATCCTATGGAATACATTATTATTGGATAATATTATTACATCAGCGTTATTTTAGGATTGAAGGCAACAGTGAAAAACTTGACCGGAAAATGAATGAACTTATGAATATGGTAATGACAGAAGAGTTGATTGTCTATATGCAGGAGCAGTCAATTGCCATTATAGAGGAGTTCTTTGTAGATGGAGTGGATAGTGATATGCAGTTGGAATATCTTTATAAGAAAAGCAGAAAAGGAGAACGATATGCTGCAATGGAGGACCCGGAAACTGTAATCCTGGAAGAGATGAAAGAAGAGATTAATCTTTGGTATCAGTCCATAGTTAATAATTACGAGAGATATAAACTATCTATGGAAAGTCCTACTGCCGGTCATATTCAGGTGCCGGTGATGGAAGATGGCAAATATGTATTCCGATGGGATACGTCCAATGATTTTCAGGGAGAAAATGTAACTTATGATTTTCAGATAGCATCGGACCATTTGTTTTATGAGGTATTGTCAGAGGAAACAGGGCTCAGGGTTCCTGCAGCTGTATGCGATTCTCTGCCCGAGGGTCATTTATTCTATCGTTATATTGTCAGGGATGAATCGGGAAATGTCCAGTATCCCTTGAATATATTGGAATTACGGGATGAAGACGGAGAACTGATTGTATGGTCCTATGGTATGGGATATCTGAATAACGGAGCATCCGGAGATTATGTGCCGTAATGGTACGCGAGGTAAAGAGTATTAAAAAGAAAATAAAATACTTCACCATTACAGTGATACTGATAATTGTTATAGTACTGCTGGTGTGCGGGTATATTCAAAAAGTCATTACTGTAAATTATACAGAAAGCATGGATATGATAATCAATCCGAAACAAGGGCTTTATGTGCAGGTGAATTCAGAAAGACATGATAAGATTATCAGACTGGGAGAGGAAGGAACACAGCTGATACTGCTGGCATGCAATTTAAATGGATTTCAGGCAATTCCTATTTCAGAGGATAAGCTTGAGGAGATACAGACTGCATTTGCTCTTGCAAGGGAACATAATATGCAGGTAATCTTCCGGGCGGCCTATGGATTTTCAGAAGGTTATCTGACAGAAGAGGCAGACGACACTGCTATTCTTCTGCAGCATATGGAACAACTGGCAGAGATAGTGAATGCTTATCAGGATACGATACTTTGTGTACAGGCTGGTATGCTGGGACCGTGGGGAGAATGGCACTCCAGTAAATTCTTTGTGGACGACGAGACATCCCTGTTTATTCGTAATATGGTTGCATTAAATTGGCATATATTACTGGAAGAGGGGATACAGCTTCAGATCAGACGTCCTCAGTATATTCAGGATGCGGCAGATGCCGGTATACCGATGCAAAGGTTAGGTTTTCATAATGATGCACTATTGGCATCGGAGAGTGATATGGGTACTTACAGAGGAAGTGAGAATGCCAGGCAGGAGAGTCTTGAATGGATCCGGGAGAACCTTTCCCACAGCAGAACCGGAGGTGAGATGCCTGTTGTATCCGAATATACAGATGCAGATAATGCAGTCAGTGAATTCCATGCATTGGGAATGACCTATTTAAATCAGAAATATAACGAAGTTGTACTGGAAAGCTGGAAAGAACAACAGTATGAAGGAAGGAATGCATACGATTATATTATCAGTCATCTGGGAAATCGTCTGTATATCAGTGAAGTGTCAATGCCGACACATATCCTTTCCCTTCATAACGGCAAGTTCACGGTTACTATAAAAAACACGGGATTTGCAGAAATAAACGAAGAGATAAAATGCTGTCTGGTAATAGCGCAGCAAGAAAATATGCTATTTTTCCCAATTGATGATGTGCATAAAAGTCGGGATCAAATGATATTGAATGTAAAAGTCTCCTTCGCACAGTTACATAAAACGGAAGATGATGTAACGCTTGGGATATGGCTGGGTTATGGAGAACCGGGGGAGCAGGGTGTATTCAACCTTGCGAATGAAAGTACATACCTGGAAAATGGCATATTCTATTTTGCAGGATACAGCAGCTGGCACTTTTTATGGAAACTGGAGGAGTAAAACCGGGATTATTTACTTATCTGCAAGGTGCCCAGTAAGCAGCCGTCAGCTGTACTGAGGAGCGTATTGGCCATAAGGATTTGCTCACCGGTGGAAGGGTCGGTGATTTTCAAGAATAATTCATAATCCCCCTCACCATATGCTCTGATATCCAGAGGAACTGTTAGGGATGTACATTCCATGCTTCTGAATAAACGGGTATCTGTATCAAGGTACAGCAGATATTCCACCAGGGTTTCCGTCTCACGAAGCATGAGGGTAACCTGAAAGGGAATATAGCTGTTACCGAAGCCTGTATTTTCCAACAGGATGGAATACTGTGCATAATCGTCATGGAAGGTGTCAAAGGAAATTGTACTGCTTCTGAGTACATAGCGGTAACCCAGATGCCTTTTTATATATTCATAACCATTCATACCGCTGTAAAGATCATCTCCCCTATAGATCGTTTCCTTCCACTTGTTCAGGACAGATGTATCGTAGTCGCTGCTTATGTATGACACATGCATGTCTTTCAGATCGGTAATGGCTGCCGCAAGGTCATTGAAGGGATTATCAATAACCACTTCACCGCCGTTTGGCACATATTGGCAGAGGACATTCTGGAAGCGGATTTCCTCTTTCCGGGAAAGTGATGTCTCGTCATAGGTACCCAAATCGCTGATGGAACCAAGCATACCATCGTTATACAGGCTCAGCCGGGAAATCAGGGTCTGATTGAATGCAGCGGAATCCTCCGGCGGCGAATCGGTATCTGCGATTGTCCGCCAGTGTGACGGAGTACGCACGGCCAGATAGATGGAAGGATCTGTTACAGAGGCAAGCTTTTCAATCAAAGTAATAATATCTTCATCGGATAGGAATTTGGAACCGTGCATTTCTCCATAACTGCCTACAAAGATGCCTTGTATGATGTAAACAGAGCTGGCATATTTATTGACGACAGGAGTCACCTGTTCCATATGTTCTAATATAATCTGCATATCTTCAGGCTCTGTCTCAAGACCTTTTCCATCCCAGTCATAAATAAAACGGACAATCAACTGCTTGTCACTTTCAGACCAGGCTGAGAAAATGAGGTCAAGCTGCTCCAGAGCAGTAGTGCTGACAGAACCGCTGCTGTAGTTTTTCAGATTAATCAACAGCAGAACCAGCCGTGTGTCCTTATTTCTGGCGATTTTTTTATGAAGTTCTTCGTAAGAGAAAGAAGTCTCATCGGAAAGACAGTAAGAATAAGTCTTGAAAAAACCCTGATAGGGACTTGCCAGATTAGCTTTGGTTTCAATGTATTCAGAGGGTTGATAATCCAGGATATAGTAGTGGTCTGTATAAAAGCGGGTGCATAGGATTGCTGCTGCGGTCAGTGTGGTGACGAGTAAGAGTATGAGGAATGCTCTTATTTTTATTTTCATTGACGATTGGCTCCTTCTGTCCGTTCTGTCAGCTTGATTCTTTTGTATGGCTTAATACTATAAATATTATAACATTGATTTAACCCAAAAGTAAAACTATTTCACTTTCCATTCCGTATAAGTTACAATTGGAGTAACAGTCCAACCAGCTGCTATCCCGCGAGGGCTTTGTGCTGTTCTTCATAAAATCCCGAGGATTGTTATTAGGAGGAGGGGAAACCATATGGGCGACAGGATAGGAGAGAAAATGTATGGACGAACAAAACCGAAAGGATAAGCTTTATATAAAGCGGATAATAATGGCAGCAGATGGAGATGCTGCCAACGAGCTTATTAATGCGTATTATCCGATTGTATACGGTTTTATCGTCCGTCAAATGAGAGATTTACATATATCAATGGATATAACACAAGATACATTTATAGCGATGCTGAGAGGTATCGAATCATATGATTATCGCAAAGCAACGTTCAAAACCTGGCTGTTAACAATAGCTAACAATAAAGTCATAGACTATTACCGTTCAAAGTATTACAAAATACAGCTTATATCTGATGATCTTGCTGCACTGAATATAGCAGATACACTTTATAAAACAGATGACAGACAACGAGAGCTTGAAGAAATGGCGCTGTCTTTTCTGGAAAAGTTTTCAGCAGAAAGTCAACAAATCGTAAGATTAAAAATTTTTGCAGAACTTACTTTTGCTGAAATTGCGAATTTGTTGAAATTGCCAGAAAGTACTGTTAAGAGCAAATACTATGCGGCAATACGTATGTTACGCCAATTGATGGAGGAAAATGTATGAAAAAAGAGGAATGGCCGACGAAAGAACAGATTGATGAATCTATCAGCCATATTATAGATTTTGGGATAAAAAAACGTCCGAAATCAGGTAACCATATAAACGCGATTGAGCTGCTGCAGCGGATTGGATTAAAAGGATTATTTCCCAACAGGCTCACTATAATAGTAATAATCTGCGTATCCGCCGCTCTGTATGGATTGGCTGTATACCAAAGCAACAGTGAAATACAGCTGATCCGAATGGTATTTGCTTTTTCGCCGCTTACTTTTATGTGTGTAATACTGGCTGGTGAAGAGTACCTAAGAAAAAGCAATATGAATGAAACAGAGATGATTTGTTGTTTTAATCTCTATCGACTTACTGCTGTCCGTATGTTTTTAATAAGTTTAATAAGCATTTTAATCAATACATCAATAATTTTTCCTTTATATTTAGTAAACTGCGAAACAAACGTGTTCTATATTGCAGCCATATCAAATTCTTCCTTATTTTTAGTATCCCTTTGTATGGTAGTTTATTTGGCTGGTAGAAAGCATGAAAAAATGATTCTGTTTTTTCCGGTTCTGTGGATTGCTGTCAATGGCTTTCTTTCAGGTACTGAAATATATAGCAGTTTAATCATTAACGGCAGTCAGATTTTACATTGGATCATAGCTATTGTTACAGCAATAATATATTTACAGCAGTTAAAGAGTTTTACGAAAAGAAGCTATGGAGAGGAGGGAAAAATCGTATGCTGATACTCAATCAACTATCAAAATCCTATGGCAATGAAACTGTGCTTAAAAATATTAATCTGGAATTTGGCAAAGGATTATATGCCCTGCTTGCCCCAAA
>Ga0153941_1000504_pt1 | contig 17132 bp, 18 predicted proteins | sample TSNJ025MetaG_FD_104733 | JGI IMG/M metagenome (GOLD analysis project Ga0153941, IMG submission 104733) | Attine ant fungus gardens microbial communities from New Jersey, USA - TSNJ025 MetaG | ecosystem: Host-associated > Fungi > Mycelium > Unclassified | place: USA: New Jersey, Brendan T. Byrne...
CTGCGCCAGGCCAAACCGCTCGGCATTCTCAATCATCATCACCGTGGCGTTAGGAACATTGACACCAACCTCCACAACGGTCGTTGATACCAGCACCTGAATCTCCCCCGCGGCAAATCGCTCCATAATACGGTTCTTTTCTTTCGGTTTCATCTTCCCATGAAGATATTCCACCACAATGGAGGATGGCAGCTTCTGCCGCAGCAGCTTGGTATAATCCAATACATTTTCGGCTTCCATCATTTCACTTTCTTCCACCATCGGGCAGATCACATAAGCCTGCCGCCCAGCCAGGACCTCTTTGGTAATAAACTGCCAGGCTTTATCCCGATATCCCACGTCCACCACGCAATTCTTGATCGGCAGCCGGTTTGCCGGAAGCTCATCAATGATTGAAATATCCAGATCGCCATACAGAATAATCGCCAGCGTCCGGGGAATCGGTGTCGCACTCATTACCAGCACATGCGGCTCTTTACCTTTATTACCCAGGGACTCCCGCTGGCCCACGCCAAAGCGGTGCTGTTCATCCGTAATGACCAGCGCCAGCCGGTCATATACTACCTTTTCCTGAATCAAAGCATGGGTTCCGACGATAATATCCGCCTCATGACTGCTGATCTTTTCATATGCCAGCCGCTTTTCCTTAGCCGTCATGGATCCGGTCACCAGAACCACCTGTTGATCAATTCCATGAGTCCGCAAAAGCTCCTGAATCGATTCGAAATGCTGCCTCGCCAACACCTCTGTCGGCACCATCAAAGCACCCTGATACCCATTATATGCCACCGCCAAAAGCGCCATCACCGCAATAATCGTCTTACCCGAACCAACATCCCCCTGAATCAGCCGGTTCATCACCCGCCCGCCGGCCAAATCGGTCTGCACTTCCTGCCAAACCTTCTGCTGTGCCCCGGTCAGCTGATACGGCAGCTGCCTGGCCAACTGCAAAACCTCTGCCGGCGGCTCTGTCACATACGCGCTTAGCTTGTCTTCCCGCTTCTCCTTCAGCCGCCACACTGCTAACAGGAAAAAGAAAAACTCATCAAACACCAACCGTTTTCTGGCAAACAAAAGCTCCTGTTGATTCGCCGGAAAATGAATATGGCCGATGGCAAAGTTGTACTCCGCCAACTCATACTTCTTACGTAAATCCGCCGGCATATACTCCCGTTCCATCTGCCGGCTTTCCAGCGCCTGTTCCATCGCCCTGGCAATCGCCTTATTCCCCAGTCCACGGGTCTGTCCATACACCGGCTGCATCGAATACTTGACTTTCTCATAAGCCTCTGCCGAAAAGATCTCCGGCTGCTCCATCCGCAGGCTCCCCTGCTTTTTCACAACCTTCCCGCGAAACACCAGGCGTTCCCCCACCTTTAACGTACTGCAAAGGTAAGGCATATTAAACCAGGTCAGCTTAAGTGTCCCGGTCAAATCCTTCACTGCCGTCGTAATGATCTGCAGATTCCGCACCCGGCTCACCGACGCCGACTTCGTCAGCATCCCGCACACCGCCAGAATCTGCCCTTCCCGGATCTGACCAACCGGCACCGCTTCCTCATAAGCATCATAAGCCCGCGGATAATAGTGAAGCAATTCCTCAACGGTAGTAACTCCCAGTTTCCGGAACAAACCCCCTGTCTTTTCTCCGATTCCCTTCAAGCTTTCGATTGGCTGCTGATTCATCTCTTTACTCCACTGATATCAAATAATAATAAATCGGCTGTCCGCCCTCCTGTAATTCAACCTCACAGCCCGGACAAACCGCCTGCGCCTTCTTCAGTAAATCCTGCGCATCCTCCGCCGTCACTTCCTCACCGCAATAAATCGTAATCAGCTCCGATTCTTCATCTATCATCGCCCGGAGCATCTCCACCGCGGTACCGGTAATCGACTGGCCTAACGCCAGCATCCCACGGTCGCCGATCCCCATGATATCCCCCTCATGAATCTCCATCCCGTCAATCATCGTATTCCGCACAGCATAAGTCACCTGACCGGTCTTCACCCGCTTCATCTCCGCAATCATCGTCTCCAGATTCTCCTCCGCCGACAAATCCGGTATAAAGTTGATCAGTGCCGTAATCCCTTGCGGCACCGTCTTGGAAGGCACCACGAGAATCTGCTTATCCTCCACCAGATACCTGGCCTGCTCCGCCGCCAGAATAATGTTCTTATTATTCGGCAGAATAAAAACCGTATCCGCATTCACACACTCGATTGCATTAAGCATATCCTCCGTACTGGGATTCATCGTCTGTCCGCCTTCAATCAGGTAGTCCGCACCAATCCCCCGGAAAATTTCGCCCATTCCATTGCCAATAGACACGGCAATAAACCCATATGGCTTTCTCGGTGCTTCCGCTGATGCTATATTAACAGCCTTTCGCTGTGCACCCAGAATCACCCGCTCCTGATGTTCTTCCCGCATGTTATCAATCTTCAGCTGTGACAAAGAACCATAAGTCAGCGCCTTCTGAATCGCTAAGCCAGGATCATTGGTATGCACATGGACTTTCACCACATCATCATCCGATACTACGACAATGGAATCACCAAGCGATTCCAGATAAGCCTTAAACTCGGTTTCCGACTTTTCATCATAGTGCTTTTCCACATTGATGATAAACTCCGTACAATAGCCAAAATGAATATCGGCAGTATCGATCTGCGCCACTGCCGCACCAGCCGGTTTCGCCGCCTGGCCGCTGTCGGGCATCTCCAGACCGGTCTCTTTGCCCAGCAAGCCATCCCGTACGCCTTTCATCACCTGCATTAAACCCTGACCGCCGGAATCTACCACGCCGGCCTGCTTTAACACCAGCAGCATCTCCGGTGTCTGGCTGAGAACATAATCTCCATGTTCGATCACGCGCTCGGCAAACTCCATGATATCATCGGTCTGTTCCGCCATCTCCGCCGCTTTTTCAGCCATTCCCCTGGCAACCGTCAGAATCGTGCCTTCCTTCGGCTTCATGACAGCCTTATAGGCAGTCTCGGTGCCACGGGCAAAAGCCCTGGCCAGAACGGCCACATCCGCCGTCTCGACCGTCTTGATCTCCTTGGTAAAACCACGAAACAACTGGGACAGGATAACACCGGAGTTACCTCTGGCCCCCCGCAGCGAACCGGAAGAAATAGCTTTCGCCAAGCTTTCCATCGTCGGCTGTTCAAGGGCGGCTACTTCCCTGGCCGCCGCCATAATTGTCATACTCATATTCGTTCCCGTGTCGCCATCCGGCACCGGAAATACATTCAATTCATTGATCCATTCTTTCTTCGCATCCAGTTCCCTGGCTCCCGCCAAAAATGCTTTCTGCATCAGACTGGCATCCAATTTATATAAATTCACCGGTAGGTCCTCCTTATGTTTCCCCCAACCAACAGGAAGGGGCCTTTCCTTAGTCAATTACTCGTACACCCTCTACATATATGTTGATCTTATCAACCTCCATGCCGGTGAATTCTTCTACTTTGTATTTTACATTGGCAATCAGATTATCGGCTACCGCACTGATACTGACCCCATATGATACAATCACATGAAAATCCAGAATAATATGATTATCCGCAATCTCAACATTAATTCCCTTGGTCAGACTGTCCCGCTTTAAAATTTTCACCAGACCGTCCGTCATACTGACTGCCGCCATGCCCACAATACCAAAGCACTCAACCGCCTGCATCCCTGCAAACAATGCAATTACATCAGAATTAATCAGGATTTCGCCATATTTGTTATTAATACGCCCTTTCATAGGTCTCCTCCTAACATTCCCCCACATAATTGTGAGGGATTCTTTTTCCACAAGATATTACGTTTTAACTAATTAAGTATACCATATACCAGATATTGTGTCCATTCTAACTTTTGGTTCTTTCATGAGTCAAGATAAGTCAGGGATCAGGCAAAAAAATGAAGCGCCATGACGGGATATAACATCCATCGTCCTGGCACTTCTAAAATACTTTGTAAACAGCAAAATCAGGCAAGCATGGGGAAGAGCGTTAATTCCTATACCGTTTTTCCATAATCGGAATCAGTACCGTTTGTATTGGTTTCATAAATCTTCCAACCAGAAAGGCACTGATGACAGTCCCCTCCCTCACCCCTTCCAGCCTTCCCAAAAAGATAACCGAGCCAATCGCCGCTGCTGCAACCACCACACAGTCTACCATCACTTTCACTTCATGAAACGGCTTACCTTTTAATATTTTTTTAGCAATGGTGTCCGTGACTCCTTCCATCGGCATATTTACTAATTTCGCATCGACATACAGGGAAATGCCAAAAGCAATCAGCAGGATGCTCATAAACAGCATGACCAGTTTACCGGCATAAGTGGGTATCACAAAATCCCGCAATAACCATTTCGAAAAATCGGTAAAAAAACCAAACAGAAAAGAGAAAATAATCTGCGTCAGGTTGATCCATTGAAACTCAGACCGTAAAATCAGTACCTGGAGCAAAATATAACCGGTGAATACGATTACGATACAAGTTCCAAGCTCAACCCCGGTGATCAAACTGGTGACATACGGAAGGGAGTTCACCGGTGACACCCCTAAATTTGAATTAATTGAGATTGCCACACCCAAGGCGACGAACATCAAGCCAATACAATAAATTACAATCCGCTCAAAGTACTGCCGTTTTTTACTCATGCCTCACCTCTGTTCTATGGGGATCTGATAAGCGACCGCTTTCTCTTCCCCATTCAGAATCCGCCGTGCCCCTGCTGCCAGCGATTCCAGTTCATTTTCTCCCGGCATTACTTTGACGGGTGCAATAAAACTTACATACGCACTGATTTTCTCCATCATGTTTCTTGCGTATGCAATGCCTCCGGTCAGAATAATTGCGTCAATCTGACCTTTTAATACCGGAGACAGCTCACCGATTCCTTTCGCGATCTGATAAGCCTGGGCATCATATATCTTCTTTGCCAGTTCATCGCCTTTTGCAATCATCGCCTCAATCTCAATGCAGTCAGCTGTTCCAAGGTAAGCTTTCATCCCGCCGTTCCCGGCTATTTTCTTTTTTATCTCTTTTTTATCATACAATCCGCTGTAACACATATCCACAATATCATTCAGCGGGATACTTCCGGACCGCTCCGGTGAAAACGGTCCTCCATCCGCAGATATTACATCAACGATTCTCCCCTTTTCATGGGCACTGACAGAAATCCCCCCGCCTAAATGCGCCACAATAAAGTTCATCTCCTGATAGCTCTTTCCCACCTCTGCGGCTGCCTTCCGCGCCATCGCTTTGGAATTCAACACATGGCAGAAGCTCTTTCTGGACACCTCGGGAAAGCCTGTTATCTTTGCTATCTCCGACAATTCATCGGCACCGACCGCATCGTATATGTACGCCGGAATTCCAAGGGGCGCGGCAATCGCGTCGGCGATCAGGGCGCCAAGGTTAGACGCATGTTCAAGTATCCCCGGTGCAAGCAGCGTCTTTTTCATATCCTCTGTCACAAGGTAGCCGCCGGCATGGATGCCGGTCAGCTGCCCGCCTCTTCCTACTATGGCGGACAGATCCTCCATGTTTACCTGATGCGCTTTCATGGCATTTAAAATGTGCTCCCGGCGCATTCCAAATTGATCGGCAACCCGCTCGTAATGCTTAAGTTCTTCAGCCGAATGGGTGACACTTTCCGTAAACACAACACCGTCATCCTCATACACCGCTATTTTGGTGGAAGTGGATCCCGGATTAATTGCCAATATCTGATCACTCATCACTCTCTCCTCCTACTTCTGCTGCCGCTGCCGATACAACGATCGACAGGAATTTTTCTTCTGCTGATGAACCTCTGGAGGTAAGTACGATCGGACACTTTGCGCCGACAATAAATCCCGCCAGTTTTGCCTTGCAGGTACAGGTCAGCATCTTCCCCATAATGTTTCCGGCATGGATATTGGGTGCGACCAGAACATCTACATCGCCGGCGATCTTACTCTGATACCCTTTCAATTTTGCTATTTCACCATCTACCGCACAGTCATAAGAGATCGGGCCTTCCACAATACAGCCCGTAATCTCGCCCTCCCGGTTCATGCGTGCCAGTTCTGCCGCTTCCACCGTCTCCGGCATCTTTGGATTCACCTTTTCCATGCAGGCGAGCACACCAACCTTGGGGCAGTCATACCCCATCGACCGTAGTGTTCCAACCGTATTCTCGATGATCGCTTTCTTCTGTTCCAGGGTCGGATAAGTAACCATTCCGCCATCGACCGGAACCAGTATCTTGTGGTAACCGGGAATATCAAACATCGTAAAATGAGACATCACGCCACCTTTCCCAAGCCCCTTTTCCTTATCTACCACGGCTTTTAGAATCACCCCCGTATCCAGATATCCCTTCATCAAAAAATCAGCTTTTCCTTCTCTTACCAGAGCGACTGCCATCTCCGCCGCTTCCCGGGGATCTGATATGTCATAGATATCTTCCGCCGGCACCCGTTCCCCCATAGTCTCTAAAATCCGCAGAATCTCCGTTTTGTCCCCTACCAGAATCGGTTTGGCAACTCCTTCTTTTCGGGCATGCAGCACTGCCTCCAAAGTATGTTCTTCGCCTGCTGCCGCAACCGCCATCCGCTTCATCGATGGGTAGCCTTTTACTTCATCAACCAGTTCATCAAAACTTTTATATACCATCTCTTTTCCTCCTGCTTATCGCACATCGCACATCTTGCAAGTTATATAATACATGATATAATATTTTCCCGTGAATTTCAATAGTAAAAATAAAAAAATCGACACTATTCTAAAAAAAAGCCAATTTCCGCTTGCCAAACTGCTGTCTTTCTGGTATCATACATATGTTGTGGTTTCCATAGGGAAATCAAGTTGCGGTTAAGGAGGTGCAATCATGGCTAAATGTGCAATCTGTGAAAAGGCTGCTCACTTCGGAAATAATGTGAGTCATTCCCATAGAAGATCCAATGCAATCTGGAAAGCAAACGTTAAATCTGTTAAAGTAAAAGTTAACGGCGGTGCTAAGAAGATGTATGTATGTACTTCTTGCTTACGTTCCGGCTTAGTAGAAAGAGCTTAAGGAATTCCAAAAAGGGTTAGATGATGTCAATGACATTCATCTAACCCTTTTTCATAAAGTATCAACTTTCTCAGCAACAAAACAAATGATATCCCAGAACCAGACAGGCAATGATAAAGACCAGCGTTGTCAGGGTCTCCGGGATAAACAAAAGCAACGTCATACCGATGCCAAAGCAAAACAACATCAGGCCACACACACGTTTCATAGGGACCCCTCCACGAATAAGCTATAGTGTAGCATATGCACAGGGGCGCAAAACTATACTGATTGTCTTTCCTCGGCTGTCTGGGCCATCTCTTCTGCCGCCATAAGCACCTCTTGGGAGACCTCTTTCTGCTCATCCTTACCACCGGTAAACTTGTTGACGAAATCCGGTACCATGTCCAGAACCTTGGTAATGGCATCCTGCTGCTTGATATTCACCAGCTTGGTCACCCCGTTCTGAATCACTAATACAGCGCTGGGGCTCATCTTCGCACTCATACCGCCGCCGCCATTGTGCTTTGCGTTTTCCGCAAAAGAACCGGCCGCCATTCCACAGGTTACATCCACCAGCGGCAAAATGATGGCATCATCTACCTTCACAGCCTCTCCCACAACGGTTTTTGTCGTCACAAACTGATCCATTCCTTTAAACAAGGCTTCTACCGTTGATACAAATTGATTTTCCGCCATATCTGATTCCTCCTTAATCATTCTTTAATTGCCGCCATAATTTTCGAACATTTTTATCAAGTGCAAGCAAGCCAATCCGAAACAGCACCGTGCCGATCCGAACTCTTCCCCGCACCGATAATTCTCCTTCTATTACCCCATCCTCAAATACCGGTATAACCGTCAGCGTCTTTGCATACAGCCCATAAAATGGACTGATATACATCAGCACCTGCCCCGTTGTATAAGGATCATCAAAGCCAAAGCGAACCTTTCCTTTAGCCCTGGTTGGAAGAATGTGTTTTAATAATGCTTTAAACTGCTTCCAGACCAGCCTAAAGCTTGCTTTATTCTCTTCTTTTCTAAGGAACTCCAGAACTCGATCCCTTTGTTCCCTGACTTCTTTCAGTTTATCACAGATCCGGCGAAATGGAAACGAGAATTTACGGCGTTTCTTAGCTTTGACCGGGCCCTTATCCGTTTGGGGCCGCTGTGATGATCCATCATCACTCTTGCCTGCCTCATTCGTTACTGCCTGTTCATGGGTTGTGATATCCTCTATTGGTTCCTCTTCCGTTGCCGCCTCGGCCGACTGTCGCTTTTGCTTCACCGGCTTCTCGGCAAAATCAGTATCATCCTTCCCCGCTCTGCTTTTCATCCGGATGCCAAAGATCCGGATGGCAACATCGAGCTCTCCGTCACTTTCCTTGTAGGCAACGTCAAGAGACAGGATATGTAATAACCAACTGACGCTGGCTTTCCCCCTGAGTTCCTCATAATAGGAGCCCCTGGCCCGGTATCGGACCGGAACAAACAGCACCAGCAATATCAGCGTCACTGCCAGTCCCAGAATGCCCAGCAATATCATGCCTATCCATTTTAATATTAATAATCCTGCAGCCAACACTCCAGATCAAAACCTCCCGTCTCACGGTAAAGATCATCTACCATATCCCGCGTCACCTCTAAAGCCTCCCAATAATCCGCAGCAATTCCCAGAATCAGCATATCCTGATCGCGGTAAGGCGGCAGCAGAAGCAAGGCCGAAGAATAAATCTCAAAGATATTATTCCCATTTTGCGGCGGTGTAATCACATGGACTTCCGGTCGGAATTTCCCCTCCCGCAGGCCCTGAATGATGCTATACCGCTGCTTCTTTGCTTTTTTTCCAACATAAAGGTGCTTATAACAGCGCATCGTCCTCCATCTCCATCAATTGCTCAAGCAACTCCATACAGGTTTCTTTTTCCCCGGAATCCGTACAGCTTGCCAGACTGTTATTGATATAATCCCATAGATCCTCCCGAGAATTAAAACATACCGGCAAATTCGCCAGGGTCATTGCCATAACCGCCCGGACTACCGGTTTGGGATTCTCGGTAAATACCACATCCAGCTGCTCAAAGAATTTACCGGCGGCCAGTTCCACATCATTTCGCCGAACATAGTGAGGGGGACTTTCCGCTTCTTGGTCCTCTTCCAGTTCGGCAAACAGGCTGGGGGACAACAGACGCTCTACCATTCTGCCCTGACGGGCGGCCGGCGGCTCCCCGGACCTGACTTCCGGCGGCGGATCCAGGCGCTGATATTTTTCAAAATACCGCTCCTGAACGCCTTCCAGCTGATGCAGACTCGCCATGGTTTCCTGCACCGCTTCCGGATTTCTCTGCAGTTTACGCAGGATTTCCATGGCGGCAGACTCTTCTCCGGAATTTTTCACGGCCTCCTGGCGGGTCAGCGCCAGAATATATAAATCATTCACCAGCTCTTCAATCATTTGATATAACTCAGCATCGACAAACAATTTTTCCGAAGCCAGAGTAATGATATCCCGAGCCTCCCTGTACTGTTCTTCATCCATGGCATTCAGCTGGGAAAACAAGGTTTTCAACCGGTCTGACAGTTCTTTTAGCTGGGGAAACCGGCCAGCCTGTTCTGCCGTCATCTCCACCATGGCACTGCTGCGCAGCAGATACATGACCTGCTTTAGAATGCTCTGATCCGAACCAATATAAGCCGACAATGCTTCCTGCACCATCGCAAAGAACTTCTGCCTGGTGAAACGGATCGGTAACTGCTCCATCACCAATTGAATCCGCTGATTCATGATTGCCGAATTTTCTGCCGCCATCACAAAGTTAAAAAGGCGCTCTGTACATTCATCATCCGTCTTTGTCAGTGGTGGCAGCGTGGAATCAAACCGGCGTTCCATCCGGTTGAGAACATAATCATAAATCCGGAAGCAATCCGTATAAGCAGCAATCACTGTCATCTCATCACTGAGCTGCCGGCGCAAGGAAGCTAATTCCGCCAGATCCTCCCGGTCATCCAGGAAGCGTTCCATCGCCTGGTATAACCGCTCCGCATCTTGTTGATCATCAATATAGGTACAGTAGCAAAGGGCAAGATGCGCCAGGGCATATCCATATGCAACTGATGCCTGTTTTTTCCAATTCCATGCCATGTTTCTAATCTCCCTATTTATAAATCTCCAGAATCGAACGGCGCAGCAAATCCAAGGCTTTCACAACTGCCTGTTCCCGGATTTTATTCCGATCACCTTTAAACTGATACTGTTCCACACTGACCTTATCATTCATATAGGTCGCAATATAAACCAGGCCAACCGGCTTCTCCTCCGTTCCGCCATCCGGTCCGGCGATTCCGGTCACCGCCACACAGGCGTCGGAATCCGTGGCAAACACACCACCGGCAGCCATCTCTTTTGCCGTCTGTTCACTGACCGCACCATACTTTTTCAGCGTTCCTTTGTTGACATCCAAATGCTTGCGTTTTGCTTTATTCGAGTAAGTAATAAACCCTTCGGAAAAGACCTCGGAAGCCCCTGGGACATTAATCAGCCGGCCGGCTAAAAGGCCGCCGGTGCAGGATTCCGCCGTCGTCACCTTCAAGTCAAACCGCTTCAGCAGCTTTACCACTGTCATCTCTAATGATTCCTGCTCTTTGATCGAGTATACGCTGTCACCGAACCGGTTCTTAATCTCTTTCACCACCGGTTTTATCAGCTTCTTTGCGGCTTCCTCATCCTCTGCTTTAGCCGTTACCCGCAGATGTACTTCGCCGGTCTTGGCATACGTCGCAATCGTCGGATTGGTCTGCGCATCAATCAAATCCAGCAGCCTGCTCTCCACCTGGCTCTCGCCTACACCACAGATCTTAACCATCTGGGAACGAATTACCTCCGGCTGCAGCTTCTGCAGATAAGGAAAGACCTGATCCATGAACATCGGGTACAATTCCGTCGGTGGTCCCGGCAGCAGAATTGCCCGTTTGCCATCCTTTTCCATAATCAATCCGGGAGCCGTCCCGTTATCATTATCCAAAACAATTGCGCCCTGCGGAATCATCGTCTGCTTCCAGTTGTTTTCGGAGATCTGCTTATAAATGCCGCCCCGGAAAAACTCCGTCAGCCGCTCCTTCGTATGCGCATCTTCCACCAACGGCATCCCCATGACCTCCGCACATACTTCTTTCGTCAAATCATCCTCCGTCGGCCCCAGGCCGCCGTTTAGGATCACAATATCCGAACGGACAAAAGCCGTACAAATCGTCTCCGCCAGCCGCTCGGGATTATCGCCAACCGCTACCTGATAATACATGGAAAGGCCCAGCATAGCACATTTTTCCGCCAGAAACTGGGTGTTAGTGTTCACAATATTCCCTAACAACAACTCGGTACCAACTGAAATCAGCTCCACTATCATATTACATCCCTCCATTTGTAAGCACTGCAATGTTTTTCATAACATAATCAACTAAAGATATTACCGTCAGAACCAGTGCCACCCAGGTACAAATCCAGGTCAGCGGATGCAGCACCGGCAGATGAACCACCAACAGGACGATCGCAATCATCTGAAAGGTCGTCTTAAACTTCCCCCAGTAACTGGCGGCAATGACAATTCCCTGCTCCACCGCCACCAGACGGAACCCACTGATAATAAATTCCCGGCTGATAATGATAATCACCATCCAGGCCGGCAGCTGTCCCAGTTCCACCAGGCAGATCAGCGCGGCACACACCAGCAGCTTGTCCGCCAGGGGATCCATGAATTTGCCAAAATTAGTGACCAGATTATACTTTCTGGCAATCATCCCATCCAGCAGGTCGGTCAGACTGGCGACAATGAAGATTGCCGCCGCCACATTGCGCAGCATTTGGCTGTTACCGCCATCCAGCAACAGCACCCCGACAAAAAACGGAATCATCAGTACTCGTAACAATGTCAGTTTATTCGGTAAATTCATCATATACCTCCCCGATCAAATCATATTCCGCCGATCCGGTCACTTTTACTTTCACAAAATCGCCGGACATGAACAGTTCCCCACTATTAACAAAAATATAACCGTCCACATTGGGTGCATCCATATAAGTACGGCCGACATAGGCCGGCTCATCGGCAACCTTTCCTTCGATCATCACATCCAGCACCCGGCCAACCATCGCCGCCGACTGTTCAAAAGCAATCTCCTGCTGCAGCTCCATAATCTCGTCCCGGCGCTCTTCCTTAACCGCCTCCGGCACCTGATCCGGAAATGATGCTGCCGGTGTATCTTCCTCGGCCGAATAAGCAAAGACACCCAGCCGCTCAAATTCCATCTCATCAACAAATTCCATGACCTGCTCATGGTCATCTGGCGTTTCTCCCGGAAACCCGGCAATCATGGTGGTTCGCAGGACAATATCCGGAATTTCCTTACGCAGTTTCGCAATCATCTGGCGCAGCTGCGCCTGGTTCGTCCGGCGGCCCATTCGCTTTAAGATCGGGTCGCTGGCATGCTGTATGGGAATATCAAGATAATGACATATCTTTTCTTGTGTTTTGATCGTCTCAATCAGTTCATCCGTAATCTCCTCCGGATAACAATATTGGATCCGGAGCCAAGCGATCCCGGGAATCTCCGCCAGTTTTTCCAGCAGTTCCGGCAGCATCCTCCGGCCATACAGGTCCATTCCGTACAAGGTGGTCTCCTGCGCCACCAGAATCAGTTCCCTGACCCCCTGCGCCGCCAGCTGGGCCGCTTCCTTAACCAGCCGTTCCATCGGCACACTGCGGTAGTTCCCCCGCAGACTGGGGATAATACAGTACGTACAGTGCTTGTCACAGCCTTCGGCGATTTTTAAAAAGGCATAGTAACCGCCGGTGGTAATGATCCGCGCTGTTTCTACTTCCGGCAGCAGGTCCAGATCGTGGAAACAGGAAACCCGCACCCCACCCAGCACCAGTTTTAATACGGCACTGATCTCATCATATGTGCTGGTTCCTAAAATCCCATCCACTTCCGGAATCTCATCCAGAATCTCCTGCTTGTAACGCTGGGCCAGGCAGCCGGTGACAATCAGCGCCTTACAGCTGCCGGTCTCCTTCATCTGTGCCATCTCCAGAATCGTATTGACACTTTCCTCTTTGGCATCGCCGATAAAGCAGCAGGTATTGATCACGATAATGTCGGCTTCCTGCTCATCATCGGTAAAGGTGTAGCCGTCCCGGTTTAACAGCCCCAGCATCATCTCGGTATCCACCAGGTTCTTATCACATCCCAGTGATATGCATAATATTTTCATAGTAAATCTTCTTTCTGCTCACATTACAGGAAAAGCCATCCCACGTAACGATTGAGACGGCCTTTTCCTCCTTTGATTTGATCATTTTTTATCTTTAAATCTCAATATCTTCCTCATTGCTGTCATCTTCGCTGATAATTCTGACTTTATTCACATAAAGTTCTTCAATCGCTGCTGATAAAGGCTTCTTGCTGTTGACCCGCACCGTCGGTGTGACACCGGAAATCAGTTGTCTGGCCCGCTTTGCCGTAGCAATCACGATGGAATAACGGCTTTGAACTACCGGCTGCTCGCCTGGCTCTACCTCATTGTTGACGGCATCTATTAAATCGCTGTAAGATGGATGTAACATATTCTGATCTCCTTTTCCATTATAAATTATTCAATTCTGCCTTCATCTCATGGATAAAATCCAGATTGTTGCTTACTTTTTCGTGCTGGGCCTGAATAACCCCATGCAATTCTTTGACACAGAGCTCCAGCTGGTCATTGATCAACAGGAAATCATACTGTTCCATAAAATCAGCTTCTTCAACCGCCCGCTTCAAACGGTCACGGATCACCGCTTCTGTCTCAGTGCCCCGGCCTTTCAGCCGTTTTTCCAAATCAGCCGCACTGGGCGGGGTGATGAACACCAGTAAGGTTTCGGGAAATTCCTCCTTTACCTTCAGGGCTCCCTGCATCTCAATCTCTAAAATCACATCTTTGCCTGCTTCCATCTGTTCCAGGACATAGTACTTCGGGGTTCCATAATAGTTCCCCACATAACAGGCATATTCAATCAGGGCATCTTCTTCTATCATCTGCTCAAAATCGTCTTTGGCGATAAAGAAATACTCCCGGCCATGTTCTTCTCCTGTTCTTGGTCTTCTTGTGGTGGCGGAAATGGACAGGGCATACCGGTCGGCATAACGACGCAGCAGCTCTTTCATCAGTGTCCCCTTTCCGGCTCCGGAAAAACCGGACACCACAGCTAAGATTCCCTTTCTACTCATCGGGTCCACTCCTGTTACTCAATATTCTGAATCTGTTCTCTGACTTTCTCAATCTCGGTCTTTAAAGCAATCGCCCGGTCGGAAATCTCCAGATTGTTCGCCTTGGACAAAATGGTATTCGCTTCCCGGTTCATCTCCTGCGCAATGAAATCCAATTTCCGTCCGACGCTGCCGCCGGCCATCAATTCTTTTCTGGTGCTGTCAATGTGGCTTCTAAGGCGTACCGTCTCTTCATCCACACAAATCTTATCGGCAAAGATCGTCACTTCGGTAACAATCCGGCTTTCGTCAATAGCCGTATTCGCCAGCAGTTCCCGCACCTTATCTTCCAGCTTGGCCCGATACTCGGCCACTACCTGCGGTGAATACTCTTCAATAAACGTAATCAGCTCCTCCATATAATCCAGCTTGCCAAGCAGGTCTTCTTTCAGCTTCCCGCCTTCGGTAACCCGGGACTCGACAAACATCCGGGCCGCTTCTTCCACGGTTTCGGAAAGCAGCTTCCACATCTGTGCTTCATCCTCCGGCTTCTGCTCCATGGTGAGTACCTCCGGCATTCGGGCCAGCGTCGATACCTTGATATCGTCATCAATACCGAACCGGGTCTGCATCTTGCGGAAGCAGTCCATATATTCAGCCGCCAGCGCGCTGTTATATTTCAGGCAAAGCTGTTCCTCTGTATAATCCTCGTAAGTGATATAGATATCGACTTTTCCACGCTGAAGATAGCCTTTCAGCAGATTCCGGATGCCGGCTTCAAAAAAGTTGAATTTCTTTGGCATCTTGATCCCTAAATCCAGGTACCGGTGATTAACCGCTTTCATTTCTATGGAAAGCTTGTGCTCACTGGTTATTGCTTCACACCGGCCAAAACCGGTCATGCTCTTTATCATCTGTCAAATGCTCCTTTGCCATAGATAGATAACATTATAATTCATCTGGAAAAACAAGTCAACTGACTAAACCAGTTTTTGTTGTAAAACGTTGCCAAATCCAGTATAATCAAGCTACAGATTTAATTAGGAGGACCAATTTATGGCATTTGACGGTATTGTAATAGCAAACCTGGTTCGGGATATGAAGGAGAAACTGGAGGGCGGCAAGATCAGCAAGATCGCCCAACCTGAAAAAGATGAGCTTCTTTTTACCATAAAAAACAATCGCGAAACACTGCGCCTGCTGATTTCAGCAAGTGCCAGCCTGCCCCTGGTTTATTTTACGGAAACGAATAAACAAAGTCCGATGACAGCGCCAAACTTTTGTATGCTGCTGCGCAAGCATATCGGAACCGGGCGGATTATTCGGGTCAGTCAGCCCGGTCTGGAGCGGATTATCAGAATAGAAATCGAGCATCTGGATGAAATGGGCGATCTGTGCCGCAAACATTTGATCATTGAGCTGATGGGCAAACATAGTAACATTATCTTCTGCAAAGAAGACGGAACCATCATCGACAGTATCAAACATGTCTCAGCGCAGATCAGCTCGGTTCGTGAGGTCTTGCCCGGGCGGGCATACTTTATTCCCAACACCGCCGGCAAGGCGGATCCGCTGACGGTCAGTCAGGCCGGGTTCGTCAGTCTGATGCAGCATACTCCGGCACCCATACAAAAAGCTCTTTATTTAAACCTGACCGGCATCAGTCCGGTGATTGGCAGTGAACTCTGCCATCTTGCTTCCCTGGAAGCCGAGGTTTCCGCCAACGAACTGTCGGAAACCGAACTGCTGCATCTGTTCGGAACCTTCTCCTATCTGATGGAGGATATCCGAAACGGTCACTTTCAACCCAATATTATCTACCGGCAACGTACGGAAACCGATCGCGAACCGGTGGAATTTGCGTCGGTTCCGTTGTCCTGTTTTGATGGCGGAGACTATGCTGCGCAGACATTCCCCAGCATCAGCGCGCTGCTGGAAACCTACTATGCCTCCCGCAGCACCATTACCCGCATTCGCCAGAAGTCAGTGGATCTGCGCAAAATCGTTCAGAATGCCCTGGAGCGGAATTATAAGAAATATGATCTGCAGTTAAAGCAGCTGCAGGATACTGAAAAACGGGACAAATATAAAGTCTACGGTGAACTTTTGAACACCTATGGCTATGAATTGTCGGGCGGTGAAAAAGAACTGAAATGCCTGAACTACTACACCAATGAGGATATCAAGATCCCTTTGGACACCCAATTGACAGCAAAAGAAAATGCCCAGAAATATTTTGAAAAATATAACAAACTGAAACGCACCTTTGATGCCCTGACGGATCTGACCCTGGAAACTCATGCTGAGATCCAGCATTTGGAATCCATCAGTGCGGCCCTGGACATTGCCTTAAAGGAAGAAGATCTGGTTCAGATCAAAGAGGAGCTTATGGAATTCGGCTATGTCAAGAAACGCCATCCCGGCGGCAAACAGCCTAAAATCACCAGCAAACCCTTCCACTACCGCTCTTCTGACGGCTTCCATATCTATGTCGGAAAAAACAATTACCAGAATGATGAGCTGACCTTCAAAGTGGCCACCGGCAATGACTGGTGGTTCCATGCCAAAGGGGTTCCCGGTTCCCATGTCATTGTGAAAGCAGAAGGAAAGGAACTGCCCGACCGGACCTTTGAAGAAGCCGGTGCTCTGGCCGCCTACTATTCCAGGGCCCGGGACAGTGAAAAGGTGGAAATTGACTATATCCAGAGAAAGCATGTGAAAAAAGCGGCCGGCGGGACGCCCGGATTTGTGATCTATCATACCAATTATTCTCTGATAGCAACGCCCGGACTGGATGTATCCGAGGTTTTATAAGTCATTTGCCAGCAGATTTTACCATCC
>Ga0153941_1000505_pt1 | contig 17109 bp, 13 predicted proteins | sample TSNJ025MetaG_FD_104733 | JGI IMG/M metagenome (GOLD analysis project Ga0153941, IMG submission 104733) | Attine ant fungus gardens microbial communities from New Jersey, USA - TSNJ025 MetaG | ecosystem: Host-associated > Fungi > Mycelium > Unclassified | place: USA: New Jersey, Brendan T. Byrne...
ATTCAGTCCGCTGCCTTCGGGTAATTGTCTCAGTTTACTTTGAAACAGCGGCAAACGGGTAATAAAATTCAATATTGAAAATATTGCTGACATCACTATAAACAAAATAGCGAAAAAACTTTGCGCTCTGCGTGTAAAATTCATTGTAAAACCTCCAGATTATAACAAGTTGTCATTTAAAAACGGGTCATATCCGCTTCTGACTAAAAAAATCAGAATGAGCAGTAACATGGCTCCCATAAGCAAAGGATAGATAACGGTGTAAATCCTGGTCCATCCATTATTTTTGCTTATGAGCAGCGTTCTCAGTTTCGGTGCTGCCGGAGTTGATAATACAATACCAGCCAAAAAGACAATCCAATATTCCCGGATAATCATAAGCGCTGTATCGCTGAAGAAACCGTTGCCATTTGCACCTATAAAATTTCCCACAAAAACAGACAGCTGGTATAGGTCCGCCGTTCTAAAAAGTACCCATCCCAACATCATGAATACCAGGACATAGATCCGCCGTACGATACGGGAAATACTCAAATCATCAAATTCGGTAACCCTTTCAAAAACAAGGAGTGCTGCATTCAGGATTCCCCAGAGCAGGAATGTCCACCCGCCTCCGAACATGAGCCCGATCAGCATCCACATAAGGAACATGTTGCGGACCAAGCGGTCATGGCTGCTGTTTCGCACAGTAAGGGGATCAAGGACATAGTTATGAAACCAGGACAGCAGCGATGTGTACCAGCGTGACCAGAAGTCTGTTATGGATAAAGCGATATAGGGGTAGTTAAAGTTTTCTCTGTAACGAAACCCAAACATACGGCCCAGACCAAGGGCTATATCCGTATAGCCAGACAGTGTATGATAGATTTGAAGCGTAAAGGCAATCAGACCTACCCAGGTAAGGGCAGCCGGCACGCTGGTCAGGCTTCCGCTCATTGCGGAAAGACTGAATACATGATCAGCTATCAGTCCCATGGCATCGGCAATCAGCACTATCTTACCCAGACCAATAACAAAACGGCAGACACCCTGGGAAAAATCCCCCCACATGGTTTTACGATGCCCAATCTGGCGTACCACATCCCCATACTGGAGAATCGGGCCGCCCAACAGAAGCGGAAAGAAAGAGATATAAAGGGCAAAATTAACCGGATTTGTATCCATTTTCACATCCTGTCGGTAGATATCCACCAGATATGAAATAACATGCATAGTTATCAACACAATACCCAACGGTGCCAATATGGAAGCGACTGCAGTCGTATCCAGGCTGAAGAAGGAGCCAATCCCCGCTGCCAAAGGTGAGAGGTAATTATAAATAAAAAGCAGTACCAGATTAAACACACAGGCGGCGGTAAGCACGGGCTTAGCTGATACCTCTTTTTGCTGCCGCTTTACAATCACCAGGCCCATGCAGTAGTTTGCTGCAATTGATACCAGCAGGAAAATAATATGAACCGGCTTGCTCCATGCATAAAAGATAAAGGACGCCAAAAGAAGCCAGACATTCTGAAAACGCTGTGAAAAGCGCAGCAGATAATAAACACCTGCTGTAATTGGGAGAAAATATAATATAAATAGCAAGCTGGAATAAGGCATACTCTTTTACACCTCCGGATCCTCTTTTTTTGATTGATTATCGTCTTTAGCGGTTTCAACAACACTGACAGCCGCTTTTCCAACAGGTCTTTGATTTGCCGGATATGACTGCAGCTTAAGCCATATACTCAAAGTTTTATCATAATCCGGGTTGTCAATAAACTCATCCTTATTCATAATTTTATAAAGCTGAGAGTCATTGTCCCCGGGAGCAAGCACCAGTGACGCATCGGGCCCATAGCTTATCGTCAGGCACTCATTGTCTGCCAGGCGTATCTCTGTGTTTACCTTTGCAAACTCATAATTAAAGTCAATGAGCTGTCCGCCCATGCCCTGCGCGGTTTCAAAAGGTAAATGAAGGGTTATACGCGGCAGCTTGCGTTTTGCCGCATCATAGTGTTTTGTGCGTCTGACCAGATTCAGGTTGAAATCGTCAAACACACTCAGGGACGGATCCAGCTTCGTAGGAAGCGTGTGCTGCCGGTCAAATACGATCTGCATATATTGTCTTTTTTGACAGGAATCCATGGAGTCAATGCGGAAGCTGTATTTCCAATTCAAACCGGCCTGTATTACACTTACCAGAATACAGGAAAGCTCCGCTTCATACGTCTCGCTGCGTACAATCACCCGCAAGGGCTCATCCCTGTTTATATTGATAGGCTTCTCCATTAAAATCGCCAGGCCGGTTTCAGACAGATCCCCGGTAATTCCTTCATAGTCATTATATTTGGTGCATATTACGGCAGGAATATTAACATAAAACCGCTCCGCCATACGCAGATTGCTTCGCCCATACATGAAGAATACCGCAAAAAGTAAATTCTTAATATTTATAATCAGCCAGTACAGGATTATGGGATTATAAATGGTTCTGGTATTAATGCTTCTGATAATCAGAAGAACCAATGCCCATAATGAAGAGCCCAGCATCATCAGATGCGGTAGGGAAAACAGCAGACCTGCACGCCGCACAGTCTTTTTGGAAGGAGCTGTTTTGCTTTTATTTGTAACCTCAAATTTTCGTTTTTTAATTCCAAGAGATTCCAAAAAGATCGGCCCCATAAGATATGGGAACAGGATGGTATCACACACATTACTCCAGTGTTGATTACGGATATCACCCGATAACTTGCGCAGCGTACGGTTATAAAGCAGATAGTGGGGAAGCCAGAATACCAAAACCTGCCACATATCAGCCTGAACAATATATAAATTGAAGATGATGGACAGAATAGGCGCAAAAATATAAATCAAACGCCGCGCATAGGTCCACCAATACAAGAGCGTCGCCAGGTAGCTGATCTTTTGCTCCAGTCTGAGCTTAGATGAGAGGATAATGTGCTCCTGCCTTAAGCTCTGGACACATCCCCGTCCCCAGCGTTCACGTTGTTTGATCAGGCTGTTGAAAGAATCCGGGGACAGTCCGTGGGCAAGCGCTTCTGCCGTGGCATAGGTGGTATACCCCTTTTTCTGAATACGCATTCCTGTAAGAAAATCCTCGGTAATACTTGTGACTGCAATATAACCAACCTCCTCCAATGCCTTGCGGGACAACACTGTGTTGGAACCGGCATATATGGCTGCATTATCAATATTGCGCCCCACATTAACCTCACGGAAAAAATAATCCTGTTCGTTGGGAATACGCTGTTCGGAATAGAGATAGTATTGGAATAAATCCGGGTTATAGAAGCTCTGGGGTGCCTGAATAAAGCCAATCTTATAATCCGGATCTATTTCAGATTCCTCACGCTCCACCCATATTCCCTGTTCATTTCTCTTAACCTTCGGCAGAAAAAAGTATGGCACGGTTTTCATTAAAAATTCACTGCGGGGAATCATATCCGAATCCAGCGTAACCACCAGAGGGGAGTCTGTTTTACCCATTGCGTTATTCAGATTTCCCGCTTTCGCCTGCTTATTATCAGATAACCCAAAATAACCGACTCCCAGCTGCCGGGCCAAATCCGCCATTTCGGGCCGGTTCCTGTCATCACATAAATAGACATGCACCTTATTCTTATCAGGATAGTGTAAAAAAGTACATGCATTCACAGTTTTGTAAAGCAATTCCACCGGTTCATTGTGTGTTGCGATAAAGATATCCACATGAGGATACCACGCCGGCGGTATATCAGGAAGTGCAGGTATCAGGTTATTATTAATCTGGCGGTACTCAATCAGAGACTCAACAGCGCCTGTCAGCTCTGCGATTACCAGCATCAGCCCAAGAATCAGCGTCACCAGTCCGGATCGTGTCGGGATGGTGAACAAAAGTCTCCATACGATATAAACTGTCGTGGAGATGACAGTTGCCCAAAATAGAAAGTTATGTGATTTATCCTTTTTTATCATTTTTCTCTTTAATGTCATGATTTAAGTCCTGCCTTCTGATTAATTGCTGCGGGGTATTTGACTCCGTACAGTTTGTCTGACGTGCCCTTTGACTACAGGCGTTGTCTTTTGGCAAATGTAATAGCTGCCAGATATATACTAAAGAAAATAGCAAATAACGACGAATTTCTTACGTAATTATCTTTTTTTGTTATCATATTATCCCCACTGTACAGCGTAGGAATTGCTTCTGCAATTTGCTGACTGTGCTCCCGTAAAACATATTTCAGTTTCATGATTTCCTGTTCATAGCTGTCGGTTTGGCGCAGTCTGTCTGGATTGTCCGGGTTATCTGAGTGATCGGGAGTCAGTGACAGTAAGGGATCATATTGATAAATATGTTCCCACCTGGTCCAATCCCTGACTTGCGCCGGACCCAGATATTCCACAGTGGAATCAATCAAATCAATCAAACGATCGGCGCTGACGGGTCCGTTAACCAATTCCTTATAACGGCTCTTCAGCGCATCCACAAAGGTCTTGCTTTTGATGAGATCCGCGTAAAATGGCGCTTCAGCCAGAGGTATTTCATTCAGAATCATGGATGCTCCCACCTCATTATCCAGAGAACGTTCAAAGCTCCAGACCGGTCCCGCCTGCAGCAGATGGTTACTGGTATTTTGCCAGGAATAAAAGGTGTTCAGGATGGCATCATAATTTCCAAGTAATTCATTTACTATGAAATAATTAATGAAACTTTCTTCATCAATTAAATTTGAATATTGTAAATACCGGTTAATGTCATTAGAAGCCAGAATATCTTCAATATAGCTCAAATCCCGCGTCAGACTAAGAATGTCTTCATCTGCCAGCTCCTGCTCGTAAAAAGGAATTGTCAGTGTGCCCAGGCCGGAGACAGTCTGTGTGTATTGGGTGTAAAGCGGAATCCCGCCGGTATCTTCGGGAATACGTCTTATATAAACACCGGTTTCCGCATAAGTCCGTTGGATCAGGAGATAGACCCCTTGATAAAGCAGCCCTTCCTCTGTTTGAAGCAGTACCTCACAGTAATGAACCTTCGGCGCAGCATCCATGATTTCAGCAGCCAGAGTATACCCCAGATAATTACGGATCAGCGATTTGTCATACATACTGCCCAATAACCAATATTCGCTGTTGGCCGGCAGCCCAAGAAACGCATGTGCCTGAGCTTGTCCACTGCCGTCTTCCAGGCGAATGTAATAATCGTGCTTTTCACGATTTTCGGTATCCCAGTCGGCAAGCAGCTGTACTTTAGAGACCACTGTTAAATCCGGTTGGTTTTGCAGAGTGTTTTCCCCGCCGTTAACATTATCATAAACGGAAACCACGGAATTATTAAACCACTCATCAGCAAGCCAATTGCTCTTTAATGCAGCATAATCAGATTCATCTTTGCCTTTGAATTCAATAACAATAAGCGGAAGATGTGACGAAAACGTCGGCGCAGCATATAGATCATCCTGCAAAAAAAACGATTGTCCTTCATTGTCCCGAACATTACCATTTGCAGATACAGACATAGATGTAATCATAAAAATTATTATATTTTGAATTAAATAAAAAAAGAGTTTACTACAGCGCATATATATTGTCCCACCTAACACTTTTGGATTTACCGAATAATTAGTTGTGCTTTTGTTTCAGAAAGCCTTTGTCATTTCTGAAAAGAATTAGCACAAGTTATTACCCGGCACAGCCTTACTTATACGAGACACTATACTTACAGGTCTGCGTACCAAAATCTCAAACATTATCAGTGATAATATTTGTTTGCATTTTGTTTTGTAATTATTCAGAGTTTTTATGAATAAAATATACAAAATTTCAAACTCAATTTAATTAACGTCTGCATACAACAAACGCCTCTGTCCGTATATTACAGGACAGAGGCGTATCTTCTTATTGTTAGTATTTACTGAATAATTATAAGGCATAAACAAATTTTAATTTACTTATCTGACTTCTCCTGCACATCATCTTTATCCCTGGTAAATTTATTAATCAAATATACCAGAACTGTCAAAAGAATAATAACAGTAAAAATACTCAGCATGCCCTTCCACATTAATTCCAATGCCTGATATACTACTTCTGTATTCATAAACCGCTCCTTCCTATCCAAGTAAACTGGATACTACGCTTAAAATAACACCACCGGCTACAACAGATGCAATCTGTCCGGAAACATTTGCTGCCGTAGCCTGCATGATGATAATATTACCGGGATCTTCTTTTAACGCCATCTTCTGCACAACTCTGGCAGACATTGGAAAAGCAGAAATACCTGCCGCACCAATCATGGGATTTACCTTATTTTTTGAAAACAGGTTCATCAGCTTGGCAAACATAACACCTGCTGCCGTATCAAATACAAAAGCAGTCAGTCCGATCAACAGGATCAGTAATGTCTCTTTATTTACAAAAGTATCAGCTTTCATACTGAAGGAAATCGTAATCCCAAGGAGAAGAGATATCAGATTGGACAAAGTAGTCTGTGCCGCTTCCGACAGATTGTTAAGCACACCGCATTCCCTGAGAAGGTTACCAAACATCAGAAATCCTACCAGTGATACGGACATGGGGGCAACCAATCCTGCCACGGCAGTTACCATGATGGGGAATATGATTCTGGCCGCTCTGGATACATTGGCTGGTTTATACTCCATTCTGATCATACGCTCCTTTTTTGTGGTCAAAAGCTTGATAATCGCCGGTTGAATGATTGGAACCAATGCCATATACGAATAAGCCACCACAGCAATAGCACCTACATAATTGGATCCAAGCACCTGGGACACCAGTATGGAAGTAGGGCCATCCGCCGCTCCTATGATACCGATTGATGCTGCGTCATTTAAATTGAATCCCATAAATGCCGCTGCCAGAACTGCTGCAAAAATACCAAACTGCGCTGCAGCTCCGAATAAAAACATTTTCGGATTGGACAGAAGGGGACCAAAGTCGATCATGGCACCAATTCCGATAAACAGCAGAAGGGGCATGGCTTCTGATGCCTCAATGCCAACTTCAAACAACCACTCAATAATACCCTGGGTTTCTCCGATTCCTGCCATCGTCTGGTTTAATACGCCTGAAAACGGCAGATTCACAAGAATACATCCGAATCCCATCGGCAGAAGCAGCACCGGCTCCAGATCTTTCTTGATTGCCAGATAGATCAGCAGGATACCAATGGCATACATCACGATCTGGGCAGGGGTGATTGCCACAATACCTTCATACAAAAAACTCATTTTGACACCTCCACTTTTGTGTATTATAGCTATATTTATTAGATTTTTTTACAGCCTTTATACATTCATGTATAAATACTGCAGCCGGTTACAGTTCAGAGGGCGAACTGTAACACGCTTCGCGATGCACACAGAATTGCAAAACGAACAAGTTCGTTTTAAAACGTGCAATTTGGCGCTTGCGACCCTCGGGATTTTGTGCAAAATAAACGCATGCTGCGCAAGCGTTGCACAAGAACACCTCGCGGGATACTACCCTCTGAACTGTAACTACAGCCGTCCTTCTGCTGAAAAAAGAGACCTGTGCCCCGGATGTGTATTACATACATCCAAAAGAACACAGGTCTCGCCATATACAATAGTATAGATTAAACCAGGGTTTTCACCCTTGCTGTTGACTTAATCACACGGTTACGTGCCGACTACTCCCCCACATTATTTCGTACGAGGCATTATTCAGTTTTAGCAGCTTGTTCAGCTTGTTCCATGTTATCATTCCTGACTTTTTTTGTCAATTCATTTATTTCTTCAATTGACATTCATTTATTTTTTTTTACCATTTCATTTATTTTTTCAATTGACCAATTTATTTTTTCAACTGACCTATTTTAAATTTGTTAAAATATTGTCTTACTGTTTTCATAAATAACCCCCGCTATAAACGTCAATAATCTTGCTCATATGTCTATTGGGATCATTATCAAAGGAGTTGTGAACATCAGGCAGTACCACGCCCCACTCGCGTAATAAAAAGGCTGCCTGGCTAATTATATCCGATACAGTAGTTTCTTCTAACTTTGAAAATATGAGAGTTATTTGCGGCTGTACATTGATATTATTTACACCAGCTTGTATGAGTGCCAATTCCAGACATTTTCTTTTCAGCAAAGCATCATTTACGCAATTCATTTGGAACCAGCCATAATTATTAAAATTCATTACCTCATCTGTTCCCCAGTTTTCATGTGCCCACTCAATATGGCTTACACCTTCTTTCGCCGGACATATAAATTTTGATAAAGCATATGACACAATAGAAGACAATTCATTTATTTTTTCTTCTTCACCATAATAAAGCCAAAATGCTACTGCGATTTCATTGACAAATTGCTCCTCTATTACCGGATGTGGACGAGATTCGCAATTAAAAGCCATAATGCCATGTCCCAACTCATGTATTACATTATACCAAAAAAAATATAACTTAAATTTCTCTTTTGTATTTAATTCACCAAATATCGAATTAACAATATTATTTTCAACGGATGTTCCTTTTCCATATCTACCCGTAATAATTTCAATTGCTTTACCATTGGTATCCATAATAGGCAGTTGCCTCCCGCAAGTATATTTAAGCTAAGGCACTGCTCGGAAATAACTTGTACATCTAGCATGTCTAAATTCGTATAGTCGTTGTTGTCATCAGTCGCCGTAGCCCGCTACGACTCCTTCTTCCGCCTAGCCTATGCGAATTTATCCTACGCTAGCTGTACAGGTTATTTCTGTGTAGTACCTTATATATCTAATGTTTCCTATATAGTTTAAAATCTACTCTAAATATAATAGTATGTCAATAATTAATTATACCGCTGAACAATAGAGTTTTATTAAGTTATATAATTTTATCAATTGCCATTCCAAATGCTAAATTAAGCCGAGGCATAAACTGCCTCGGCTTGTGCGATTTCTATAGATTAGTTGTCTGGAAATTAATTTATTGATGTGACAGTATATTGGTTACCTTTTCGTGCAACTGTAACCGTATGCGACCCGATTACGAAATCCGCACTATCATTGTTATTAATATCATTACCTGCGATGGTACCTGTTGTATAAACTTCATCAGCTCCGCCCGAATAGGTTTCCGTTAATTTAATCTGGAAACTATTTCCGCTTTGGTTGATAATATCCGCAGTTACACCGGTAACTACCCATTGTGAACCTTCGTCAGTTACAACGTCAACTGCACCGCAGCCATCCACTGTACAATTGTATGTGGTGTAACCATCTGCTTCACGGGTCGGATTGGTGTATACTCCTTCGTCCCAGTTGTGGCCGAGAGCGGGAATTGATTCAGCGTCTTCTGCTGCTTCATCACATTTAATGCATACATAGCCGTAAAAACCATCTTCCGTGCAGGTAGCTGCTTTGTCAGCGAGTTTCCATACACTCCATTCGTAATTCCGATCATTCATGAAATGGAATCCAGGGATTCTTTCTTCATAAACCTCGTCGCAGCCATTATTGACACATGGCAATTCATAGATACCTTCCACGGTACAAGTGCGTTCCTGGGTTGTTCTTTTATTCCACTGATTAAAGTTATGTCCGAGTGCAGGAACATAATTATCAATTTTTGTTGAACCACATCCCCATATGAATTGGCAGGTGTAGGTGGTAAAACCCACTTCAGTGCAAGTTGGTTCAGTGACAACGCCAGCATCCCATGAGTTATGCGCGGGAAGATATCTGGTGCCTACCGCATCGCAGCCTAATCTGGAACATACTGCCTCCACTGCGCCGTCTTCATCACAAGTGCGTTCTTTAATTACAACGCCTGTATCATTGATGAACTCGTGTCCGGGACATTCAACAGATACAGAAACAACGATTTCAACTGCTTTGTTCATTTTGTTCTTGTTCTGCCATTCTTCAAGAACGACCACCAGTTCAGCAGTGCCGGTCTTGGTACAATCAACATAAAAGGTGAATGTTTTGGCTGCATCATTGTTCTTGTACGTTTGGTGTCCGGAATCGAAATCGCCGGCTTTAACGCGGTAATCAACCGCTCCATTAGCTGTTTTGATGACGGTGACATTCACTGCCACACTATCGCCTAAAACGGCTTCGTCATCATAGCTTACTGTTAAAGACAAAGCGGCTGTTTTCACTGTGTTGGTATTGGCAGCTGCCATTGCAGGAACCGACATTGTAAACAGCATAGCAAGTACAAGCGCAAATGATAAAATTTTCTTCATACTCTGAAACCTCCAAAATTATTATTATGCCTCTTTTGCTCTGGAGTTGGGGTTCTCCGTTTTCAGCCGCGCTGCTGTCGCGCAACGTGGTTAAACGTCCCGCGTTCTGGTGCAGGAACCCGTTTTCAGCCTCGTTTTTGCTTATGGGAACGTGGTTAACCCATCCTTTACGGTCCACAATCGGTAAACCGTATCGTCAATCCCTGAACAGTAAAGACATCACTCCTTTCCAATACAACACTCTTATACCTTTTAGTCTTCTTAAAGTATAAACGTTGATTTTCCACTAGTCAAGCAAACCCGGCAAATTTTTCCTGGCCGAAACCCTGGCATATTTACCACCATGTTGTCACCAGTAGTCCTGGACCAGACTCTGAAGAGATCGCAAGACTTCTGAAGATGGATGCAAAACTGACGCACGACGACTCGCTTGCTTCAGTAAGCTCTCAAGCTGCTAATAAAACCCTTCAAATACTTCTCCATTTCCTTTCAATTTTCTGTATTCAGCCGGTGAACAGCCTTTTACCTTGTTAAACACATGGCTGAAATGCTGTCTGTTATGAAAGCCCACTGACACTGCCACATCTATAACCGGCAGTTTGCTGTGGAGCAGTAATACGCAGGCCTTCTCCATTCGGATACGGTTTAATGCGGTAATGATACTTTCTCCTTCCGCCTGCTTGTATAACCGCTGTAAATGGGCTTCTGATACTCCCAGTTCTTCTCCGAGAATCCCTATTCTGATATCATTTTCATAATTATTTTCCAGATATTCCCGTATTCTTCTTACATAGAAGTTCCCCCGGGAGGGCTGTCTGATACGTCCTGATTGTCGGGCTATGGTAAGGAGCATCTGCTGCAGATAAAGATCCCGGCTTATCCCCCGCTCTGCCTGATCGGTGTCTGATTTATCATATTCCTGCAGACGTTGTATCAAAGAGTATATTTCGTTATTTTTATCCTGCAGAAACAGATATGTGACATTTTCCCGCAGCAGCCTGCTGAATGACCCGGATGAATCACAAAGGTTCTGTATCCGCAAGTCCGTCTCCGCCGCCTTAAGTGCCAGTTCAAGATTCAGAATCTTACAATTGCCGCCTCTTTTCACATAAAGAGAATGTCTGACCCCTGCATCCAAAACAACATACTCCTCCTTCTTCAACATTCTGTTGTGTTGGATACCTTCCTGATCAAAATATGTAATTTCGCATTCTCCGTAGGCTGCATACATGATCTCAATTTCTTTATGTTCATGAGGTTCCATCTCATAGACGGACATATTTAAGGTATAATACCGCTTTAAATGAAACCACTGGCTCATGATCTGTGTGTTTCCCCACAGACAGCTTTCTGTATTATTATTTTTATTTTTCATAGGTACATTATAGCTGATATTTATTGCCAGTCAATATTATTTTCTAAAAGTAATATCAGAATATCTGACATATGGAAGCTGGTTGTAATAATATCTGACTCCCGGTTTATCTGAATGGGATATAATAGCGTTATCAAATATACAATAACAGTACTGCAACAGGAAAGGAGTCATTATGTCATTTAAAATTGCATTTATCGGTGCCGGAAGCGTAGGATTTACCAGAACCCTGTTTTCCGATCTGATGACCGTTCCGGAATTCCGGAATATCAAAGTATCTTTTACAGATATCAATGAGCACAACCTTAAGATGGTTACTGCTCTCTGCCAGCGGGATCTGGACGAAAATCATGTAGCTGTCACCATTCACGCCACTTTGGACAGAAGGGAGGCCCTTCAGGATGCTCGTTATATTATTAACTGTGTCCGTGTTGGTATGCTGGAGGCTTTTGAAACTGATGTGGAGATTCCACTTCGTTATGGAATTGACCAGTGTGTGGGCGATACCCTTTGCGCGGGAGGCATTATGTATGGTCAAAGAGGGATTCCCACTATACTTGACTTCTGCAAAGATATCCGTGACGTAGCAGAACCCGGTGCCCTGCTGTTGAATTATTCCAATCCCAATGCCATGATGACATGGGCTGCCAATAAATATGGCGGTGTCAGGACAATCGGGCTCTGCCACGGCGTACAAGGCGGGCACCATCAGATCGCAGAGGCTCTGGGACTCAGGAAGGAAGAGGTTGATATCATCTGTGCCGGCATCAACCACCAGACTTGGTATATATCTGTGAAGCACAATGGAGAGGATATGATTCCCAGACTGCTTGAGGCATATGAAAGCAATGAGGACCTTGCTCGGACGGAAAAAGTACGGATTGATATGCTTAGGAATTTTGGATATTACTCTACGGAATCTAACGGACATTTATCAGAATATGTAGCCTGGTACCGGAAACGTCCGGAAAATATTCAGAACTGGATAGATTTAGGCATCTGGATCAATGGGGAGACCGGCGGTTATCTGCGAACCTGCCGGGAAGGAAGAAACTGGTTCGAGGAGGATTTTCCCAACTGGATGAAAGAACCTGCAAAAGAATACATTCCCGAAAAACGCAGTCAGGAACATGGTTCCTATATTGTGGAGGGTCTGGAAACCGGACGTGTGTACAGAGGGCATTTTAATGTTATGAACGAAGGCTGTATTACCAACCTCTCCGATGAATGTGTGGTTGAAGTTCCGGGTTACATAGATGCTAATGGAATCAATATCCCCAAAGTAGGCGATCTTCCTCTGGGCTGTGCTGCCATATGTTCCGGGAGCATCTGGGTACAGAAGCTTTCTGTGGAAGCAGCTATAGCCGGAGATATTCAGCTGCTGCGCCAGGCAATGCTGATGGATCCTTTGACCGGAGCCGTATGCGAACCTGCTGAAATATACCAAATGGTTGACGAAATGCTGATTGCCGGTGAAAAATGGCTGCCCCAGTATCAGGAAGTCATTGCACAGGCCAAAGAACGGCAAAAGGACGGACCGAAGATTCCCTATAAAAATCATACCGGGATACGTTTAAAAGAAAAGTCAATTGCGGAAATGAAACAGGACCGTGCTGCCGCAAAAGAAAATGCAGGTGAGACAGACAAAGCGAAAAAGAGATTTTAATGTCACTCTCCTGTTCCCGCTGAGATATTATATAAAAGCAAAGGAACGGCTAAACCGTTCCTTGCATTATTATTTACTTAATTGCCCGTCTCCACCCATAAGCTCTGTTAATTCTTCAATCCGCTCGATCGGGAATGGCGGACTGCTTAACGGCTTTAATGCAATGGACATCAGCTTTAAAGGGTTATCGTCGGCAGCGCTGCGATTGGAACTTAAATACCCACACCTCTTACAACGGTGTATTATAGCCCATTCTCCGCCTTTTCTTACCCAGACACCTATTGCCTCCATAATCCCGCCGCAATCTGCTTCACGGTCACCAGGCTCGTTGTCAATATGCAGACTTGACAGGCAATTGGGACAATGATTCCTGTGATTGCTTGCTGCCCCGAATGGAACGACCAAACGGCCGCACACCTTGCATGTAAAACTGTCATTACATGCATTATTTTGATAATATCCCTTTGTATAGCTTTTTCTTTTATTTTCTCTGTTCAAGTGGGTTCCTCCTAAAAGTTTTTCAACTTTATGGGAGGCTTTGCGTTGGTTAAAGTATGCAAACCTCCCGGTTTGATACCACTTTGGAATTACTCTTCATATTAAATCTCCTTTCCTCTGAATTTATTATATCGCATAAGCGTTATAATTAAAAATATTGGCTCTTTTAGCCAGGCTGTAAAAGCAAAACAGCGCAGATAATTAAGCCTGATATGTGTACTATAATATCATAGAAACTCCTGATATTCAATCCATTTGGAAAAAATACTTTATGCAATCACCATGCTTTATCGCTTTAAACTTCAACAGTTTAACCTTGACGCGCGCTAAAGTTCGTGCTATGATTTTTACTAGTACGATTAAACTATTGGAGGAATAGGTAATGTTAGAGAACAGTAATCAAGGGGTTCAATTTTTTTCCGGTGAACAGGTTCCCCTGGAAATGCATAAGGCACGTATGGTGCAGCGTATTCATCTGCTTCCGGTACAGCAGCGGCTCAAAGCCATTCAAGAGGCCGGCAGTAATACTTTCCTGCTGCGGAATGAGGATGTTTTTCTTGACATGTTGACAGACAGCGGCGTTAATGCCATGAGCGAAGCGCAGTATGCGGCTATGATGATGGCAGATGACAGTTACGCCGGATCCAGGACTTTTTACCGGCTGCAGGAAGCTCTTGAGAAATTTTTTGGTACAAAATTATTTCTTCCTGCCCATCAGGGAAGAGCCTGTGAGAATATATTGGCTAATACCTTTGTGCAGCCGGACAGCGTTGCCATTATGAATTATCATTTTACCACTACCAAATCCCATATTACCCGTCTGGGAGGAAGTGTGGAAGAGGTTGTTTCAGATGAAGCAAGCAAGGTTAACAGCAGCCATCCCTTTAAGGGAAATTTCGATATGGACAAGCTTAAAAGTACCGTTTCCCGTACAGGCGCTGAAAATGTATCTTTTGTCCGAGTGGAAGCCGGAACGAACCTGATTGGCGGACAGCCTGTTTCTCTTGAGAACATGCGCCAGGTAACTTCCTTTTGCAGGGAGAAAGGGATTTTAAGTATATTGGATGCCAGTCTGCTGGCAGATAATCTGTATTTTATTAAGACCAGAGAGGAAGCATGCTTTGATCGGTCATTAAGTGAGATCGTACTGGAGATGGGATCCTATTTTGATATAATCTATTTTTCAGGCAGAAAACTGGGATGTGCACGGGGCGGCGGTATCTGCACCAATAATGAATCGTTGTTCTCCATGATGCAGGAGCTGGTTCCTCTGTATGAGGGTTTTCTTACATACGGCGGCATGTCTGTCAGGGAAATGGAAGCCATTGCCGTAGGTCTGATGGATACCCTGGATCTGGATGTTATAAGCCAGACACCCTTGTTCGTTAAGGCTCTTTGTGATGAATTGCAGGCGAAAGGAATTCCGATCGTAACACCCAGCGGCGGTTTGGGTTGCCATGTTGATGCCATGCGTTTTGTGGATCATATTCCTCAGGCGGAATATCCGGCCGGTGCCCTGGCAGCTGCCATTTATATAGCAGGCGGTATCCGGGGAATGGAGCGCGGTACGTTGTCCGAACAGCGTAACAAGGATGGTTCAGAACACTTTTCCGATATGGAACTGGTTCGTCTTGCTTTTCCAAAACGTGTCTTTACGCTGTCTCAAGTAAAATTCACAGCTGACAGGCTGGGATGGCTTTATGAAAACCGCCATATGATAGGCGGTCTGACATTTGTCAATGAACCCAGTACGCTCCGCTTCTTCCTGGGTAAATTAAAACCCGTAAGCGATTGGCAGGAAAAGCTGGCAGCGAAATTTGCAGCCGATATGCCAAGTGGTATTTAACTTATATTTACAATAAAAACAATCCGGCAGAATAATTTCAGCCGGATTGTTTTTATCAACTCAAGCAGATTAATATCTTGCAAACAGTATGCAAACAGAAATGCGGAACAATCCTCAATTGTTATTCAGTTTTAGTGTGCATTTTGTTTTCATAAATCATCACCTCGTCTTAGAACAAATCGCTGTGCGTCCCCGTTCTGGTCAGATATAAAATCAATTCATCATCCGCATGTTCATAAATCAAGAGCCAGTCCGGAGTGATATGGCACTCCCGTCAGATTATGATCGCGGTATTTTGGAGGAAGCGGTTGTTCGGAACACAATATATCAAGCACTTCCTCCAGCAGTATGATGTCATATCCACGTTTTTTTACGAGTTTGTAGTCTTTCTTGAATTTCGTGGAAAATCTAATCGTCAGCATTCAAGTCCTCCATGAGTTCTTTCACACTGTTAAATGGACCGCTTAAATTGCGCCTTAGTTTTACATCTTCAATTGCCGCAAGGGTTTCGGCGTTTGGAGTATCAAGTCGCATTTCAAAAGGAATGCCATTTGAACGGACGGTTTGGCGCAAAAATACGGTAAGTGCAGTAGACATATTAAGTCCAAGTTCGTTAAAGATTTCCTCGGCTTGTTTTTTTAAATTCGCATCAATTCGGATATTTAAATTCGTGGTTGCCATTATCTATCAGCTCCTTCCACTCATAGTATATCCATAATTCGTAGATATGTCAATACAAAAAATAGCTTTTTCATTACCTGGTCATTACACGTTTTAAAAAAATAAACATTAATATAAAAATGTTAAAATTCAGCCTGCATCTCTCTTCCATCATAAGAAACCCTCTGGGATGCCGTACCCACCCGCAAAAGAAACTCCCGTTTCATTTTCATCCCTTCAAATCCGCCGGTCCGATTTTCTATATGCAGTATTCTTGCTTCATCGACCCACTTAAAAGGAATCAACGAGTAAGCGCCTTTTTCATAATTATAGTTATTATTTTCATCTTCATACAGCGTAAATTCGCCATTTTGACCCGGATATATATGCACCTCCATCACATGTCCCGTTTCTTCCTCCGCATAAGTAAGGCCGGCAGCCATTGGAATAATAGAACCCGCTTTTACAAACAATGGTATCTCATCAAGGGCTGCATCTGCTTCTATCCATTGTCCACCCCCATGAAATTCATTATTCCAGAAATTATACCAGGAGGCTCCCTGAGGCAGGTAACACATCCGCGTCTTTTCTCTTTCAATCGGTCGGCTTCCTGCTTCATAATACATGGGAGTAGTCACCGGACATATAAGAAGCTCCCTGCCAAGCATGAACTGGTTCCAGATTCCCCTGGCCTTTTCATCCTTCCCAAAGTCAAACAGAAGGCTGCGGTGCATCGTCCCGTCTTCCTTCCAGACCATTCCAGCCAATGCATATATAAAAGGAAGTAACCGATAACGTAATTTAATAAATTTTTCTATAGCATCATAGAAAGGCTCTCCCTTTTCACCGAATTG
>Ga0153941_1000507_pt1 | contig 17082 bp, 20 predicted proteins | sample TSNJ025MetaG_FD_104733 | JGI IMG/M metagenome (GOLD analysis project Ga0153941, IMG submission 104733) | Attine ant fungus gardens microbial communities from New Jersey, USA - TSNJ025 MetaG | ecosystem: Host-associated > Fungi > Mycelium > Unclassified | place: USA: New Jersey, Brendan T. Byrne...
CAATTTTATGTGCTAAATCATATAACCTATATCCTGCCTCCTCTTCACGAAACAGTTTTTCATCACACTCGTATCTACCATCCGGACCAAAATTCTTAAGATCAGAAATCTCACTAAAGTCCATGCCGGTAGCATCTCCTTCATGATTCATTTTTTCAAAAACAGCAGCTACATATGTTGCCCTAACAGTCATTTAACACATCTCTATTGTATATGGCAATATAACCTCCTTAAACGCGGTTTTGCTCGGATTCCCTTCAGTCAATTCCGGTTGGTATTCTGTAAATAGCAGCTTATGAAAATCATTTTGAAATACCCCTCTTATATCTTCCCTGACCCCTTCAGCTGTAAACGAACATACAAGAAAGGCTGGTACACTCGCCAATTGTTTCTGCATCCGAAGGGTATAAGCCAGTTCATAGGGCTTTGTACCACACACTGCAACAATCACATCTGCTCCAAAGACCAAATCCTTTCGATCTATAAAGTCATTTCCCATATCATAGACGATAAAGTTTGTTCCAGCAGCGCCTTCATGGTTTTGATAATATACTCCTTCAAAGAGGAATCCATCATCAGTTGTCTCCATTGCATAACTCCTGGAAAGATATGATAAATGCCCGCTTTTATTAGCTTCCACATAACTTGCCGTAGCCCCAACCGATTGCAGATAAGAGCAGAACCCCATAGCGACAGTGGTTGCTCCAATCCGGGACTGGGATGATATCACTGCAATTCGTATGTTTTCACATTCAAACCGATATTTTTCTATATCTGCTGCACTTGCCGGACGTTCTTTAAATCGGTATCGAACCATCCCCTTTTCACTTAGACATTCCCTTATTTCCTGCTGAATCTCCATAATCTCCACTTGACAGACAATATTTCCCACTCCACACTCCAAAAGACCAGTAAACAGAGCATCCCCCTGAGTAATTCCTTCGCAAATCACTGTAATCCTTGGGTTGTACATCGTAAGAAACTCCTCAATCGCCGCTACAAATTCACCATCACTATCACTAAACGCAATACGATCAAGGACTATGTCCGTAAAATGGGAAAAATTACGCATGTCATAAACCACGAACTGTTTCAGCACAAAGTTTCCCACCAATTTCTTAACCGTTTTTTGCTTTTTCACATCATGGCTATTGGTAAAATCCAGCAAATTCGTATGCTGGCCTGATGAAAGATACAAAATCATAGCACTGCCTCCATTCCTTAATTCCCTACTGCCCAAAAGGGGCCGCCCGCACTGGCAGTCTTTTTTGCTTCCCTCACAATCAAACTCAAATCCCACTCCTGATTGCTGCGGCTAATACTTGCCGGATCGGCCACCAATATCTTCCCGGCGCTGGTCACTCCACGGAGAACTATAAAATGTCCCCCTTTGGTAAATGTACCCTTGCCCATCAGGGCAACCACCAGCTTACCGCTGGATAACGCATCCACAATGTCCTGCGCCAACAAATTCCCTGTGCTGGAAAGCCCCCACGCATTTGCCGCGCCACTGATCAGACCATGATAAGAGCCGCTGCCGGAACACCAATACCCATTTTGATATGCCCACTGGGCCATATGCGGCGGATCAACTGTCTCGTCTGATAAACTGGAAACCACAATTGCCATAGAACTGGGGCCACAGCCATGACTGCCGAGCCTATCGGTTCCATAAGCAGAACCTCTCCACCGATCATCCAGCTGGCTGTAATAAACTACATCTGTGGAACCGTCCGTGAATGTTACCCCTTCATAACTTTGCCCACTGCCATCCAGATAATCCTGATCATAAATCCCTAATGACTGATTATAACCATAACTTCCCTGGAAATTTTCAATCAACACCAGATCATCGCCTTCTATCCATTGTGCAAAGACAGATAAAGGGTGTGTAATCAAATGCAGGATCAATGCAATGAGCAGCAGAACTCCCACTACCGGCGCTAAAATGGCAAAGAGCAGACGCTTTCGCGTTTGCTCATCCGTTGCTGCCTGAATCACTAATTGGGCTAACATCTTTGCCGTTACCGGATCAACCGCCATTAACGGCCACCTGCCTTCCCCATATATGCCATCTTGTATTCCGGAATCTCAAAATTGATATGTAGGCGTTTGGCTCCTACCATAAATAAGGCATGGCCCCGTTTTCTCGCCAGCAAAAGTTCCTGTTCCGCTTCTGTCAGGTCATATAACTTTGCTGTTTCCTTTAAATTCGGTCCATCCGTTCCCATCAGTAACTTGTAGCAGGGGACATCCAGAAGCGCCTGCCCGTATTGTCGGATGCTCTCGCTCAAAAAATCGATTACGCTATGGGAAATAATCGCCAGAGCCGCCTCATACTTCCTTGCCCGCTTCATGACATTCCGAAGATAGACCAGCGATTGCGGCACCTTTTCGTCAATCATCAAATAAGCTTCATCGCAAATCAAGAGCACCCGCTCCTCCCGATTCCGGCTCATTTGTTCCCAACAATAGGTCAACAGATTAAAGTATTGGGTCCGCTTGATATTGTCGCCGGTTTCCTGTAACGCATTGGTGTCCAGGCAGGTCATCTGGCTATGGCTGGAAATGGTTGTATGCCCATTCCAGATAAAGCTGTCTGATCCTTCTGCGATATCATAAAGAAGCAGCGCCAAATCCGTATACACCTGTTGACCAGCTTCTTTCTCCTTCTCCCTGACCAGATCTAACAGATCGGAAAATATCGGAAAGTCCTCAGCCTTCAATCTGCTTACATTGGTATCCCACCCAATATGAAACTTCTGGTACAACTCAACCAGACACATCTTAAGAACTGCCTTTTGCATATCCGTAATGGAAGGGATGTAGAGACCAAAGAATATCTCCAGATTTTTCATGTGCAGTGCCAGATCATTCATCCCGAATCCTTCATCCTGATATAACTGTTCTTTCTCCTGCTCATCATCTCTCGGTGAAGGCCGCACCTGCAGCGGATTGAAGCGGCCACCTACCCCGCCGACTGCATTGATCCAGTCTCCGCCCAGGTTATGACAAAGATCCTTATACTCACTTTCCGGATCGACGACAATGATTCTTGTCCCCTTCATATACTCTGACAAGATGATATGTTTGATTGCTGTGGACTTCCCTACACCAGAATTCCCCATAATGACAAAATTGGAATTGGTGCGGTCATTTCCCCGCTTCCAGGTATCCACAATCACCAAGCCGCCGGTTGCATCCTGGGCAAAATAATAGCCTTCCCCATCGTTAAATCCGGAACTGGCAAAAGGAAAGCCACCAACAAAGGTGGACAAGGGTACGATCTTCTGTAAGATACTTTCCATTTTTCCATTGGTGGGAAAAGACGGTGAGATATGCTGAAAACATTCTTTTTGCAAGTTGGGGATCACCCGCATCTTACATTTCTGGACACTGATGATACTCTCCGCTCTCCGGCATACTTTTTTAAAGGTACGCTCCTCCCTGGCAATCGGCATGACTGAGATACTCATCAAGCCAACCGTTTCCCCTTCCCGGTCAATCTGCATGATGATCTTCTCACCATCCTCCGCCGCCTTTTCTGCTCGCTGCCGGGAAAGGGGATCTTTGGCTCCGTCTGCTAATCCTCGCTGCTGAACGACACTCCGGGAAATGGCATTAATTAGTGTTCCGTTATCCACGGGTTTAAAGCCAATGGATACAATGGTTGATGGTATATTCGTAATCTTAGACAGCCACTCGGTCTCCATTTTCTGGGGATAGCGGATCAGCCCATAGATTTTTCCCAGATTCTCCCCCACTGAAAGACTGTTCTTCGTGAATTCCAGCCCAACGGGAGTGATGACATTCAAAAGAGCATTGTTTGTGCTTTCCTGTATGGATACGGTCTGGTTTATCATCATCCCACCTCCCAAAGCACGGGAATACTTGCTGTAAATTCCGCATCTTCCAGATGGGTGTAAGAAGGATTATTGACCAGATTGAGGAACCTGACAATCTCTTTGTCTGCCAGTGTCTCACATCCAATTCCATTGGTGGTAAACTTTTCGGCCAGCAAAGCCAATCGCTTATGCAAGTCCTTTTCCACACCGTCCTCATATTTCTCCCAAATCGAAATATAAAATTGCCGCTCCACGATATCCCCGGACAGGGCATAACTGCTCATCTGCAGGATTTCCTTATGCAAAAGCTCCTTTCGTCTATCAGCAGCGTCCTTCAGCATAAATTGCAGATCCCCGATAATGGGGGAAATATCCACCGGTCGGCTCACTGCCATAAATTTGAATGAATACTGGATATCTGAAAGTTCCGCTGTAAGCTGTTTTATCAAACTGTTTTTCTCTGCCTTGCTATAAAGGTCAATGCTAATGGCATGAATACGCAGATAAACCAACACCAGGCCATCCTTTGTATAAAGGCACTTATCCCTGACATCCTTTACATTAATAAAATCCTGTGCTGTGCGAACTGCCAGAGCTTCCTCATCCACAACTTTCTTTGGCTTTCCGTGTTTCAGCACGAAAAGAAAAATACCGCCACCCACAAGGGTAACGGTCAACATGATAATCGGGAATAATAATCCCTCCATATAGCACTCCTCCTTTAGTTGGCTTTTCGAATATGCCAATCATCAAAAAGCGAATCCCGGATGGTAATGTCGTCAGTCAGATGTACCTGCAGCATACCGGCTGGTGTCCAGGCATCCAGGCAATTCACATACGTTGTATATCTTCCATCCGGGAACCACACCGGCGAAAAATGCACAGGCCGGTTATAGGTACTGTATACGTTCTTTTGAAATTCAAAGGTACCGGAATATCCGGTATTCAGCCGCTGTAGCAATCGCCAATAAGTTGTATAATTGAATTCCGGAAAATAGGCGACCACGTTTTGAACGCCTGTGATATGGCTGCTGGGGGCTGATGAACGGACTTGGGCACTGACATTTGCATTAATTCCATATCCACTCTTCATGGTCTTGCCAACTGCCGTAGGGGATTTCTCATCCGGTGCTGTTTTTAAAGCAGCAGACAAGCTGGCCGAATAGGATAACCATTCATATTCCCAGTAGCCATGATCACAGTAATATCCATCCTCATCGTCTGATCCGCTATGCCAGACCCAAACTGCGTGCCACCAACAATCCCACTCTCCCCAAGTCAAATTAAAAGTATCTGGATAGCTGGGCTTTGGCGGGATGGAAAACCGGTCATTACGGTCATCCGCCCCCGGATCAGGTGGGGGATTCTCATTCAGATCCACGATATCAGCTACAATCTGACCGACGCTTGCATTGCAGTTGCTTGTTATCTTAATCGTCACCTGTCCTGGTGTCTTAGGAGTATGCCATTTGATCCATGCAAGCTGCGAACCATCATCCGGAATATAGATGTTCGTATGGGAATAGGTCTTCCCATCAATCGTGAACTTCGCATATGCCGGATTATCCGGTGTTTTCTTTGAGCCGGTTGATAGCATTACGGCGATGATTACATCCGTATCTGTCCGATATTGCTGATCAAAGAAAATCTCCGTAGATGGCTGTGTCTGATAACTGATAATTCCAATCCCCAGGATATCAATCATCTGTTCCGTATTCCGGGCGCTGCCAGTTGGTCCCGTCCAGGCACTAAACCCCAAATCATCTTTTTGTAGAAATATGGCAAGGGCCAGATTCTTCATCACAACGGTTGGGAAATGAGATCCCAGATCCCCGGCTGTCATTCGGTTATAGAATCCAGCCTCTGTCGTTGTCATGGCAAAATATAAATTCTGATAAATGAGATAAATTACTGGCTCTATAATCAGTTTATATTTGCCATCTTCAATATCTTCAAAGGAAATCCCTGTATCATTAGCGACCATCTGGGCTGCTGCTTCCGAACAAAAATAATGGCGGATGTCATCCATATTGGCTTTTTTACTGTTTCCGGAAATAATCTGTGGAATAGCAATGGGCGGTTTCTGATACTGATAACCAATGACCTGGATGGACAAACCGGCTCCCCGTTTATAATCCAACTTACTCACCTTACCAAAATGATAGATATTTTGTGATAAGGCTGCCACATCAATATTGGTATAATCAATCGGCACACTCACTCGCTGCCCATTCTCCGCATCTGCCACAGTCACCCGTACCCCGTCATATCCCACATCCGGCCAGCTATAACCCGCTTTCCCCTGATTCAAAGAACCTCCGCCCCCGTCGATGTTTCCGGAACCTTCCGCATAGACCTGATGTACCGGCAAAAGCATAAAGCATATTAATAAAATCAAGATTCTTTTATAGTTCTTCATTTCGGCCTCCTGGCAAAAGAAAAGACACAGACCCTCGCAGTCTGTGCCCTTCACTTCCTATTGAATTTTATTGCATATCTCCAATCTGCTTATTCCAATCACCATCGGTATAAGAATTCTTTCCCTCAGCTGCACCAGGTGGTTCCACATACCCAAATCCTGGCACATAAACTGCTCCACTTGAGTTGGTACTGCCACCCTCTGGTTGTGTCGCCAGTGCTGTTGTCTCTGGCTGACACTGCCCATTGGCATCCGGATTCTCTACCGCCGCTGTCTGCTCTACTAATACCGGTGCTTCCGCTGGTGGTGTTGCTTCTGTCGGAGATTTTGGTTTATTTTCCGATGTTTTCTTTGTCGCTGTATTCGCAGCTGTCTGCGTGGAAGCTGCTGAGGTAGTCTCGTCTTCTGATTCGGCAAGTACTGCTTCAACTTCCTCTGTTTCAGTCTCCGCCTGCGTACTGCTTTCAACCGGCAGTGCAATGGTGGTTTCCGGAATGATCTCCGGTACTGTAATTTCTGCCTCAGTTTCCACCTCACTCTGCACGATTGTCACTGTTGGTTTGTTATTGCTCAATTTAGACACGTAATAAAACAGACCTCCAGCAAGACATACGGCCAATACAGACAGCCCAATAACAGCCATCTTTTTCTTTTGATTATAATCTTTATTCACAGGTCAATCCTCACTTTATTATTTTAGATGATACAACCCAATTTATCCTTAAATCACTTTACCCAGTCTCATTATAATGGCAATTGTGTTGCGCGTCCAGGCTTTTTTCATAAATCTGGCACCGGTCAGAATTTCGGCATATAGGCTGCTCTTGTCCGCAGCTCCATTCTCAAAGGCGGCAGGCTCTCCCAGCCAAAGGATAATGGAACTTCAATTGTGATCCTGGCATCCACTTCCAAATTCTGATCGGTGCCTCCGGGAGTCAGGGATACATTGGAGATATCCACCTTCAATCCTGATAAACGGTATTCATATCCATTTTCAGACTTTTTGATGAGATAACTGCCGCTTTTGTCTGTCCCCAACAAGGCATCCAACCGGTAATACACATCATCATAATCCAGATTTTCCTCCCAATGGCTACCGGTATAGAAATAACCGCCCGAATAACCCTCCCGAAGAGCGGGATATGTTTCATCATAATTGGTGATCGCTACACTGATGACCGCCTGCTGGAGTCCATCCCGAACCCCACTGATAATGATACCTAAACGGGCAAACTCTGCTATGGCACAAGAAATCAAAAGCAGACATAAAATCAATGCAATCGTAAGAGGCGTGGAAGTACCAGCCCTGCTCTTTAAGATGTTTTTTACTTTCACTATTCCGCCCCCTACTTATAATAAATTTCCGATTTTCCGCTTGCTCTGGCCTGGATCTGGATCGGATAGGAACCAAAGACAAAAAACCCAATATCCACTGTATCAGTTATTACCACTTCAATATCGCCATTTAACTGCACCTTTTTCCCGCTATAATAATCGCAATACCATTTAATCTGCGGGTCAAGCCCGGTCTGCTCTTTCCATGTATTGATCCGTCTTTCCACATTGGTACTGCCGGTAATCTCCGCCTGCCTGACGATCTCATTGGCAAACAGATCAAGCTGCTGTTTGACAGTAAAAACCGGCAGCAGATTCACAGCAAATGCCACCACAATCAGTAAACAAAAGATTCCGATTACCACATCAATGTATCCTTCCCCACACCTGGACTTCCATATCCTCTTCATCATCTCCGGCACCTCCTAGAACAGTCCTGACATGGTGCCTAAAATCTGATAGCCCATGACGCCCATATATAAAAGGAGCATACATCCTAACAACAGAAAGGAATATTTGCGGATCTTAGGTGGTCTTTCCAACGCCAGCTTTTTCAGGCGCTGCAATTCAAGCTGTTTCAGATCATAGGCAAGCATGCTGAAAAATGCCACCCCATCATCCCCTCGCAGCACCCCGATCAGACCTCTCACCACATCGGAAAGCATCGCGCTGGATACTCTGGCTTCAAATCGGGTCAGTCCACCTTCAAAGTTGCCGGTCCGCATATCGGCAATGGTGATGGACAGTTCATTTTTAAATGCCTTTCCCGCATTTTTCTGATACGTTTCCAGAATGGACAATACATCCCGGCTGGCTTTCAGTTCCTGGGTCAGGGTCGACACAAACCGTGGCAGTTCGTATTCAATCTCTTGTCTTCTTTCCGTGATCAGCTTCTCCGCACGATTGCTTTCGGTGAAAAACACTGCAAGCCCGATAATCACAAAGGCTGGTGCGATAATTGGAACGATCAGCAGACAGGGAATGATGCCAAGGAAGATCAATACCGCCTTGACAATCGCCTGCGACTGATACAGTTCTGCACTTATGGGTATTTCTGCCGAGTTTAAGATAGCAGTCAGCTTTCTCTTTTTATATTCATCCATTGACAGTATCCGGGAAACTTTTACTGACAATTCCAATATCAGTGCGTCAAAGTTCCGGCTTTGTTTTTTCTGTTTCCTGCCTGCCCCAAGAATCGCTTTGGTTGTTTTATAAGTCGGTACCTTAAGCAACTCTGCCGACATCTGATAAAGCCCGGCGGCAAAGAAAACAGTAAACAGTATAAGAATTACATTCTGCATCCTTCGCCCCTCCTACCGTTTATATTCAATCGGTCTGGTATGCTTCACCACTCCAGGTATGGACAGAAACACCGCAGCACCGCAAACTGTCAGCAAAACCTTACCAAAACCCGTGTACATCAAGATCACATACCATTCTTTATTCAGAAAATACATCAAGGGAATACTGCCAAACAATAAAACCAGCATTGTGACATATTCTTTGACCGGTTCCATCAGCAGCAGATCCAGCTCCGCCGACACGACACGGACATCGGAGAGTTTTGCCACAATCGGCGGCAGGGTCGCTTTTAAGTTATGATCACTTTGGCAAGCGATCACACCGTCTACCCATTCATGAAATACTGCGTTGTCCACCCCGACTTTCAAGCCCTCCAGCCCTTCCGTTATGTTGGAATTGATCAGCTTGGTCTGTAATAGAAAGTTCCGAAAGACCTCCCCGACCGGTGGATTCAGATAGGGCTGGTTCTCCTCAATCGCCCGGATGATGGTATTCTTCCCTCGCAAATAACTGTTGGAAATGATAGAAAGTGCTGTCTCCAGTTCGACATTGATCTGCCTTTTATACTTTCCGGCAGTGAGCTTCACATAATAAAATGGCAGCAAGGACAACCCTGCTGCTAGCACCGGCACCAAAAATATGTTCTTCATAGTCAATGACAGCAATACCCCCATAATAAAAAGGATCATGGACAGCATACACAAAACAGTGAACATCCCGCTTTTTCCGGTGAGCCGCAGAACCTCCTTCACTTCCAGAAACAACCGTTCCAAACCTTTCACCTTTTTGTTCTTCCGGCTTGCTTCAATCCTGCTTCTGATGGTCACCTGTTCCGGCTTCACAAACTCAGCCAGTCCTTCCAAAAATAGAAAAGGCGATAGTTCCAGCAAGATAAAACTGCCAGCTACCGCCAATAAAAATGCAATTGTAATTAATAATGTCAAACTAATTTGCCTCCTTATCTCATGCTAATCTTTTAGCATTTCTATAACATCCCAAGTTGCTGCTGTTCTTTATGCGACATTCCATTTTCTCGAAGCCGTTTCAGCAGACTCTCCGATGGTGCTTCTACTTTTTCATAATGCCCGATAATCTTTGATCTGCCATCCACGATCTGGTTGTCTATGATATGAAACCGGTACAAGGTATGCATTTTTCTGCTACCATCCGGCTGATATTCACATTCACAAATCTCCATCAGCCTCCGGCTATTATCCTCCAGCTTTTTTGCGAATGCTACAATCGGAAATGCCTTCGTTGCCAATCCCATCAAAGTGGAATCATCCATATCGCAGGATTGCTTGCACAATGTCACCATGCGGTAATAAGTATCCCCACAAGAATTGGCATGAATGGTAGTGATTACCGAATGGCCGGTATTTGCTGCATTGATCGCCTGCATACTTTCTGCCCCTTTCATTTCTGCAACGGCGATGCAATCCGGGTTAATCGTCAGGGTCGTTTCCAACAGCTTTACCAGTGTGATGTTCTGTTTCGGATCATCGGAGAACCGGGTCATCAGATGCACCACATTGTTCAGCACCTTCCCTTCGTCATCCTGTGCTGTCAGGTCAAACTCACGGCAGCCCTGCTCAATGGTGACGATCCGTTTTCCGTAAGGCACCTGCCCTAAGATCCAGCTCATCAGCGTAGTCTTGCCGCTGGAAGTCGCCCCGGTGATACACATGGACACACCATGGCAATAACAGGCAGCTAACAGTTCCAGCATTTCCCCTGTAGCTGTCCCATAATCTACAAACTGCTCTTTGGTCAGCTTTTGCGGATTTACGATCCGGATGGATGCCGACAGTCCTTTGTCCTTATCAATCACCCCATCCCCCATGACCGTAATCCGGATCTTATTGCTCAAATGTCCGACCACAATAGTCTGGGCACTGTCAAAGATCATACCGGACCGGTGGAGCATCCGCCGAATCACATCAATGGCATGCTGCGGGGAAGAAAAATGCTCCTCGCTGGGTAATATCTCCCCGCTGGAATAGGTGATCTTCACATCTTTCCATTGATTGATATTGATCTCCTCTACATCATTCCGGTAAAGATAGTTAGACAAAAATGAGAATCCCGTCATTTCCCCATATAGCAGATCACATAACTCATCCCGCTCCGTCCCGGCTACCCCTAACTCATGATTCACCAGATATTTATGGATATAGGATTTGATCAGCTCCCGGCTCTCATCCGGATCATCCTTCAGTTCCGCAGAATAGTGTCTGCTGATATGCTCCTGAACCTCTTTTAACACCTCAGGAAATGGCTTCAAACGAACCTCGCCACCCATCAGCTCCATGTTGTTATGGATATTCAACATTGCCTGCATCTTATCTTATTCCCCTTTCAAAACTCTCCCCGGTTTCTGGTAAATGGCAGCTTGATTCCGGCAGAACGCCTCTCTTTCTTTGTGACTTCCTGTACCTTGGGCTGTTTTCCTTTCTTTCGTATATCTGTCTGCTCCAAACGTGAACCCTGAACTGAAAACAGATCGCTAAGGATATGCCTGATCTCTGTCTGGTAAGGGACACTGTCCGGTTCTAACAATGGTTGAAACAGGCACAATTCACTGTCCTGCCATTCCAGTTCCAGCAAATATGGCAGGACATAGCTCACTGCTCCATACTGGCTTGATACTGCTTCCCAGTCCTGCCCCACCTTCTGGTTACCAATGGCGATTTTATGAGTCTCTTTCCGGAAGCGGCTGTCCGCCAGCATCGGCATATGCGTCTGATAATAGGATATCCCCTTTAAGTTGGCCGTTCCCAATCGCAGCACTACATCAGCCACCTCAATTGCAATAATGGATGCCGGGTCAGCTTCAAAAACGGAAGAACAGTCAATGATCACATAATCCGCCAGATAGCGAAGGGAAACAAAGAGCCGGGTCACCTGATCCCTGGTGATCTGGGGATACTGCATCAGACTTTCACCGGCGCGATATCCCAACAGACTGATATATCTGCTTTCTCTCACCGGCACGCAGGAATCCAGAATATCTTTCTGGGTCAGGGCCGGTGCCGTCAACAGGCTTCCCAGCGACCGGTCATGAGCCACCCCGGCTGGGACAATCCCCGGAATGACCGGTGTAAACGGATCACAGAATACAATGATGACATTTTTCCGGTGTGCTGCAAGGGAAAGAGCCAGCTTGACGGCAGTGGTGCTCTTCCCGCTGCCGGGGCTGCCCATGACTGCCAATACCTTATCTAAGTCCATGTCTGTTCCTCCTGTCTATTCCTGCGGCTCCATGTTGCCTGCCGTCTCTTCTTCGTCTTCTTCTTCGTCTCCTTCTTCACCGCTTTCTTCGCTGCTCTCTTCCTGATATAGTTCCTTCAATACCCGTAACTGTTCCTCTAAAAATTTCTGTGCATTCTCACTGCTGCCACGGTAAACCAATGCGGCATGAAGTTTCCCATTCTGCTCCAGCTCCGCAAGCAGCCGAGCCTGTTCCGGTGTGGCAAGAACTGTAATCGCAGATGCCAATTCGGTATCCTCCCCGTCTTTGGACTGCTCCTGCATATCATGATCCTGACCACTGCTTCCGGTCGCTGCAATAATCTCAATATATTGGAGTTCCACCGGAATCAGCGTTTCCCGCCGCTCCCCCACATCACTGGCAATCAGCGAAACAATATCCCCCCGTTCCAGTTTACCGGACAGTCCTGCTGCAAAACTTTTGATGGAAACAGATATCGCCCGGTTCTCACCATTCAGTTTGCTAAGATATCCATTCTTCAGCATCGGTGTATCGGACACCTTGCTCTGAAGCACGTAATCACCTTTATATAGATCCGCATTCGCATACTTTCCAACGATGTCCTCTGCATTGTAAATTACATTGGAAGGTAAATTATATCCTCCGACTTCCACACTGGAAATCATTTTTGCAGTAATCTGATCCCCTTTCTTTATCTCTGCATTGACACGCACAATCTCCACTTTAGATTTCAAAGCATCATTAAACAGCGGTGTCAGGCCAAAACAGATTACCAGAGCAGTAACAATACAGCAAAGCCCCAGCACAATCCGGTTTTTAAACAATTTCTTCATCTTTATTTTTCCTCCATCATTAAACTTTCCTTTTCAAATTCCCTCAAATGAGCGTTAATAAACAACCTGCCACAAGGAACGGGGCAAGGGGGATACGCTTCTCCCCCTTGCCATATACCCTGTTCCATAAAATCCCGAAACACAGACCCCATACCATCATCCACAATCCCTTTGTCACACCGATGGCAAAACCACTGGCCGCCATCAACTTCACATCTCCGCCGCCGATTTTCCCGGTCTTTACCGCCGCTGTCAGAAATGGCAACGGCACAAGCAAGGTACCCCAAAGTGCAGAAAGCGGCTGCAGACCAATCAATCCAACCATAGCGATAAAGATATGCAGGACATCCGGGATCTCATAGGTTGCCCAGTCGCATACTCCTGCTACGATCAGTACCTGACAAAGCAAGATACAGCGCAGGGTATAAAACGAAAAACCATGCAGACATAAAAACATCGTCGTTATTGTCATCGTGATCATGGCAGTACGGGGCAGATCCTCCCGTTTCAGATACCAGCTTAACGCCATATCGCAGAACTGCCCCATCAATAGAGCAAACCGGATACAGGTAATTACGATGTTTTGAGCTTCAGCATTCTCCATCTTTGTTTTTTTCCTCCACTGCCTTTAACCGTTTGATTGCCTCCCGAATGTCCAGGCCGTTAATCTCATCTCCCACCGCCACCTCACATTCCACCAGCCGCAGGCCGATCTCATAGACAATATTAACAGTAACCGCATTGCCAGCCTGTTTATAGAGTTGGTTGTCACTGATTCCTGCTGCTCTTGCCCGGTCAAACAGGTAGTCATCAAAGGCCTGGAGCCGCCAACACTCCCTTGGGGTCAACCTGCGGATACGGCAGTGCAAAAGTACTCTCACGCTCCCGCCAGTCAGTAAGGTTTGAGTGCACTGGCTTCCTACCCGGCCACGGCTTACCCGGCTGTTTGGATATGCCATGGTATAACCTTCCTTCTTGTCTTCCCGGATGGGCAGCCCCGGCTCTGTGCTGTAAAGGAAAACGCCGGATGTCTCCCCTTTATGGTTTACAATCCCGGCGTTCTGCTTCGCCTTGATACATCTTGCATGTTCTGTGAGCTTTCCGCCCTCGTTCATATCAATAAAGGCAGCCCCAAAACGACTTCCCCGATCTACCGGAACCGTATATAACCCGGTCCGTCCTCCACCCCCGCCGCCAGTCGCCGTTAAGGTCACCGACAGTCCGGTCGGATCATAGATTCGCGTTCCCTGACTTCCGTCTGCCAATCTTTTAACAGGCGTGCCATTTGTTCTTCCGACAGGAAATACTTTTCCGGCACATCGTCGCTGTCCTCTAAGATGTCCAACAATGTACACCCGTTCTCGGTGTTGTGGGACATTGTGTGCGCTGGAATTGATAACCGCCCATTCACAGTCATACCCTGCCTCCCATAGTTCAAATAAAACGGCGGTAAAAGCTCCGCCCCTTTCGCTTGACACAAGATGCTTAACATTCTCAACGATAATGTATTGGGGCTTATCCTGGGGAGCCTTGCTTTGGAGCAGACCAGCGACCGTAAAAAACAATCCACTTCGCTCTCCATGAATGCCTGCCATTCGTCCGCTGATACTAACGTCGGAACAAGGAAATCCAAAAGTCCAGACTTCAGCTTTTGGAATCTCTCCTGCTGTGATTCGTTTAATGTCCTTTGCGTACCACTCACCTTTACAATTTGTTCCGTCACAGTGTTCATTCACCTCCGTTTTACACATCATATAAGAGTTCGATTCTGCTGCGTCCTGATAAGAACAAGCGGCAAGATCATACATTGCCATATAGCTTCTATTTGCATATTTATCAATTTCGACATGCCCTGTGCAGGTATGTCCGCTTCTTTCGAGACCTCTCCTAAATCCACCGATTCCGGCAAAAAGGTCAAGAAAACGCAATCTGAAACCTCCCTTCTTAGTTTCCCCACTCGTCCAGCATCCGGTAGGGATAAATCTGCTGGCTGTGGTAGAATCGGAACATATTTCCCAATTGGTCTACCACGCTTTGGTTATTCTGATCCTTGGTACACATCATGACTGATCCGAAGACACCAGCCAGCACCGCCACCACTGTCAGAGCGACATTTCCGGCCAGTATCCATAAAAGAGCTGCCACGGCTCCACCAAATAGCGAACCGACCACACTTTGTAATAGTTCTCTCCTGCCAAAACCGCTGAACAGCTCATTTTCTGCCTTTACCCCTGTAGGGATATATAAATAGATTTCGTGCTCCATCTACACCTCCTACGCACTATAATAATAAAAAATCAACTCTTTGATATTCCATACACTTTCAGCCAGTATGTAAAATAGTATGGTATTCTTTGTACGCTTTTTGTACTGTGCATGTTCATCCTCCGCACTTTGCAGCCGAACCATACAATACACAAACCGGAACACCGCCCCCAGGCGGATCACGGAAATAATCACCAGGGAAATATCATCTAAGGTTATCATCCCACACCACCTTTACTTCACCATACTTTTTGCCATTCCCACCAGCCGTACCGAATGATATACATTATTGATGACACCACTTCCACCCCCACCGACCGGAATCATAAACTCACTTAAGAACCTTGGTGTTTTGATTGCCAGCACAATGCAGGCAATGCCCCAGAAAAGATTCATGTTGACACCGACATTCAGCATCATTCCTACTCCCAGCTTACAAAGGCATATCTGCACCACCACAGCAAGGGTGGATTGAAAGAATTTGTTCATGTAAGTGCGAAATATGCCCTTGTCATTATCCAGCAGTCCAACGCATGCCATCGGCAGCCCGATCCGCAATATCATGATTTCCAGCCCTCTCATAAGAAACTGGAAATATAGCATGAAATAACAGATGACAAAGATGAGTCCGAAAATAGCTGTTACCAGTCCTCCTGATTCCAGACCATTCACCCAGGCCTGCCAGTTATAATTGGTTGACACACCAATCGCCACTATAAGCTTATCAGTCAGGTTGGTCGTGATCTCAGCCAGCCAACCATACATGACCGGGAAGCAGATTGCCACGGCAATTGCCTGAATAAAGCGGATAACCAGGTATATCGGCTCGCTGTCCGGATCTCCATCCGTCCACATGACATAACATTCAAAGCCTTTCTTTAAGAATTTCAGAATGATCAGAGACACACCAAAACCCAGTAAAATATCAAAAAGGACTTTGACCATGCTGCTGCCGCTGGCGGTGGTTATATAACGTTCAGCGTAAAGCGTGAGAGGAACCAGGGCAGATAACATGCTGTCAATAAAGGCGACCGCCCCACTGAGTGCAGCTATGATCAGCACTACCAGTATGACTTCCACTCACTCATTCACCTCCCACAAATGCCTGAAGCACAATATCTTTCATCTGGCTATGTAACTCCGGAGTAATTGGAAAGCAGATATCTTTATATTCATTTTGAGTGGTCAGTCGGCTGGGCATGAATACGGCAAGCCCCCTCTCACATTCCACAATCCGCACACCGGTCACCAAAAATGAACCATTCAGACAGACCGTGGCAATTCCTTTCAGCCTGCCTGCTTCGGTAAAACGTGATACAATTTTTGCAGTTACTTCCATGTTCCGTTCCTCCTGTTCACTTAACCTTTGTAGTCAAAAAGTGATTTGATACGACTGGTTAATGTAGGAATTACCGTCTGGTCAAAAAGCGTATACAAACCTGCTAACAGTAAAGCACCGATGACCACAGAGATTAAAATTTTAACTGCTGTGTCAACAAATCCTTCACCGGACTGTCCAGCAAGAATATCCGTCACTTTTCCTTTCAATTCAACAGATTTCATATATCCCTGAAATGCCCTTCCTCTTACCTGATCTGCCGCTTTCTGTCCTCTTGCTGCCATGTCTTTTATCAATTTTCTCATCGTTTCATTCCCTTTCAAAATTGTTTTTATTTGTAATAGCCGATAACAATATTCAGTGTCGCACTGCCCAAGACAGCTCCAATGCAGGATACAATCGCGGCCACAATCCGGTTGTTCCATTTCTTCTGATCCATCTCATCGGCAGCACTTCTGCGGACACAGAAATAAATAATCAGCAATCCGGCCACTACCGGAGCCAGAATCATC
>Ga0153941_1000512_pt1 | contig 16973 bp, 14 predicted proteins | sample TSNJ025MetaG_FD_104733 | JGI IMG/M metagenome (GOLD analysis project Ga0153941, IMG submission 104733) | Attine ant fungus gardens microbial communities from New Jersey, USA - TSNJ025 MetaG | ecosystem: Host-associated > Fungi > Mycelium > Unclassified | place: USA: New Jersey, Brendan T. Byrne...
CGGATAAGTTAGCATTGTTGCTTTAAAGTTCAAATCCTCCAAAATTTGTTGTGAAAAAATAGCAGTATCTCTTCGGCCATCTTCAAAAATCAAATATAATGATTTTTCAGGCAGGTCTGTTCCTGATTGATAATAATTTACAATATCTTGTTGAGTAATTGTTACATACCCCAAACTCTCTAACGCTTGCAAATGATCCCGCAAACGTCCTACTCCAATCAAATTCTGATCGCCATTTCTTTCTACGCCAAAATAGGAAAGAGCAACAAACCCTCTGTCGCCAGCAAACTTTGTAGTCCGTGGTGTATACGCTTCATATGACTTTAAAGTAAATAACGACATTATGCAGATAGCCAAAATGACGAGGAGAATCATAATTTGCATCACTGCACGTATTCTCTTTTTTCGGTCCTTCCGGACAGTAAACATTTCATTTGATATTGTCATTATCTTATGTCCCTTGCTGTTTTCTACCATTCTTTTTAACAGTTCTGTAACATCTGACAGAGTCAGAAATACTGTAGTTTTATGATAATTATTTATATTTTCGCCTTTTGGTTATTATGATAGGCTTTATAATTTTTATCCATTTTTCGGCTTTCTTTGAGAGTAACCATCTGTTAAGTAATCCGAGAACCTGCCAACCTTGAATTTAGAAGGATCCGAATCATCTTTGGCGGCATTTGCCGTCAGCAATATATCGATCGCTATTGACGTATATGGCGAGGTATCTCCCATATGCAGAACCAAGATAGTACCTTTTTTTACTTCACCTTTTTTTGTATATATGTTGTCTTTGATTATCCGCACAAGCTGAGCAACACTTTCGGCTTCATAATCACCTATACTCGAACCAGAAATGATATATTCGTAGCCGGTATCAAACAAGGTTTTAAAGCCCATCCTGCTGATTGCCAATGTTGGCGGGCGAAAGAACCGGGTTAAGGCAGGTTTATCGTTAATTATTATGTCACCTGTAACAGCTCGTAATTTCCGATACGAAGTAGCAAGATCCTGCAGATATTCTTCTTTAGTCTGAGTTTTGACTTGCCTGCCTGTTTTCGGATCACGAACTGCCATCGGTTTATGTTGGTCGGAATGACTTGAAATTTCATGACCTTCCATAGCTATTGCACGAAGCAGATTCGAGTTATTTAATACATGATTCGTAAGGATAAAGAATGATCCTACAGCTTGATGCTTACGTAGGACATATAGTAGTTTATTGACTGCTGCATCTGTTCCCCAGTCGTCGAAGGTTAGGAAAATCACATTGTCTTCGGTTTGTATTACCCCGCTCGTATCGAGACGGCGAATATCCATTTTCGAAAATCCGATTATCCGGTCTTCATTAGTGACGTCCTTGTTGCCGATATAACGCTTAGACGCTTCGGCCAGGAAATTACGCTGATTAATATTAGGCGAAGGGCCATCATATCTTAAGTGCTCCGGAACATCTGCCAGATATACCGGATATTGATAAACAAATTTTTTGTTATTAAGAATTTGGCCTATGGGCTTAATCGTATACTGTGAATCATTTTCCCAGTTATTTGCCGGATTGTCATACGATGCTGCATAGGCAATATTATCTACTTTACGTTGCTTGATTGTTTCTATCAAATCGCCAAGCAATTTGTTGTTTGTATAATAATCCATCCTAAAATGCACAATCTGCCCACGGGCTAAAGAAATTGCGTATTTACCAAAAATTTCTCCCATAACCTGGTCTGCAGCAGTGTAATCTTTATGTTTGCTTTGTACAACATTGACAGATTGGCCAATCAGCTTACCTCCCAAGCTAAACACGGCTTGTTTTGTCGTAGCCGATACGGCACCCCATGGTTGTTTTACTAAATTTGTTGCGACACCAAACTTCTCTCGCAGCAGCTTATCACAACGCATGATACTGCTACGAGTCTCATCCAACGTTTCCCCCTCTTTCGGTCTTATCGCAATCCCGATTTCGTGCCCACTGTCAATAATTTTTCTCAGGGTCTCAGGGTAGCGCTGCATTTCAATTTCAAACACAAAAAACGTCCCTTTTATGCCAATGTTATGCAGTCGTCCGAGTACATCGTTGACGGCTGCCTCATTAGCTAATCCAGCGAAAGTATAGGAGAGCGCCGGCTCAGTAGTTGAGATTACTTTAATTTCTTGTGCGCGATTATCGATAGCTTCCGCCGCATAAACTGTCTTGATAGAAAACAAGGCTATAAGCTGCTCTTTCAGAGCAGCAGCTAATTTTGTCAGAGAATACATGGTGTTTTCACTATTATCGAAGCTGCTATTTTGCGGCAAATTTGCTGTTATAGCTTTAGTGATGCTGCTTTGTTTTGAGAAATCTTCCACATCGGCAGTCGTGTAGTTTGCCTTGTTCAGCGCAATTAATAGCCTTTCTACCGCATTGACAAGCCCTTGATCTCCCAGGTCTTCCAGCGCAGGCAATTGCTTTAATCCTGGCTGCTTGTCTATTGCCGGTCTTAAATCTGTTTTTCCCGGTTCATTTACAATTAGATCAACATTAGCTTTTAAATCAATGGAAATAATGCTCCCCTGTTTGATATGTTTGACAAAATCATCTGCTGCCTGGCTAGAGCTTATTTGTTTGATATCAACAAAAACATCGCTTTCTACGACACTGTTAAAGCCACAGGCTCTTGCCGCTTGCAGCAATTGATCGGTATATACAGTGCTATTGCATTTTAAAAGATTCGACTCTTGATCAGTAGTCACTTTGATAATTCTTTGTGCACGACAAAAATCGCTCACCAATTCTGCTACAGGCAGCTTTTCCATGCTTATCATTCCGGAAAGAGTATAGTTTTCTATTCTTTGTCCTTGATTTTTAATACTTACTACAGTTTGTGGATCTTCAGCAGTTTGTACCCCGTCAACAAAAAATGTTGCTTTAGCATTATATCTTTTCAATAAGTCCAAAATCCGTTGAATGCTCGTGCTATCTGTCAACCCGTCAAAAGTTAAGGCAATCTGACGCTCATCGCGATTGTCACCGGTAATGACAGCTGCCTTGTCTTGACTTTTGCTAATCTGTTCTAAAGCTTGGGCAATTTTCGCATCAGCATTATAAGCACTTTCCATATCGTTAATCTTGCGATAGTCATCACTCGTCTGCGTCAGAAAGAAGTCTTTGAAAAAAAATACCCCTATCAGGCAAGCACAGATAAGCACAATCAATGATATTGCAATTTTATTGTTTCTCACCTATATCCCCCCTTGCCGCTTAAAAACTCCAATAGGAGTATCCCTTCTCTTCTATAACTTTTTGTTCAAATATATTCTTGATGTCAATAATGACATTCTTGGTTTGTTGCTGTTTGAACATCCTTTTAAAATCAGCCGATTGCAAATTTTTAAATTGTTGATGCGCTACTAAAAATACTAGACAATCGGCGTCCCTTATATCTCTTATATCTACAAGCTCACTATCTAGTTCTTCTTTAAATTCTGTTTTATCAGCAACCGGATCTACCACTTTTACTTTGATTCCATAGGTAGCAAGATTCTTACAAACATCAATGGCTTTTGAATTGCGCATATCGGGACAATTTTCTTTGAACGTTATGCCCATAATATAAATATTTGATCTTTTGACATCTTTATCAGCTTGAATCATTTTTTTGATAATATTATCAGTGACAAACACATCCATACTGTCGTTTACTTTTCTGCCAGCAGCGATAATTTGCGAATGATAACCTAGCATTTCGGCTTGATAAATAAAGTAATATGGATCGACACCGATACAATGCCCCCCTACCAATCCCGGATAAAACTTCAAAGCGTTCCATTTTGTATTCATGGCCTCGATAACATCTTTGGTGTTGATTGCCATTCGATCAAAAACCATTGACAATTCATTCATAAAGGCAATATTAATATCTCTTTGACTATTTTCAACCAGCTTTGCCGCTTCTGCGACTTTAATGCAGGGCGCTTTATACACACCCGCATGGATAATTAGCTCATAAACAGCTGCAATATTTTCCACTGTTTCTTCATCTATACCTGCAACAATTTTTTGAATGTTTTCGAGCCGATGCACTTTATCTCCGGGATTAATTCGCTCCGGCGAATAGCCAACTTTGAAATCTTTCCCGCAGATAAGACCTGATTCATATTCTAAAACGGGTATACAAACGTCTTCAGTAACGCCCGGATATACAGTTGATTCAAAAACAACGATACTGTCTTTTGCCAAATTTTGCCCAATTATTTTGCTGGCATTGACAACAGGCGATAAATCCGGTGTCTTGTTGCCATTGATTGGCGTCGGCACCGCAACAATGATAACTTTAGCTTGTTTTAACATTGTTGGATCTGTAGTAAATTCCAATGATGTACTTTGGAGTTTCGCATCACCAATTTCGTTGGTCGGGTCGATTCCCTGTTTGTAAAGATTGATTTTTTCTTGGTTAATATCAAATCCCAGCGTTTTGACTTTGTCAGCAAACGCAACAGCAATCGGCAGCCCTACATAGCCAAGACCGACTACTGCTAGAAAATCTGTTTTAGCCAGTGTTCTTTCAAAAGTTTCCATCTGTATATATCCACCTGCTTATTCGTTAAAAATAATGAGTTACTTGACTCCACCAAGTATTACTATCTTCCCCAGTGATTTTGTCTGTTAAGTCGTAATATTCAAGCCCTATCACGAAGTTTTCCATCAGTGTATAGTTCAGGCCTGCGCCGTAGCCTCTAAAGCCTTGCGTCAGATAGCTCATGCCATTCATTCCATGTCCAATATATGTATACCGCGGCTGATTATAGTATTTGGCAAATATCCCATAGGTGCCTGCTCTCCATGTTTTCAACTCACCGTAATTAAGACCAAGCACATAACCATTGCCGTTTCCTTTGCTATCCTTTAGACTAGCGCGCAAAGCCATGGCCCCTATACCAAAATTACTAAAGTTATAATTTCCGCCAACAGTCCAAATTGTATTTCTGTCACTACTAGAGCCGTCATCCATTTGATAGTGATAAACACCGGCCTCAAGATTGTAGTCATAATCCTCGTACCGTGCGGTGGCGACCGTTGTATCTTTTGTTTCATTTGTTTTTCCATGACTCACTGTATACTTCACCGGTCCGCCAAATTCAGCACTAATACCGTCAAAACTACTGTCATAGATATTTCCTTCTGCCATCAGATAGCCGAAGCGACCGGCTCGCACCATTGTGGCGCCTACTTTCCCGGCTGCATATAGACGTGAAAGTTTGACTTCACTATCATAATTTAAAATATTCTTTTTACCTTCCAGCATCCCATAGGCGTGCCAATCCTCATTCAACTGAGCGTCAAAGCCGAGATAGACACGAAGCCCCGATGAATTGCGACCTAAACTCCCGGAACCACTGTTCAATGCGTAATGATAACGAATTTCCCCGTCAACATTTATCCTCTTATCGCTACTATCATCAAAATGCATCAACTCGTTGACAAGGCCAGTATATGTTTCTGGCGCAATATAACCTAAACCAGCACTTGATCGGGTCTCAATGTCGGCATTGTTTCGAAGTAGTGCTGTATTTGCTCCTGTACTAGTATTATTCATGCCAATTGTTGCTTTAGGCTCGATGTCGGCATTATTGCGAACAAAGGTTGTATTTGCGCCTGTACTAATTTTGCGTACTTTTCCGTTATCACCACTATCTTCATTGGCATGCATTATGATTCTCGATGTCAGTTGTGCAATTTCATACGCAAATTGCGCTTTGGCTTTTTCAACCTGCAAGTTGGGATCACTGATTATTTTAGTTGTTGTCTGTGCCATTTCATAGGCAAACTCGTTGCTTTGAGCACCAGGAATAATCGGCATTATTTTTGCCGTCACTTTTGCAGTGGCGTACGCAAACTCTGCCTTAAAAATTTCAATATTTGTAGTTTGTATAGATATTATTGTTGAAGTAACTTGAGCCATTTCATAGGTAAATTCTGTTTTGAACCTTTCAGAATTTACTTCTGACTCAGCCGAAGCCCCTGTGTTCCTGCGTTCGTTTGCCGCATATACAACATTTCCTTTTGTTTCACCTAACGGATTACTACTTATCATAATAATTACTATTATTATGATAAGTAGTAATCTTGCAAGCCTTTTCACTTTACTCTTTCACCGCCTGATCTAATTAAATCAAATCAAATTATCTGTGTTTGTAGCAACCAAAATTTCAGGATTGGCATTTGTATTGTAAACTTATATTTTATATTCTGTTGGACAGAATTGGTCAGGACAGCTGCTCAAACTCCATTTCTATCAGAATCAGTTAATCTCTAAGTCTTTTTCCCTTTCATCAAAGCTTACCAGCATTGCCAAATCAATTTTTAATTCTTTCGCTATGGACAACAAGATTGATAACGGAATATTATTATTATATTTACCACATTCAATTTTCCCTAAAGTGCTTTCGCTGATGTTGAGCCGCCTTGCAAATTCTTTTTGCGTTAAACTTTTTAATTTTCGATAATAAGCTATTTTTTGGCCAATTTGTTTATATTTAAATGCAAAAATCTTAATCATCTCCCGGACAATATTCTTGCGGCTAAACTATCCAGCCCAAGGGTACAAGATGTCGTATTTAGACGGCAGCCATATCCAAATGTTGTATTCATGCGGATATAGACGAATCCTTCGGCGGCTAAAAATGCCAATTTCCCGCGTTGTTACTCCCCAAACAGGCATTGACTGATCAAATTGGCCATTTACTGTATGTTTGGATATTGGTCGTAAAACTTGCGGCTGACTGGTTCCACAATCATATCAACAATAAGTTTGCTAAATAAAATTCCTCTTTAAAAATAAAGCGGTTAAAATAGCCCTCTCATATGGATATTATAGAGCTCACTACATGACAGGCCCCTCATAAAATTCATGGTCAACTTAGATATCACATTTAGGACATTTCACTCGATCAGCTTTTGGTGATTACGAGATAGCTAAAATACACATTATAATTATCGCATAAAACTACTGTTCAAAATCGTTATAAATAATACTGATATCAGCATAAATACGCCATGTGCCCCGAGGAGAAGGGGCAAAAAAGACCTGTGATGAAATTGCGAATGGCTGACGCTTCTATTAAGCTACGATAGAGAGCTATCTGTAATTTATTTTTTATTATGTATTTTATATACATATTTTACATTTTTTCTCATTGTTGGGCAAGAGATGTATTTTGTAATATATTGCAAGAATATAGGTAAGCGTCAACGCAACACCATCTGGAAATAAAAAAATCACCTGATGCATGCTAAAGCAAAGCACCAGATGACCGCGCGGTGTGACTATGATCAATTAATTAATATTTTGCAGCTTTCAGGAATTTCTTCAGCCCAGGGAAGCAGTTTCCCAACATCGCTATTGTTTCGCTGCTGAAATACGCTTACATAAAAATATATGGTTTACTTAATAGACTTCTCTCCCTAGCTATAATAAGCTTTAGTTTAATTGTCAACCTTTATTAAATTTAAGGTTGACAATTGTGTTTTATAAATTATAATATTTTAATATACAATGTCATCAACTTAAGCAACAACACCCAGAAAAAACTATGCGTCTGGTTGAGCTGCAGATGGGCAGGGAGTTGAAGATACAATTAAAATCATAACAGACGCAGGATTTGAATATTGCAAAGAAAATGCATAAAAATTTCTAATATGGAAGGTGCTACTATGATTCAGACAAAAAGCAGGACACACTCTCTCATTCTACGTGCCCTATTTGCAGCATTAATTGCAGTGGGCGCATTCATCCGGATTCCCATACCCGTTGTGCCCTTCACGCTGCAGTATCTATTTACTATGCTGGCAGGCTTGCTGCTGGGGAGCAAGCAGGGCGCTGCCAGTGTATTGGTCTACACATTGGTGGGACTGACTGGGTTTCCCATTTTTACAGAGGGCGGTGGCTTGTCCTATGTACTCAAGCCTTCCTTCGGCTACATTATCGGCTTTATTGTGGGGGCCTATGTCACCGGCGCCATTGCAAATGCAGTACCGTTTCCATCTTATCGCCGAACTCTCACGGCAAATGTTGCAGGATTAGGAATTGTTTATCTCTTCGGGATGGTTTATTACTACATGATTAGCCATCTTTATCTGGGTACCGGGATCGGACTATGGCCGCTGTTTTTATATTGCTTTATCCTTGCAGTTCCTGGGGATATTCTCCTTTGCATTTTGGCGTCCGTAGTTGCCAAACCTCTGAGCCGCGCCTTGAATTCAAAGCATACATAATTAGATGGTATTAAAGGAGGAGATTTATCATAGGTAGAGGGCTATTTGTAACAGCAACAGGAACAGATGTCGGAAAAACCTACGTTACTGCCTTGATGGTGAAAAAGCTGCACTATGCCGGAATCAATGCCGGCTATTATAAAGCGGCTCTGAGCGGAGCTGCTTGCATTGCCGATAGTGACGCCGGTTATGTCAAACGCATAGGGGAGATTAACCAACCGGAGTCTACCCTTCTCTCCTACCTCTACCAGAATGCGGTTTCTCCCCATTTGGCGGCGAGACTGGAAAGGAATCCGGTAGAGCTGTCTAAAGTTATCGGGGACTATCAGCAGGTTGCATCTCAGTATGACTATATTACTGTAGAGGGCAGTGGCGGTATTGTATGTCCCCTACGTTATGATACTGACAATCACATCCTGCTGGAAGATATTATTAAAACGCTCGGGCTGAATACAGTAATTGTTGCCCCGGCGGGGCTTGGTACAATCAATGCAGTCGCACTGACTGCACAGTATCTGATGTCTCGGGACATCGGCATCAAGGGTGTTATCATCAATCATTATACCGGCGGTATGATGGAGGAGGATAATATCGCTATGATCGAGGCACTAACAGCGATACCGGTTCTTGCTCGAGTCGCACAAAATGCTACTGAGCTTGAAATATCCCTAGATCAGCTGAAGGCTTTATATGAGTAACTAAATCAGAGGAGGAAGTGGATATGAACTTAGTCCAGCGGGATTTGAAGTATATTTGGCATCCCTGCTCCCAAATGAAGGATTATGAAGCCTTGCCGCCTATTGTAATCGACCATGCAAACGGAGTCTATCTTTATGATGTAGAAGGTAAGGAATATATCGATATCGTAAGCTCCTGGTGGTGCAATCTTTTCGGACACTGCAACCCGACAATCAATTCCGCAATTAAAAAGCAGCTTGATAAACTGGAACATGTTATTTTTGCAAACTTTACCCACGAGGGCGCTATTACACTTTGCGAACAGCTCTCGACAGTACTGCCCAAGGGCCTTGCGAAGTATAACTTCTCTGATAATGGCTCAGCAGCAGTGGAGTGTGCACTGAAAATGGCGTTTCAGTATCAATATCAAACGGGCAACGGAAATAGAACTCGCTTTATGTGCCTGACAGATGGTTATCACGGTGAGACCATCGGCGCTTTATCAGTAGGAAGTATGGATCTTTATGCTAAAATTTATAAGCCTATGCTGATAGATGCCATACATATTGAAGCGCCCGACTGCTACCGATGCCCCTATGGGACAAGCCGTGATGCTTGTGACTGCCCCTGTATTGAAAAGGCCGAAAAGAGCTTTGCTCGCTACGGGGAAGAAACGTGTGCCATCATTGTGGAGCCGCTGTTGCAAGGAAGCGCAGGTATGCGCATCTATCCGCCGCTGTATCTGATAAAGCTGCGGGAACTATGCAATCACTACGGCGTACTGCTCATTGCTGATGAAATCGCCACAGGCTTTGGCCGTACGGGTAAGATGTTTGCCTGTAGCCATGCAGGTATTTCCCCTGACATTATATGCCTTTCCAAAGGGCTGACTGGAGGCTATATGCCGATGGCGATTACAGCCACCACTGATAATGTTTACAATGCATTTTATGCCGATTACTGCGAGGGAAAGGCTTTTATGCACAGTCATACATACAGCGGCAATCCCCTCGGCTGTTCGGCGGCACTAGCGGTGCTGCATATTTTCCGCAATGAGCCGATTCTAGAGCAAGCGAAACAGCGGACACTTTATTTAACTACAAAACTTAACACAGCACTTGCTGCACATCCGAATGTGGGGGAGATACGGCATTTGGGGCTGATCCACGCCATCGAGCTTGTCGCTGATCGCAACACAAAAGAGGGCTTTGGCGGAGAAATGCGCATGGGATATCAGATTTACAAAAAAGCGCTGGCAAGAGGCCTGCTTCTGCGCCCTCTTGGGAATGTCATCTATTTTAACCCACCCCTGGTCATTAATGAAAAAGAAATTGACATAGCTGTGGAGCGCTGCGCTGCCGCAATGGCGGATATACTGGGCTGAGCCAGGCACACGCTCCGGCGACAAATATCGGCTGTCCCTTAGTGGAAGAAAGGAGGTTCATGTGAAGTATAGTGTAAAAATGCGGGCGGAAAGAAACGCAAGTCATATTTCAGGTGCGGAGCCTATTGGCAGTAAAAATGAGATTGAAAATACGATATCCTCTCTAATGGAACGGACACAAAGACACCCGAACGATGAACCGGATTCAATCTCCATAAAACAAAGTAATGGAAACCGTTAAAAAATACGGAACAGGGTCGGGCGGTTCCAGATTGACAACAGGTAATTATGATTTACATCTAGACCTTGAAGCGTTTTTGGCGCGCTTAAGGAATGCGAAGCTACTCTGTTATTCAACTCAGGATATACTCCTAATGTAGGTACTATCTCCTCACTATGCAATGATACTGGAATTTAAGTTAATAGTCAGACCGCTATTATCCCGATTATAATTGGAGATGAATTAAGGGCACAGGAAGTATGATAATTTATATTTTTTCATAATGGAACTTATTGGCCAGCAAGGCAGAGGTATATACCTTCTGCCTTTTGCTTGTTGTACTGCTATCCCAAACCCCGTTGGACTGAGTGTAAAGCGCTCTGCCCGTTAAGCAAAATCTAACATTAGCTGTAAGTCTTCTTGTTCAAGTGCTTAGGCATCAGTCAGCAAAATAACCTCGACATCTGTGTTAACAGGCAATGGCGGCGAGTTCTCGGGAATTACAATAAGAGCATTGGCACCCATAGCTGATTTTAGCATGCCATTGCTTTGACCGCGTGATGGCTCAACCAAAATGTCGTTCGCTGTTTGCCAGCAGCGGGCCCACACGAAACGTGTGGCCCCTGACTTTTTGGTAAAAGGAGATGCCAGTGTCGCTTTCACTCGCGGCCGCCACCACACTTTACGCCCGCCGAGTTTCATTAAGACTGGCCGTACAAGTTGCTCGAAAGAAATGGCCGCTGCCGCCGGATTGCCGGACAAGCCTAAATAGAGCTTACCGTCACGAATACCGGCCAAAACCGCCATACCCGGCTTAATGCTCACTCTGTCAAATAATAAGGTGATGCCTAATTTTTTGTATACCTCGCCAATAAAGTCACAATCGCCTATAGATGCGCCGCCTGTTGTTATAAAAACATCACAGTCGGATGCTGACTCCAGTAAATAAGCGATTTCTTCAACATTGTCTGAAGCATTACTGAGCAGCACGGTTTGCGCGCCGGCCTCAGCAGCCTGCGCACTGAGCATATAGCTATTGGAATTACGGATTTTCCCCGGTGTCACGGGAAAGTCTACCGGCACAATCTCACTGCCGGTAGCAATCATGGCTACCCGAGGCTTACAGAAAACAGACGGACGACCTTTGCCCAAGACGGCTAACATGCCCATTACGCCGGCATTGATGACCGTTCCTGCGGCAATAACGTCTTCACCCCGGCCGATTTCTTCGCCCCGTAAACATATATTCTTATTTGATCCTGTGCCATCAAGAATTGATACGTTTTCACCATTAACGACAGTATCTTCTAATCGGACTACGCCGGTGGCTCCCGGCGGTATCGGCGCACCGGTCATGATCCGAATAGCAGTGCCGGGAAGAACAGGTTTTCTTGGGGTATCTCCTGCCGGGATATAGTCAATTTGCTGCAGGATGACCGGATTTGCCGGGGTTGCCGATTGTACTTCTTCGGCAATGAGTGCATAGCCGTCAAGCGGCGACCTATCAAACGGAGGAAAGTCAATGTCGGCAACGACTGTTTCCCCCAGGATGCGGCGCCAACATTCACTAAGCATCACTCTTTCTTTAGGCATAACGGCTACTGAATTCAACAAAATCTCCTGGGCTATCTCTAATTTAACCGACACGATGCATTATTCCTCCTCTACTTTCCAAACGAACAATTCGGATAGTGACACTGCTCACAGCCGATACACTGGCCGCCATATCCCATTTCAGCAAAATCTTGTTTACTTAATCTTTCACCAGCAAGTATGCGGGGGAAAATAAGATCAAACACTGTAATTTTAGCAAACATGCCACAGGCAGGCAGTCCCAGAATAGCAATATCACCAAGGTAGGCCAGCATGAACATAGCACCAGGCAAAACCGGCGTCCCATAAGTAATAACTTCTGCCCCGGTTGCCCGGATAGCGTCAGGTGTAACATCATCAGGATCAACCGACATGCCGCCCGTAACAATAATGACTTCGGCGCCGGTACGGGCACAGTCCAAAATTGCCTGGGTTATCTGTACTTTATCATCAGGCAGTATGCTCATTCCATGGGCAATAGCCTGATAGGTCTTAATCTTTTCTGCCAATACCGGGCCAAACCTGTCTTGAATCCGTTCGTAAAAGACTTCGTTGCCAGTTGTAATGACTGCAGTTTTTAAAGGCCGCAATTTTTTTACCGAGATAATGTCCTGATATTGGGTGGCAACCGCCTCGACCGTGTTCATCGTTTCAACATTGACGATCAGTGGGACTACTTTGACTCCGGCTAGCGTTTCGCCCGCTTTAACTAGCCTGTTGCCATGCAAGGTGGACAGGACGATATAGTCGACAGAATTTATTGCGGTCACTGCTGCACGATTTACCTTTAACAGCCCATCTTGTCGGGCAATAATCGTTACCTTGCCCTCGCTTGGTCCGCGCAAACAAGTATCGGCGCCGCCTACCAGAGCAGCAAGTCGCTCTGCAGCGGCATTTTCATGAACTTGATCGTCACTTAATTCCATCAGAAATATATGCTCTTTGCCAATCGTAAGCAAATGGGGTATATCCTCTTCCCGGATAATGTGCCCTTTTTTAAAGGCCGGTCCTTTATATTCGCCTGGCACAATTTTAGTCATATCATGCCCAAGCACCATGCCAACCGCATCTTTAATCTGAACTTTCTTTAGCGCCACTTTATTTCTCCTCCCAGATCTTATTTAACAGCCAATAACCCGTTCCGGGTGCGTATATATATTTAGACTTTCGCCTCTGGCAAAACCAATTACGGTGACACCGAGCTCATCCGCCATATCCAGGGCTAAGCTAGTGGGTGCTGAACGAGCAATAATGACCGATATATTCATTTTACTCACTTTTAATAAAATTTCAGATGATACCCGCCCGGAAAAGACAAGAACTTTATCATGAGTAGTAATCCCTTCAATCAAACAGCGTCCGTACAATTTATCAAATACGTTGTGACGGCCGATATCTTGACTCCAGCAGACGAGCTTACCGTCTGACGCCAGCGCACCGCCATGTACGCCGCCAGTTAAGCGGAACGTCTCCGAGGCTGCCTCCAGCAGCTCAGAATAATGCATAGCCTGCTCAGGCGTAATTGTTATCGCGGTATTTACTACCCGGGCTGTCAATATATCATTGGCAAAATAAAAAGCGCTGCGCCCTTTGCCACAGCAAGCGGTAAGATAGCGTTTCAAAAACATTTTCTCGGCGATCGTCTCTCCAGAGGTTGTCGTAACCCGGATTACACCCTGCAGCACATCGACGTCAATCGTTTGGATCTCATTTATGTCCCGGATAATACCCTCAGTAGCCAAAAAACCTGTCACCAGATAGTTTTCCTCACCAGCCGCCGCTAACATGGTGACAAGTTCTTTGCCATTTAAATAGATTGTGAGCGGCAGTTCTTCAATAACGAGCTCTTGGGTTTTAGTCACATTCTGTCCGCGAATTTTAATAACCTGATAGGTGGCCGTCCCTCTGAGTGCATCCATTAATTTACTCCTTTTCAGCAAGCTCACGGTAGAGTTGCTGCAGTTGCGCCGTCACCGCCCCGGCAGCCGGTTTTACGCCTATAGGGCGCCCGTCCAGCACGGTGACCGGAATGACTTCCATAATAGAGCTTGTTAAAAATATTTCATCAGCCGCTGCAAGCTCCTCCGGCCGTACCTGCCGTATTGCGACAGGTATACCGGTAGCATGCGCCAATTCAAGCACAATCCGTCGGGTGACTCCTGGAAGAATACCGCTATGCTCGTCCGGGGTAATCAACCGGCCGGCCGCAACAAGAAAAATATTGCACATCGAGCCCTCAGCGACAAAGCCACCGCTATTAAGCATCAGGGCCTCATGGCAATTTTGACGTTTGGCCTCCGCTTTGGCCAACATATTGTCAAGATAGTTGGCTGATTTAATGCTGACAAGCGGCGAAGTAAGGTTACGGCGCAATTTGACAGTAGCTACCCGCCAACCCTCAGGCGGCAATGGCGGCGGCAAGGGCGAGGCAAATACGATAACGGTCGGCTGGCCACAACTGGCAGGATCGGGGCGCGCGGCCCCTACCCCCCGGGATAACGTTAGACGAATGGATGCATTGTCAAGCTGATTACGGTGTAAGACACCCTGGATCGCGTCACTTAATGCTATCCGCTCAGGGATTTCCGGCCACCCAAGCAGCGCCGCAGCCGCTTCAAGGCGATCAAGGTGGTCTGCCAGCCGAAATACCCTGCCTTGATAAACGCGCATCGTTTCAAACAGACCATGTCCATAGAGAAAGCTATGGTCTAGCGGGCACAGGACATTGTCATCGGCCGCAACAAAGCTTCCATTAAAATAGATAATCATAGCATCAGCCACCTTTCTTACACCTGATACCCTAAAGATTTCATGAGCGCTCTCGCTTTATCCAGGCTTTCTTCGTACTCCAGCTCAGGCACAGAGTCGGCGACTATCCCTCCACCTACCTGATAATAGGCCTGATCGCCTTTAATGACAAAGGTGCGGATGACAATATTAAGATCAGCGTCGCCGTTGAAATCTATATAACCGATTGAACCGGTATAGATACCGCGGCACACCGGTTCCAGCTCGTCAATTATCTCCATCGCCCGCACTTTGGGGGCGCCGGTAATTGAGCCGCCAGGGAACGAAGCGGCTACCAGGTCAATAACGTCTTTGTCAGCTCTCAATTTTCCCACTACGGTAGACACAAGATGAAATACTGTCGCATATTCTTCCAATCGGATCAATTCAGGCACGCGTACACTGCCAAATTCACATACCCGGCCTAAGTCATTGCGCGCAAGGTCAATAATCATCACTAGCTCAGCCCGGTCTTTTTCGCTGGCCAGCAATTCTTCTCTGAGCAGGTTATCTGACTGCGGGTCGCTGCCGCGTGGTCTTGTTCCTTTTATTGGCCGGGTTTCCACCATGTTATCAGTAACTAACATATATCGTTCAGGTGAAGCACTGGCAACAATGACTTGTCCAAAGTTTAAGTAAGAGGCAAACGGCGCCGGGTTAATATGGCGCAAATAGCGGTACAACTCGTAGGGTGGCACTGTTAGTTCAGCATTAAATCGCTGCGTCAGGTTGACCTGAAATATATCGCCGGCGGCGATGTAGTCGATTCCTTTTTGCACAACAGCGCAATGCTCTTGACGCGTAAACTTGGCGCTAAATTGTCCTGCCGGCATTTGGGGCTTAGGTTCGGCCAACGGTATTGCCTGTGAAATTAGCGCTGCCAGTTCATCGATACGCTCTATGGCCCGTTTGCTGCGAGCCTCCTCCTGCTGCTCTGGAAAGCCGCTGGCTGCAATATACGTTTTATTTGTAACATGATCAAAAATAAGCACTGTGTCATAAAAGCCAAAAAAGCAATCGGGATTGTCAAGGTCATCATCGCTTAAGCCAGGAATTTCTTCCAGTAAATATCCCAGATCATAGCCAAAATAGCCGATAATACCGCCCGTTAACGGGGGCAAGCCGGCAAGCTTCTGGGTTTTATACCTGGTGAGCAGCTGCTTAAGCTCGTCTAAAGGATTGCCGTCAAATGTCCGACTGCCACCTTTTTCGCTAATCTTGATTGTCGTTGCTTTGCTGGAAAACACTAAAAACGGATCTCTCGCAATAAATGAGTACCGTCCCAGACCATTGATATCTTTGCCGCTGTCGAGAAAAACACTGTAGGGCTGCCCGGCAAATAGGGCAAATATTTCGCTTGCTGATAGTGTCGGTGTTACTTCGCGAATGATTGGTGTCGGTTTCATTTATAGCCTGACCCCTTTCGGTGTGGTGTCCATGCAGGGTTCATGGCAAGAAAATTCTTTAGCATATTATGTCCGCCTTCAGTCAGAATCGATTCAGGATGAAACTGCACGCCTTCAATCAGGTACTCTTTATGCCTGATACCCATAATTTCCCCCTGGTCAGTCTTCGCCGATATTTCAAAGCAGTCAGGGAGAGTTTCCTGCTTAATAATCAATGAATGATACCTGGTAGCCGTCAGAGGGCTTTTAAGGCCGGCAAAAACTCCTCGTCCGTCATGGAATATCAAGGAAGTCTTGCCATGAACCAAATGGGGTGCGCGCACGATATCACCGCCAAAGGCCTGGCCAATAGCCTGGTGACCGAGACAAACGCCAAGTATGGGAATTTTGCCTTTGAAGTACTTGATCAATTCAAGGCTGATGCCGGCTTCATCGGGAGTACAGGGCCCTGGTGAAATAATAATATGATCAGGACGCATGTCCTCGATTTGCGCTAATGTCAGTTTGTCATTGCGAAAAACCTGGATATCTTCACCTATTTCGCCAAGGTACTGGACAAGATTATATACAAAAGAATCATAGTTGTCGATCATCAAAAGCAAATTCTTACCCTCCTTGGCAATATTGTATCACAATTTTTTCTTAATA
>Ga0153941_1000515_pt1 | contig 16951 bp, 9 predicted proteins | sample TSNJ025MetaG_FD_104733 | JGI IMG/M metagenome (GOLD analysis project Ga0153941, IMG submission 104733) | Attine ant fungus gardens microbial communities from New Jersey, USA - TSNJ025 MetaG | ecosystem: Host-associated > Fungi > Mycelium > Unclassified | place: USA: New Jersey, Brendan T. Byrne...
AATTCAATATTTGAAAGTGACCTTCTTTCAAACTTGCACCCATTCAATATCTATCATTTCATCTTTTTTTAATGTTATCTCTGCTCCGTTTTCCAGAGCTTGTCCTGTCTTCACCAACGTAAATTCACTGCTCAAACCACTAAACAATCGGATAGTCTGAGGTATATGAGAGCGGATAGACGCTTTAACAATCCCTTTCATCATATCCCATTCTAAAATAATAAGTTCCGCCCGTGTTCTCGTCATAAGACCTCTTATTACACCTGTTTTCCATTCATCAGGAAGAGCCGGAAGCAGCTCTATTACTCCTGTATTTGAAAACATCAGCATCTCATTGATTATTCCAACCATACCCAAAGTAGTATCCGTACAGTAGATTCCACTGCCATCTGTATTGTGGTTCGTAATCAATGAAGTAAAGTATATTCTGCCGGACATAAGCGTGTGAAGTATATGGTAGGCACTTTCTGCATTTTTTAATCTTGCAGCAACAAGTCCTTTATGCACCCAGCCATGCGATGCCGTATCATCCTTACCGTCATTCACGCGGTTTCTGTTTTCAACAGCGATATTGCAAGCCGCTGCAAGAGCAGCATCTTCCTGCGTTTCATATGCTGGCCAGGCACAATAGAGGTGACTGATATGGCGATGCTCATTATTTTCCTTGTATTCCTCCATTGCCCATTCACAAAGAGCTCCCGTATCATCAAATCTATATTCCGGAAGTCTGGTCATTAATTCTTTCAGCTTCGAGATTCTCTCCTGACAGCCGGGTTCACCAACTGCTTCAAGAATTGCTATTGTCATTAATAATCCATCTCTTGCAGCAGAAATATCCATTGCGGCATTGGCAGTTATTGCACTGCGATAGCCAAGCGGCATATTCTCAGGAGAATACGAGGGAATAATCAGATATTTCTCTCCTTCTAACAGTTCTTTCTTCCCTTTTTCATAACACGCCCTGCCGTTAATACCCGTAAAGTACTCCGGGGTGCAGAGCTGCTCCCAATAATTTGCCTGCTTTTCAAGCAAGGGTAGTAACACATCCTTCTCAAGGTCCAGATAATCCTGTGTATATATATGTCTTATTGCATGGTTAACCGGAATTTTTTGATTTCCAAAACACTGCCAGAACTCATAGATCGGAAGAATCAACCAGCTGGCTCCCGCGTTCCAGTATTGGAACGGGAAAATATTGTCATATTCCACCAGTACTGCCACATCACCATCCGTATTGACAGGAGGCAGGATGGCATTCCTCATACCATAGGCCATCGCAGCATTGTCTTCCCAATCTTCTATCTGTCTGAGAATGAAATATATATAACCGATTGCAGCATCATATACATTACCGGTATTCATTCCCGACACCTGTATATTCACGTTTGCATCCATGGTATAGGCACCGCGCCATCCCGGACACCATTCGCCCGTCCAAAGACCGCAAAGTCGCGGCGCAGAATATCCGGCACAGCAAATCTGTACATAACGGCCCAAATCATAGACGCGTTCTATAAATTCTTCAATCAGCTTTTCGCTTTCCTGCTGCCCGATTATAAGCTCTTCATTATATGACTGTTTTACAACTTCATCGCCCAGAGAAAATGAAACATGGTTAAAAAGCTTACTATGCTTTTCCTTATGCGGTACCAGTGCCGCATCATATGTAAAGGCTCCCTTGTTATCCATATACTTTGACGTCACTTCATTAATCTCATCCAGAAGTGTTTCAACCAAATCATACTTTTGCATATCTTTGAAATCAGAAATGTCTCCCATATCATGGGTCCGCTCTGACTTTGCGATCAGATATACCGCATCGGCATCCGTGATCTTTATCATAGGATTCTTAGCTATTCCGATGTTAACCCTCTCATTCGTATCCTCACCATAGATATGGATTTTATTTCCACCTGACACAACTACTCTTGTGATACCGGAATAGCCGCCGCGTCTTAGCTCACTGCCTTCATAATCAGGATAATGACCTACTATGCCAATATAGGTACAGTCTTCATCTGCTATTTTTTTATACTGCATAATAGCTTCATCTGCTGAACCGAATTTTCTCATGCCTGAAAGATCATCAATAGATAATGTAAGATTAAGCCTTGTACCATGATCGGATTTCGTAATCTCCGTTATGGTTACATTATCCTCTCTGGACGTAAATGTTCTGCGCATCCATTTTCCATCGGAATCTTCATAACGAACGATAACCTCTGCGGTTTCAAAATCCGTTTCACGCTGGTAATTTAAGAGCGCCTTTTCCTGCATTTCTATCCTTAACTGATGACTTGGATGGAAATGATATAAATAAGTACGAATACGATCCTGTACATTCCATGTATCATCAAAATTAATTACCGCCTGCCTTGCCTCTTCAAGCTGTCCCATTAATTCCGGCGGTACAAATCGTGGTTCCGGAGACGGCATCAATAAGTACATGTTCTGATACGAAAGTGTGTCGGAATACGGTGCACAGGAGCAAGCCACACCATTCTCTCCATTGCCGGATATCATACTGTCCCTCCATCCGGGTTCATTATTCCCATAGGCTGCATAGGGTATTACTTTTGTAAAGGAATTTGACACATACCTTTTAAAATTTTTTTTCATGCTATCCTCTCTTATCTCATTTTCAGAAGATTAGTGTTTCATAAAATGCATCGCTTTTCATGTTTTATAATATTTGACAACTCGCACATTTGTACGAGTTGTCTGAGAAATACTACTCATATATATCAAAATTCACATTTTCAACAGTTTCTTGCTGTGCTTCACAATTCTCTTTAAATAATTCATTGTATGTTGAAGCAATTTCTTCAACAGCATATTTAGTCAATGTATCTATCATATTCTGATACTCCTTTTCAAAAGCATCATCGCTTTGTGCAGATACTATTTTACCTTTCTGTGATTCCAGATAATTCTTTATCTGAGTCTCTTTTATTCCAAGATCACTTGCAGGATCCAGATAGTTGCCTGTCTCAAATGAAAATAAAGCGATATCATATATATAGGTATTTTCATATCTGCCCATAGCTGTAGAAGTCTGCCAGTGCGCATAGTCACTGCTGCCCTGCTCCGGATTAGCTGCTGTACTCCACTCGAAGTCCGTATTATTTATCGGCCATAGCCACATATTATTCTTATACGTGTTTACCCATTTCTGCTCTCCGCTTTCTGTTCTTGTCACTATGCCACCTTCTACGGTATAGTCTTCTCCCTCAATACCATATTGATTAAGAAACAGACCTTCTTTACCTGTCATAAATGTGAACGCCTTTGCAACCTGCTCCGGATTCTTACAACTCTTAGAAATAAATGTCTGTAACCAACCGGATCCTGCCATTAAGTTAACGCCCGTAACGGGCTGCGCTCCGTTCTCTGCCAGAATCGGGCCAAAGGATTCAAATGGTATATCCTGCTTATTGCCATTTTGAGCCGGATTCCCTATCCAGCAAAACACTCTGCCTGCATCCAGATATGTATTTAATGCCGTTTCGTCAATTGTAAGTGTATTCATGTCCAGATATTCGTTTCGGATTAACGTATTGACGAATTTCAGGGCTGATTTATATCCGGGATTCATCTCTATACGCCTGTAGTTTCCTTCTCCGTCTACAGGTACAACACCAAATGTGGCAGAAATAATTCCGTCCAAAGAACTGCCTATCCACCCTTCATGCTGTAATACCACCGGCATAACAGACTGCCCGTCTACAGTGTAACCGGATTCTTTCACTTTTTTACATGCTTCATAAAAACCAGCTTCTGTTCTGACATCTTCTTCTGTAATATTAAGCGCTTCCATAAGCGTCCTATTAAACATAATGGATGTATTACGTCCTTTGGTAACATTATCCACGAATTTTTCGCTGGTTATAGGATAGATTTCTCTGCTGTCTTTTGATTCCTGATGACTCGGAAAGGAATACCAGTCACCAAATTTACGAATAACCGCTTGCTTAATATCTTCAGGAAAATTATTAATTATGTGTGATTCCGGATCATATGTCTCATAGAATTCTTCCATAGTCCAAACCTTTCCAGAATCAATCAGCTGCTTAATAGACTCACCGTCTGATAAAGTTATCATATCCGGAAGATCATCCGACGCTATCATAAGTCCAAGCTTTGTGGCTGCTTCTGTGGGGGGCTGTTCAAAGGTAAATGATATACCATAATCTTCTTTCACTGCATCAAGAAGAGGTGATGTCACCGTACCGGAAGACCAACCCGAAGGTCCCCATCCCGATACGTCTGAAAACCATGTAATATCTACATTATCAAATGTTTGGCTTTGTACCTGCTCTGACGATGACGAACTTGCTTCTTCCTCTTTCACGGAATTGTTATTAGCCGGATTGCTGCATCCAACCATTCCAATCATCAGGATTCCTGCCATAGCTCCCGTTACTATTCTGTTGATTTTTCTTTTCATGCTTTTACTCCTTCTTATATTATGTTTTAACAGTTCATGATCAAAGATGTATCATAATTTAGCAATACATTCTGATAGGTATATTATATTTTTGTAAAAGAATTAATTAAATGGGTATATTTTAAAATTTTGGTGTTTTTTTTAGAAAAAGACACCTGTGAATGTACAGGTGTCTTTATAAGTTTTTTCTATATTCCGATGGACTCATACCGGTGGCTTTCTTAAAGAACTTCATAAAATAAAAATAATCACTGTAGCCGACTTTTTCAGCAACTGTCTCTATACTATCATTTGTATTCCTTAACAGCTCCTGTGCTTTTTCTATCCTGATTTCAAGTAAATGCTTACTGTAACTTTTCCCTGTCTTATTCTTAACCAATTGACTGACTGCGCTTATACTCATATTAAATTCATCCGCTATTGATTGCAGAGATACACTTTGGAAATTCTCCTGTATATATAATAGGATCAGGTGTGAAAGTCTCCTCTCAGAAAGATAAGCATCCGCAGTTTCAACCTCATTCATTCCTTCACTTTCATCATTGGAATAGTTTTCATTGTTCTCTTCTTCATATCTTGTGATAAAGCGATTTAAACACGCAATCAGCTCATCTTCATCCACCGGCTTCATCAGGTAGTCCATACAACCGAACTTTAATGCAGATTTAGCATATTCAAAATCTGAATAACCACTGACTACAACAACTTCAGCATCAATTTTTTCGTTTCTTAATTCCCGGATAAACTCAATCCCATTCATTCCAGGCATCTTAATGTCCGAAAATATCAGATCCGGCTTTAAATTTTTAATCCGTTCCAGACCCACTTGACCATCCCTGGCTGTCCCACAGATTTCAAAACCATACTTCCTCCAATCGATGATTTTCTGCAATGTAACCAGAATCCATACCTCATCATCTACTAAGAAAACGCGATAAATCTTCCCCATAATCATACTCTTCTTTCTATAAAATCTATACTTTGCGGAATAACAATGGTTACTGTTGTGCCTTTATTCCACTCGCTGTCTATCTCAAAGAGTACATGATCGTCATAAAATAGCTTGAGACGTTTATATACATTTGCGAGTCCTATTCCGGTTTCATGCTTATGCCCTATTCCGGTTTCATTAAACTGATATATACACTCTCTTTGATATTGAAGCACTTCTTTTGTCATACCACAACCATCATCAGATACAGTTATCATAATATCGTTGTCCTTATGTTCTCTGATTGTTATCGTTACCATTCCTTTTTGGGGTTTTGGCTCTAAACCATGTAATACTGCGTTTTCCAAAAGAGGCTGGATAATCATCTTGGGAATTTTAATATCTTCTATATCCTTGTCCACCTTCTCTATAATTTTGTATTCACCCATAAACCTATAGTCAATAATCATGGCATATCTCCGCAGATTCTTAAGATCATCTCTTATGGAAACAATTTCATCCCCCTTTACAATATATCGGAACATTTGTGATAATGCTCCGGTAAGACTGGCGATTTCGCGCTCTTCTTTATAAAGAGCCATTCCCCTTATACAATCCAGAGTATTGTACATAAAATGAGGATTCAGCTGGCTCTTATAAGCAATCATCTCTGTCCGCTTTTTCTGATACTCAAGTTCCAGATACTTTTCTTTGCTTTTCAGTATTTTTATATTAAGCGCCTCAATACCATCAAGCATTTCATTAATCTTACAAGCCAGCTCTCCAAATTCATTATTCTCTACGACCGATATCCGCTGATTGGTGTCTCTTACATACCCCATTACAAAATTCATCTGTCTGCGAATTGGCCGAATAACATTGACATACAAAAGTAAAGTTATAAATAGCAGAGAAATAATAATAAGAATATCCGTGATAATATTTGCTTTTTGCATTCTGTTCATATATCTTTGAATAACACTTTTCTGCGAGATATAACGAATTTCCCAATCAGAATAGGTAAGATTTTGCTCAAAAACGAGGTAATCTTTTTCCTTATTATTACTCCTGTTATATTCGGTGAGCATATCTGACTGACCGAGATGAATCAGGTTCTGTCCCCCGGCATCCCGAATTTCAATATATTCATCACCGTCAATCACAAGTTCAAGCATCTGAATAAGTCTTACCGTGTCAAACAACAAAACAACATTTCCTTTATGAATGAAATTGCCGTCACTCATCATCTGATAGGCAGGCATTATCACCTGAAAATATACTCTTCCTGCCTTATCTGATAGTAAGTCAGAAAACCGCAGCTGTTTTTTCTCTTGAAACTTATCACTCATCGGTATGAACAATGTACCTTTTGATGCCACCAGCTTATCATCTGTATCATATATACTAACTGCCTGTATACTATTATTCAATGTCATCATATTAGCTGTAACCTTGTAAAACTTTTTAAGAACAGAACTTCGTCCTGCTAAAAGTTCACTGTTCAAGTAGTCAATAATAGTATCATTCAAGGTAATCTCCGCTTCCAGATTTTTAATACTGTCTTCGTATTCCTGTATACTGGAAACTGCCTGTTCAAACCTTTCTTCACGATTTTTAACGGATTCCTGATGATACCACTGATTAATAAGCAAATAATTAATCACTAATGAGGATACAATGATTACAATCACAATGCATAATATAACTGTATAATTCATCATCAGACTACTTTTTTTCAATATCTTTTTCATAATCCACACCTTTTTCATATCACTCTTCGTCTGATAAACCACATATCAAATCTGGTTCATTTAACTCTTCCATTTTGATAACTTCTATTTTCTGAGATTTTTAATTACATTCTTCTCTCTGCCTAATTAACCACCTTTTCTTAATTATCTTTATTATACTCATTTTTCCTGGATTTGTACATATGCATACGTTACAGTGCAAACTCCATCACCGATTACCAAAGCTCACTCACCGGAAAGAAAAGACTGATAAAAGAGGATGGAAGCACGCATGCCAGCTGCTTCCATCCTCTTAAAATCCGTGGGCAGGCACCGATTCAAAATCAGTTAGCTACGCCCAAATTAATCCTTCCTCCAGTTGCCTCCCTGATTCCCCGCAGAAAGCACAGCTTGATATCTCCCTCCAGGCACAGCTTGATTTTGACAGGTCCATTTTGCTCTTCTATACCATCCAGAACGATATCCAGATCCTCATATAGCGGGACACGGTATTTATTCCGCTCAATCACTTCTTGCCAGGCATTCTTATCTAACTTCGGTGCGCTTTGACGTTCGTAGGTTCTGGTCTCTCCTTCCCAGCTTCCCGCCAGTCTGTCATTGAGATACACTTTAATTTTTCCGCCTTTTTCACTCTTTACATGAAGGGAAAGAACCCTGTTTTCTTTTGTCAGATCGCAATCCTCATAGATTAAGCATCCAGGTTTTTCGGGTTCCAGAAGTGCTGCCGCTTTGAAGCCGAAATGTCCCTCCGTCAGATAAATATTTTCATAATCATCATAATGATCGGCTGGAATCCGCTTCGACATATCACGTAAACCGGTTTTTCTTCCCGGAACAAAAATATCCGACTTTACCGCTTCCGCTTTGCTGTAAGGGCCGGCATAGATCTGATAGATGCCCTCCTCCACCATAAGGGTTCGGCTTATGACATCATAAAAGCGCAATTCTTCTACCGGTATTTCCATTGATACCGTCCGCTTTTCGCCCGGTACCAGGTTTTTTAATCTGACGAATCCCAACAACTGGCTAATCGGTTTTTTCACGCGTGAAGCAGGCGCTTTTCCATATACCTGTGCCACTTCATCACTGGTCGTATTTCCTGTATTCGTAACCGTAAAGGTTATATCCAGCATTCTGTAATCTTTCAGCTTTACACTGAAATCAGCATAGGTAAAGTCTGTATAAGTCAGACCGAAGCCAAACGGATAAAGTACCTCCCCGTCAAAGTACCGATAGGTTCTCTTTCCTTTCATAATATCGTAATCATTAATATCCGGAAGCTGACTAACATCCTTATACCAGGTCATGTTTAAACGGCCCGCAGGCGCATTTAAGCCGAATATTGTCTCTGCCATTGCTGTCCCCATATCCTGGCTTCCGGTTGCTGATGTCACAATTGCAGGAAGCTTTTCCTGCGCTTCATTCATCGTATAAGGATAATTCGTAAATAGCACCAGCACCGTATTCGGATTGACCTTTGCCACCTCATCCAGCAGCCTCTGCTGATCCGGCGGCAGTGTCAGTGTCTTACGATCGATTTCTTCCTTCGCGTTGATCATGGAATTACAGCCAAGTGCAAGAAGAGCAATTTTTTTCTTAGCGGCCAATGCTGCTGCTTTTTCAATACCGGATTCCACTACCTCCATCCTCAGAGAGGAACCTTTCTTATCCTGGGTGGCCACAAAAGCTTCATTTTCATCAATATGTACAGGATAATTAAAACGATTTGTCAGTACAATTGTTCCGTTTTTATTTTCTTCGATATGGAAAATCTCCAGCACAAACCAGTCAAAGGCATTTTCATTGTCTGCGGCAATCCTGCCCATTTCCTCATCTGTTCTACCGGGCATCGGTAATCTCGTATTCAAATACTTTCCGGTACGGACACTTTTAAATGTGTAGCTGCCTTCTCCCCAGTTTTCTTTCACAAATATGTCCGGTTTATCCGCAAGGTATAATGTTCCATCTTCTGCAATGGCAACTCCTTTTTCCTGATATCGGAAAACGATACGGTCCAGACCATCTGCAAAAGGTATTTCTGTCTTCTGAATCTCCCTGAGCCCCTGGCGGAATGTCTTCCTGTAAGGGGAGAGACCACCATACCAGTCCTGATACCAGGCATCTCCTAATGGACCGACCAGAACCATATCATCTGCATTCATGGATAAATCCAGCGGCAGCATATGGTTTTCATTTTTTAGAAGAATAACCGCTTCCCGCGTCAGCTGCATGCAGACTGCACGGTTTTCTTCGGAATCAATATCCGCTTCTGTAACCCGGTCAAAGGGATTGCCAGGTTCCCTGTCATAAATACCCAGACGCAGCTTAGTTCTCATCATATTGCGGATGGCGCGGTCAGCATCTGCTTCAGTAATCAGATTTAATTCATATGCTTCTCTGGCCGCCTGTTCGACCATGACCGGATCATCAGACATCGCATCCACACCTGCTTTTAATGCAGCGGCAATCGTTTCTGCATGCTGCCCGAAATGATGATGCAGACTCACGACCAGTCCCATCGCAGCGCCATCACCTACCACATGCTTTAAGCCATACTGTTTCTTCAATATGTTATCCACTTCCGGATTCAAAATACCTACTGTCCCGTTTATTTTATTATAAGCGGTCATAACGCCTTCTGCTTTGGCATCTTCAATGCATCTGCGGAACGGTTCCAGATAAAGCTCATACTGATTTCTTGGGTCGATGGAGGAACTCTTCCAGCCTCGTCCCACCTCCGTATTATTTCCATAAAAATGCTTTAGTGTCGCTGCTGTACGGATATACTTCGGATCCTCGCCCTGCATCCCTTTTATGTATGCACCGGCCATCGCCCCCGTCAGAACCGGATCCTCGCCATAACCCTCTTCGTTTCTGCCCCATCTGGGATCTCTTTCCAAATCCACCGTTGGTGCCCAGCGGCTTAAACCTCTGTCGGGATGACGGTGATAGATTACGCGGGCTTCGGTCCCGGTTACCTGACCAGCCTTTCTAATGAGCTCCGTATCCCAGGCAGCGCTCATTCCAATGGGCTGTGGGAAAGAAGTCGTCACATCCGGCTCATCCATATCATTCTGTACACTCCACTCTACCACACCATGGGCCGCCTCTCCCCCAACAGAAAACCCAGGAATACCAAGACGATCAAGATCCGGTGCCTGAGATGACAGATAACCCAGCTTTTCATCTATAGTCATTGCAGAAAGCAGCCAGTCAATCCGTTGGTCATCGGTCAGGGATGCGTCCCAAAAAGGGGTATCCTTGTTCATTTTTATATCCATAATCTCTCCTTTTTTATAAAAGCTTTTTTATAAAAGTATTAAACTTCTTTGCGATAACAGAATCCTACTTTTCCGGTTTATCCGGGAAATGAGCAGGCTCTTATCAGACAAGCTGACAAGCTTCGCGTATTGTTTCAACAAGGGAATATAGCCATGCGCGCAGTTCCGGGATGTTCGGGTTTTTCTGACGGCGGTAAGCGGCGATTTTTGCACTTGGCGGATATGCCATTGGGATAAGTTCGCCGCATTCAAGCAAATTCACTATATATTCCGCTGCTTCCAACAATTCCTCTGCGGAAGACTTATGCTTAAGCACCTCCCTGGTGAAGGCAATGGCTTTCTCTACGTGACCCTCCCCGTTTATATCGGGGAATACAGCGGTTTCCTCCCTGTTCCTTAAAAAGCCAAGAATCGCTGCCACTATTGACGGGTCTCTCACTGTACCGTCTGCATAACAAATGCCGTGTGCACCCTGCCACGATCCTTCAATCATAAGCTTGAAGATATACCATCCTATATTGTAATTATCATGTATTTCTATGACGGCATCGTAGGGGTTTGCGCGGCAAAGGCACCCCATTTCATTGTTAATAACAGGCTTGTTGTATTTCTCAGAAAGTTCAAGGGCTCGCTTGCAGGTTGCTTCCACACGGGAACGGGTTTCAAGATAATCATGAAAAATTAATATATCCACCAATTCCCCTGTTTTACTCGCTTCGGTATCATCAATAAACGTATGTCCGACTCCAAGCGCGTTAACAGGGTCAAGTTTACGCACTATGCCGATAAAATGACGGACAAACTCCCAAACCATTTCAAGACGGCGGCTCTTTTCGGCTTCGTCGGTTATGTTAATTATGAAATCGTGATAGCTGGGCTCGTTCATTAAATCCCAGAAAAGCAACCCCGGCTCATCTTTGAGCAGACCAACAACATCGGTAACATATTTCTCGCTAATGTGGTAATTTTCCTTGAAATAGCAGCCGGGGATCAGCGTTTTCTGCACGTCATCCACCAAATCGGACTTCTGGTTGTCGGTATAATAAGCCATCAGAAGAATAGGTGTGGTGGAAATACCGTATCCATGAGCTGTGCGGACAAATGCAAGCAGCTTTGTCAGAAAACCTTCTCTGTCATCCTTCCAAAAACGAATCGGCATAAAAAGCCGGCAACTGTTAAGTCCAAGCCTTTTCGCGTAGCCAAGTTCACGTTCTGCCTGTTCGCTGGTATAGGTAGTAAAATCCGGTTCATGATTGAAACCCCTTATATAGCTGTAACTTTGCAATGCTTTCATAATAACTCCTATCTGTGCGCATGCTCAAATTCTAAAGCTGTCTTTTTTGCAAAAGCGCGACACCCTTGGGAGGCAGGGCACAAATATCTCCGGCAGCGTATCCCTTACCGCTCAGAAGGCATGATGCCGGGAATGGCAGTTTAATCTCCGCATGCTCCTCTCCATGGTTGAGCAGGTACAGGATCTGCTCCCCGTCCCGTTCGCGGCAGGCCGCTTCCACGTTGTCTGGTGTCTCAAGTACCGGACGAATATCCAAATCATCACATATCTTACTAATATAACGCTGATAGAACGCCTCGCTGGACCGGGTCGCCACATAATAGGCGCAGCCCTCGCCAAAACGGTTGCTGGTCAGAACAGGCATGCCGGCATAAAAGTCTTTTTCGTAAACAGCCAGAGCCTTAGCGCCCTCCAGATGAAGAAGGTCGCACAGGGTTCGTGCCGGATAGATATTGCCGCCATAAACAAACGCGTTTTCGGTTTCCGGCGGCAGCGCGTCGGTTTCCTCCACCCAAATGCCCAGCAGTTCCCGGAGCTTGCCGGGATAACCGCCTGAGGTTACGCGGTCATTTTCGTCTACATATCCACTGAAAAAGGTGGTAAGAAAATGTCCGCCATTTTTCACATAGTTCTTGAGCCGCTCATCCAGCCCCGGCTTTACCATATACAGCACCGGTGCAATCACCAGGCTGTACCGGTCCAAATCATCCTCGCAGCCAATCAGGTCCACAGGGATATTCTGCCAATGGAATGCCGTATAATAGTTAAGCACCTCGTCCACATACTTTAACTCTCTGGTGGGGCCTGCAGAATACTCGATGGCCCACCAGTTGTTCCAATCAAAAAGAATGCCAACCTTAGCGGGGGTGCGGCCGCCAAGAGTTCGGTCTTTCAGGCCTGACAGTTCTTTGCCCAAAGCGGCGCACTCCCGAAATACCCGCGTATTTTCATGCCCCACATGATCGATAACCGCACCATGGTATTTTTCGCAGGAGCCCGGACTGCGGCGTATCTGGAAGAACTGTATGGTGTCTGCGCCGTGGGCCATGGCCTGATAGCTCCATAGCCGCATAACCCCGGGACGCTTTAAGCTGCATTGTGGCAGCCAATTGGAGACGCTTGGGGTCTGCTCCATCAGAGCGAAAGGCATCCCTCCCTTGAGCCCCCGCATCATGTCATGATTCAACGCGATACGAGCGGGTGAATCATCGTTCTGGGGATAATTGTCCCAGGAGATAAAATCCAGATATGGTGCCCAGGCTTTGTAGTCCAGCGGCTTATACAGTCCCATCATATTGGTCGTGACCGGTATATCCGGCATATAGCGCTTGAGGATTTCGTACTCCATACGATAATTTTCCAACATGCTGTCAGAGTTAAAGCGGGCATAATCCAATGATATGCTCTGCTGCATGGTATAATTATCAGCGAAATGCTCACTGAGTAGGTTTGGTGCCACAATATCGTCCCAATCGTGAATGGTATGACCCCAGAACGGGGTATTCCAGGCATGATTAAGCTCATCCAGCGTACTGTATTTATAACGCAACCAGATGCGGAACGCTTTTTCGCAATTTTCACAGTAGCAAGTCCCACCGTACTCGTTGCTCACATGCCAGGCGACAATGGATTCCTCGTTCCGATAATGTTCCGCAATTTGCTCTACAAGCCCGGTTGCGAACTGCCGGAAGCTTGGACTATTGGGGCACGAGTTGTGGCGGCCGCCAAATTTGCGCTTCATGCCGTTGAATTCGGTCCGCAGCACATCGGGATACTTCCTCGCCATCCATGCAGGATGCGCTCCGGTGGAAGTGGCCATGCAGACAGACAACCCATTTTCCTTCACGCGGCGCACCGTTTCGTCCAATGCTTCAAAGTTATAAGTGACCTCGTCGGGCTGCAGCATCGCCCAATTGAAGACGTTAAGCGTCACCATGTTCATACCGGCCTCGCCAAGCAGCCGCATGTCCTCCGACCACTCTGTTGCGGACCATTGCTCGGGGTTGTAATCCCCCCCATACAGTATCCGGTTTACTTCCGGTGTCATGATCATCCTGAATCCTCCTCCATGTCCGAATTTACAATACAAATTAATGTTTAGTGTGGTGCCACGGCAACAACGCTCCCCGTTGAAACGATCATTCTCCGGAGAGCGTTATTTAACTTTTTTTATTTCCGCAGGCAATGAGCTAAAGGAAGCATGCTGATGCTTGCGGCGGGGTATTTCTATAAAATAAGTATAAACAAAAAAGTATTATAAAAATACCCCAATAATTTCAGATTATTATCCCCTCTTTTCCAGATCAGAAAACCGGGTAAGCTCACTGGAGATTATTACAACTCATTAAACACTATCTTTATTTCATTCCTGTGATACTAATTTCTTCATTGTATACTTATAAAAAACGTACTGAGAGATAGTAAACACGAAAGCCACAATAAATATTTGATAGCTTACTCGCTTAAGAATACTATAAGTAAAAATAAACACAAGTGCACTACCATAAAAAACCCCTATTGCAGTTGGTATTATAAAAAAAAGCCCATAGTTGATTTTTGTGGATTTTTTTATATTTTCAATACAAACACCTATGTTTTGCAAAAAATGGTTTCTTTCCATAACAGATGGAATATCACTGGAAATTTTATAATATAACAGATAGCCGAGTGATACAAAAAAGACTGCCACTGCCAACGTCAAAAAAAAGAGTAAAGAATTTTGCTCTGCTACTTCCAGCAAATATTGATTATACTTTGATATTATGTTTATAATTTCAGGATTATCCTTATTTTTCAATGACACATCTTTACCCAACGTCCAGTCCTGCAAAAGAATGAAATACCCGCGCATCAAAGCGTTTTCGTCTATTTTCTGAAAGTCATCATTATTTAAAATAAAAATGCGTTCGTATTGGCTGTCAAACAAATATTCCCATGTTTCCCCACGAAGAGTAAACTTAAATTGTTGATTATTAATATCAAACTGCACTAGCGTACCAAGCCAGATCCAATTAGATTCCTGTTGTGGCATTTGTGAAACAAGCTGAACAGTATTATCATTCAAATTCAACACTTTACCTGTTAACTGGGTATAATCAGCTTCTGAAATTAAATAAAATTCATCTCCATTATGAGGAAATACCCCAATTGATAATAAAATTTCGTTTTTTTCAACAATGTCGTTTTGGCTTATTCCCACAAGCTCTGGCTCAACCTCTGTAATCGGAGTGTAGTAAACCAAATCGTAAATCTTGCCGGTTAACAGTTCATCCATATCCCGCTCACCAAAATATATCGTAGTTAATCCAAGCAAATAAACACCAAGCAGTACCAGCAGGGTCATGGAAGTCATTAACTTCGCATAGTTTATATAATTAGTACGCAAATGGCTGAGCATAAGTAAATCAGTTTTCCATCCGGCATATTTAATTAAAATGCCGCCCAATGAATATATGAATAAAAAGATACCTATTACTGCAAATAAAACAGTTTGAAAAACATTGTTATTACCATTTGATCCTAATAGGTATTGCCTGTATAAAGTAACAAACAAAACAGCAACCCCTGAAAAGCATAATACATAATCTAATTTCATAAATTCCCTTAGTTTAAGATTCACTTTTGACGCGGCGTTTGTGTCTGCCCTTACCATAATAAAATAATTCCTTACCGTTACAATCAGCAATGATATAACAACTAAAACACCGGACTTTTGAAACGCATCAAAACTGAAAGCGATATGAATCACTGTTTGCTCTAAATATAGCGTAGAAATAATAAAAACTACTATACTGCTAAGTAAAACTCCCAGAACTACACCCAACAAAAATGTGACCAAAAAAATCAACAGTGATTCCACACACATTAACACAAACAGCCGTATTCTGCTGACACCCAATGAAATGAATATATTTGATTCTTTTTTACGTTCTGCAAATAAAGCCGAGAAACCATAGACAATCAGGAATATGAGAAATATTGATAAAGCACCCGTGATGCCTCCCATGATACTTTTAAAACTAGAGTTATGAGGGGAAAAATCAAAGATAGGGCTATTTACAGTTACATTGAACATAAACACTATGGAAACAGCCATTATGTTGGAAAGGAAAACCATATAATATTTTCTTTTATCATAAAATAATGTTTTTAAGTATAGTTGGATCATATAATCACCCCTCTTGTCTGTGTACACGCATTTCGGACGCAATCTCGTTTTCAAAATCAAACTGGTCGTTGCCGCGGCTTAACTCCTTAACATTTTTTCCGTCATGAAAAATTATCACTCTGTCACAAAAACTGGCTGAGTAAGAATCATGTGTAACCATAATAATTGGCTTCTTCTGCTCTTTGTTAATGTCAGCCAATAGGTTTAATATAATTGTGGACGAATGGTAATCCAGGTTTCCGGTGGGTTCATCTGCCAGGATAATTCCAGGCTGCTTTACCAAAGCACGGCATATGGAAACACGCTGCTGTTCTCCACCCGATATCTCATTTGGATATTGATCTTTTAAATGGGAAATCTCCATATATGAGATAATTTTTTCCGCTTCCATCTTTGCTTTCTGTTTATCCACTTTACTCATCGTTAAAGGAAGCATAACATTCTCCAGAATAGTAAGCGCATCTATCAGACCAAAATCTTGAAATACAAAACCAATTGTTTCACCTCTATGTAAATCTATTTGCTTCTGCGTCATACTGCCCAAGTCATTGCCGTCAAAATGAATCCTACCGGATGTAATAGGCTCAAGGCCTCCTAAGATTTTCAGGAAGGTGCTTTTTCCGCTTCCTGAACGCCCCATAACCGCAATAAATTCATCTTTATCTATATTAATAGATATATCTTTCAGTACATGAAGCTTCATTTTTTTTGAATTGATATATTCCTTATTTAAGTTTTCAATTTGGACATTCATGGCGATCCTCTCAACTTTCATTTTTTAAAATCTAGTTACCCTGTCTATTATAAGACATATCGTTTACCTCACATTTTTGATATGTATCTAATATACTACATTTGCTCCAAAAAGGATAGCCCAATGTCAAACTTTTGGCACCCTAATCGTAACAGTTCAGCCTTTTACTGCTGTTTATCACACTAATGGAGGGATGAAAAATCCGGACGAGACAACAGGCAGGTATTTTAAGGGAAGGGGCAGAAGGGACACGGGACAGGAAGAGGGCGCACACATATGCTTTACAGCTCAGTCAGGCTCGGGAATTCCACGGAGCCCATACCAG
>Ga0153941_1000519_pt1 | contig 16909 bp, 16 predicted proteins | sample TSNJ025MetaG_FD_104733 | JGI IMG/M metagenome (GOLD analysis project Ga0153941, IMG submission 104733) | Attine ant fungus gardens microbial communities from New Jersey, USA - TSNJ025 MetaG | ecosystem: Host-associated > Fungi > Mycelium > Unclassified | place: USA: New Jersey, Brendan T. Byrne...
TATCATAGATCTGTTGTTTTGGCAAGAGGTATTTTAAAATATTTTTTAGGGAGCCTATCAGTCTTAACTCCGCTTATGTAAGTGGTAGTTATGGGCAACTAAATCCCTGGAGAAGGTGACTAAACTTCAGATGGCGTAAAGACCCCCACCTGAAGCTACGTCTCTCTTTATGTTTTTGAGCTTGAGTACTTATTCAATAGTAGTTTTTAATCCACTTGCATAATTAATAGAGGGAAGGTTTACCCTTCCCTCTTACTTAAGCACCCATCCTATAGCATTCATTGTATTTGACTAATCTTACACAATTGGCTTTTCGAAACGGGATAATAATAAATCTTACACCTACTCTTACTTACTTAAATAAACTAAACTCGTCCTAAATTACTCTTTTAGATAAACAAAAAACACTACCCGGCCTGTTTGACTAACCTACTTGCAACAAACGGAAAATCGAACTTTTCCTACCTACTGCACTGAGCTTAAATCTTTGGCGCTATAATGATGGTGCTTGCTTAAATATTATCATAGATCTGTTGTTTTGGCAAGAGGTATTTTAAAATATTTTTGGGAGTCTGCCAACTGCCTATACTTATCCGATGACTAACCTTCAGATCGGGTAAAAACCCATCTGAAATTTAGTCTCTCTTTATGCTTTTGAGCTTTGAGTACTTATTCAATAGCAAATCCAGCTCTCGGGATATCCTTAGTATTTCAGGATCATCAACTACCATCCGATTGAGCTTCGCTCTACATCTCTCAATTTTCCTTTGCAAGCAACACAATTCTCGCTCTGTTTCCATCGTCAAGATCCATCCTCATAATTTTACGGCAACCAAAAAGCGCGCAGCGGTTAAAAAACCTACTGCGCGCAAAAAAAAAGCAGTCAGACTCCCGCCTCTACAGGCGGCTTTAGTTCAGGTGGGTAGACTCTCCAGCTGAACCCCCGACGTTTCAGCTTTGCTGAAACAAGTTCACTAACCCTGTCCAGAGGGGCATGTTGTATATATTGTAACGGTTAACGTTGACTAGTTATGATGTCAACATCTGCATCTGAGCTAGTTTCGTAAATTCTTCCATAGCCTTGGTAATGTATTTATTTTTTTTATTATAGAAAAATACATTGCGGAATGTATGTGGGCTATCGATCTTGTAATATAGCATAGTTGAATTGCGGCTCGCTTTTTGAGCCAATGTATCGCTAATGATAGTGGCTCCCGTACCGTAGCAGGCAACATTATAAGCTGTGGCTAGCTGGTCTAATTCTAAAACAATTTTAGGTGTGAGTCCGTTTTCTTGAAAAATGTTATCTGCGCGGATTCGCGTATCGTTTCCTGCTCTCAAGAAAATGAACGGCTCATGGGCAAATAAGGACAAGGGCACGGGTTTAGTCGCAGGATCTAAATGTTTTCCTTGGCAGACATCATCTATTGATAGTTGATATTCCGACGCAAGAGCATTCGCAGGAAGTTTAGAGGGCACGGCAAGAATAAGATTCTCACTACAGAAAAAGTGTTTTTCATAGATTGTTTCGTTCAAAGGGTAATTATCAAGCACAAAGTCCAGTATGCCGGAAAATAACAGTTCTTCTAACTGGGATGAAGCGGCTTCTATAAGATTTACCTTGATAGCCGGATACTTGTCTGCAAATTCCGTTATTATCGCCGGAAGAATAAAGGAAGCAAAAACGTTGCTTGCGCCGATAGAAAGGCGTCCCGTTTTCAGCTGATTTAAATTGCTAAGATAGTTTTCAAATTGAATTTCGATATCCATAATGGTTTCTGCAGCCTTTATATATTCTGTGCCTGCGTCTGTGAGGCGAACAGCTTTACTGCTGCGATCGAAGATACAACAGCCGATGCGGTTTTCAATTTTTTTGATTGCTGCGCTTAGAGCAGGCTGGCTAATATATAGTGTTTGAGCCGCTTTTGAGAAGCTTTTCTCTTTATAAACTTCGTAGATATATTCTTTTCCTTTAAACATGTCATCCCCCTAACATAACTAAATGATTATATTATTTATATTAATAGATATATTTGATTATATATTACCCAAAACTTATAATGAAATCAAATTAGGTAGTGACTTATGTTATACACGGGGGCGATAGAAAATGAACAAGTCAATCGGTATTATTGGCGGCATGGGGGCAACAGCCACTTGTGATTTGTTTAATAAAATTATTAATATGACAGACGCTAAATCAGATCAGGAGCATATCCATATTTTAATAGATTGTAATACCAAGATTCCAGACAGGACGAAGGCTATATTAGGAAAAGGGGAAGATCCCGTTCCTGAAATGGTGAGAAGCGGCATCCGAGTGCAGTCGATGGGAGCGGACGTGCTAGTAATGCCATGCAATACGGCACACTATTTTTATGATAGAATTACACCTTTCTTCGATATTCCATTATTAAATATGTTAAAGCTAACGGCTCAGGAAATACAAAAAAGAAGTATACGTAAAGTTGGATTGCTGGCAACTGACGGGACTATTCAATCAGGTGCCTATCATACGGCATTAGCTGAGGCGGGGATAGCTGTAGTTACTCCTTCAACCGAGAAACAGGCGAGTGTAATGAGCGTTATTTATAACGGAATAAAGGCATCTAATAGGGATATCGACCTTACGGGATTTTACAGTACAATTGACGAGCTATTCGAACAGGGAGCGGAAATATTGATATTAGGCTGTACAGAACTGCCGGTTGCATTTGAAATCTACCACATTGACCGACCGGCGATTGATCCTACAGAGGTATTGGCAGCAGCGGCAATTCAGTTTGTTGGTAAACCCTTAGACATGAGTTGGGACGGGACAAAAATGGTGTCAAGAAAGGAACGTCCTTTTTGTCACGGAGAGTATTATCTCCATCAATAACGTTTTGGTGATTGCGAGCCTCAAAAAAATGTGCTACTATCAGAAAGAAGCAAAGCGTCAAAATAAAATCTCGCAGGGATATGTTGTTTATCTTAAATATTGAGTCAAGACTCCCGCCTCTACAGGCGGCTTCAGTTCAGGTGGAGTAGACTCTCCACCTGAACCCCCGACGCTTCAGCTTTGCTGAAACAAGTTCACTACTGCGGTAATGGAGGTGCTTGGACAATGAAGATTGACTGGCAAGGAACGATTGCCCGAAACCGAGCGGCTAATACTGCGACCGCTTGAGCTGGATGATTTTGACGCAGTGCATTCATGGGCGAGCAAACCTGATAATACGCGCCTTATGAAGTGGGGGCCGAACACAGAGGAACAGACACGAGGTTTCTTAGAAGCAGCTAAATCAGGCCAAGATTTTGCAGTTGTTTTGAAACCTTCAAATACGGTTATCGGCAGTTGCGGCATATGCCCAAATTCCACAAACGATACGGGTGAACTCTGTTGGATTCTTCATAAGGACTATTGGAAACAAGGTTATGGCTCAGAACTCGGCGGAGAATTGATTCGGTATGGATTTGAGGACTTGAAGCTACGCCGCATATTCGCCGAATGCGCCGCTGTGAATTACGGCTCTCACAGAGTTATGGAACGAAATAATATGCGGCGGGAAGCGACTTACATCAAGGCGTTTTGGGCGCGCGTAGACAAAGAATGGATTGATGCAGCGGGATATGCCATTCTTGCGGAGGATTACTTTGCGAAGCGTACCGGCGTTTCCTTTGATCGCTAAAATGCGTCCGATGGTAACGGATTTTTTTGCTGACTACTGGTCAGGAACCATGTCGCCGCAGCGACATGGGGAGTTTAGTCCCTGAATAGCGCGGTTGTCTCTATTTACAAACCCGCGGCCTCATGCTATGCTAAAATTAGCTTATCTACTAAGGAGCTGTATGTATGATTGTTCGGACTGTAGCGATGATATTCAACTAAATAGTTGAATAGGCTGCTTAATATTGGCAGGGGGTTCCTGTCTGTTCAAGTATGCCTGTTCCGCAAGTTGCCGGCATTGCCGCCGGTGCTTTCGGGCTGTCCTGCAGACTGCTTTCATCATCAACTAATACGGTGGGGAGAACACGGAAAAATCCGTTTATCTTAGTGCCGAAATCCAGTATAACAGGTCTGTCCTGTTATGCTTTTTATTTTATCCGATGACTAAAACCGCATCTTAATTCCCGCTTCTACAAGCGGGAGTTAAGAACGGCTAAGTAATTCGGATAAGATCGACAAAACTTCGGGTGGGGTAAAAACCCACCTGAAGCTTAGTCTCTATATCGCCGGGGTTTTTTGATGCCCGCAGAAGCATGTCGCTTGCCCAAGAGGCAGTCTGTTTTCTGCGGGCATTTTTGCGTCAATTATGCCTTTTCGCCTCCCGATTAACGGCCGGCTGCAAGGCAACATCATTACAAAAAAGGAGATGACCGGAATTGAACAGTATTACAGCCAGTAAGTTGAGTAAAGAATATCGGTATTTTGAAAAAGCCGCAGGCTTAAGAGGCTCCATCCAGTCGCTGTTTACGCGGAAGACCAAGGTAAGGCAGGCTTTGTCCGACTTTTCCTTCACCGTCGGCGAAGGCGAATTTGTCGGACTGATGGGGCCGAACGGCGCTGGCAAAACGACGCTCATCAAGCTGCTGACCGGGATTATTCGGCCAACAGGCGGCGAGGTGACGGTAAACGGCTTTTGCCCCGCCAAAGGCGAAGCTGCTTTTAAGAAAAGTTTCGCTTTGGTGATGGGGCAGAAGTCACAGCTATGGTGGGATTTGCCGGCCAGCGACAGCCTGCTGCTGACTAAGGCCATCTATGCGATACCCGATAGACAGTACCGGGAGGCACTCGCTTATTTTAGCCGCTTGTTTGCCGTGGAAAATATTCTGTCCGTTCCCGTGCGCAAGCTGTCGCTGGGTGAGCGGATGAAGCTGGAGCTGATCGCCGCCCTGCTGCATTCGCCCCGGCTGCTGCTCCTGGATGAGCCGACCATCGGCCTGGATGCTGTAGCCCAGCGGCAAATCAGGGACATGCTCAAAACCGCTGGCCGGGAGCGGGGCGTTACCCTGCTCCTAACCTCTCATTACACCGAGGATTTACTGGAACTGACCAAGCGCTGCATTGTGCTGCGCGGCGGGCGGAAAATCTATGACGGCGATTTGCAGCAATTATTGGCCGGGCACAGTCTGTCCAGCACGATTACGGTTGCCTTCTCCGCCACGAAAAAACTCCCCGCGCTGGACGGGGCGGAAATTCTGCAGCAAAGCGAGTATGCCGCTGTCATCCGCACCCCAAAACAGCAGGTTGAAAATTGCCTGCAACAGGTGCTGGCTTTGTCTGATATTGCAGACATCAAAATTGCCGATGAGGATGCGACACTGTTGGTGGAAAGGGTGTATCAGAGCGTATGAAAAAATATGGGTTCATCATCAGCAGTGAATGGAAAAACTCCCTGGCCTACCGGGGCGACACCTGGCTGACAGCCATTTTCAGCGTGTTCGCGGTCGTCCTGGCCTACCTGTTGTGGAGCGCCGTGTTTGGCGGCGCGGACACGCTGAACGGTTTTACCTTGCAGCAGATGACCACCTATTATCTGCTGGCCGGCATGCTCGCCCCGCTGACTCAGAGCGACGGACTGCTGCAAGATTTTGCCGTTGAAATCAGGGGTGGCGGCTATGCCAAGTATTTGGTCAAACCGCTGTCGCCGCTCGGCTATTTCCTGGCAGCCAGCTTGGCCAGGGCGCTGTTGCCGCTGCTGGCATCAATTACCGTACTGTCCATCGCCCGCTTTGGGTTTGCGGATGCTTTCGCAGTGATTCATCTGGTCGATATCCTGCAGGCGCTGCCGCTTATTATGCTAGGATCGCTGTTTAGCATGCTGACCGGCCACATTATCGCGATGACCACCTTTACCCTTACTGACGTCGAGTTTATTTACGTCCTGCAGAACGTGATCAAAGCCTTTCTGTCCGGCGCCGTCATTCCCCTAAATATGGTCTTCGGCGATAGCCTGCCCCTGTTGTCGCCCTTCTCTTATCTCACGTATTATCCGGTGCTGCTATGCCTGGGTAAGACGGAAATACCGCCCCTTACCGCCGCTTGCGTGCTGACCGGCTGGGTACTGGCGGCGCTGGCGCTTTGCCTGGTACTGCAAAAACAAGCGCCCAGGCGCTTTGAGGGGGTAGGCTTGTGACCAGTCAGGCCGTTCATACCATGAAAGTCATCGCCACCCTAGCCAAGCTGCAGCTCAGTACCGCCATGATGTACCGCGTCAGCTTCTGGGGCGCTTTCCTGGTCGATTTGACTGTGTTTTCCATCCAACTGTTATTTTTCAGCGTATTAGCGCAAAACGACGGCATCGGCGACTGGAGCATTTTCCATCTAACAGTGTTTACCGGCGCTTTCATTGCCCTTGACGGGCTGTATATGGGAACATACTTCTTCGGCGTCATCGCGCTGCCTGATAAAATCCGCACGGGATCGCTGGATTTTGCCCTGGTGAAACCAGTCAACACGCTGCTGTATACCAGCTTCGCCCATGTCAATCCGGGCTCGCTGGCGCTGTTCGCCGCCGGTCTGGGAATTGCCGCCTTCGGCGGGGCTGGGCTCGGCGTCCTGTCCGCCGGCAATGGGCTGCGGTTTCTCATCGTGCTTTTCTTTATGTACCTGCTGATGTATGCGCTAATGGTGTGCCTGCGCACAGCGTCCTTCTGGCTGACCAGGGTAAATGCCTTTCAGCAAATGGAAAATGCCCTAGTCGAGTTTTCATTCCGGCTACCGGCGCCCGCCATTCAAGGAGGCTGGAAACTGCTGTTGTATGTACTCCTGCCTTATGGACTGATGGCTAATATGCCTGCCCATGCGCTGTTTTCTCCCTTTGACCTGCAGGAATGGCTGTTATGCATCGGCGTTACCGCCTTTTTCCTGGGGCTGGCACACTACTTGTGGCACTTGGGTCTGAAGCGCTATGACAGCGCCAGCAGCTAACGGCCGCTTACACAGAACAAGGCTGTACGTCAATTGACGTACAGCCTTGTTCTGTGCGCTAACGGCTACTTGCCGGTTCTTCAATATTCCGAGCCAGTTTCGTCACCCAGCGTTTGTACCGGCAGAGCCGCCGGCGCTTTCTCTCACGGATGCAGCTTTTCTCTTTCCGCGACGTTGTGAGCCTCATCACTTCAAGAACCAGAAATGATCCTCCCTGCAGTCAGCCTATAGATACGGTGACATATCCGGTTAACCAGCTCCAGATCATGGCTGATAAATAGATAAGAGGTATTATTTTGCCTTTGGACAGAACAAAGCAAATCAATAATCTGAGCCTGCGAAATCACGTCCAGCATGCTTGTCGGCTCATCAAGCACAAGCAAATCCGGCTCCAGCACCAGCAGTCTGAACAGCGCCGCTCGTTGCAGCTCACCGCCGCTTAATTGCGATGGGTAGCGCCGTAGATGCTCGGCATACAAACCGAATTCCTCCAGTTTAGTCAACAACGTCTTATGGGAAAACTCAAGCGCATTAATTTGATAAACCTCTTGTAAGCTGGCGCCCAACATATACGCGGGGTCAAAAGCCTGATCGGGGTGCTGATCAAGCAGCTGTATTTTTCTGCGTAACTGACCTTTATACGGGTAGCGTACAGGTTTCCCCATATAAAAGATGGCGCCTGCCGTAGGTGCAGCCAAACCTGCCAGTAAAGCTCCCAACGTTGATTTCCCACTACCGCTTCGGCCAATCAATCCCACAGTTTCCCCTTGCTGGATATGCAGTGTCGCCTCGACCAGTGCCTGAACCTTCTCCCGCCCGTACCAGCCGCTGGTATAGATCTTTTGTAAACCGCAAGCATTAATCAGCATAAAGCCAGCACCTCACCTTCCGGCCTCTGGTTTCAAAGAGATCCGGCATGACTTCGCATTGCTCCCGCCGAAATAGACAACGCTCGCGAAAGCGGCAGCCTGTTTGTCGCTGTGACTGCGGCGGCGCAAACCCAAGCAAAGACTTAAGTCCGGCTCGTGGTCGAGCCGCCAGTAGCGCTTGAGAGTAAGGGTGCAGCGGCTGGGTAAAAAAATCGGCTTTGCAGCCATATTCAATTTGCTGCCCGGCATAGAGTACGCTGACAAAATTGCCCACCTGTTCAGTGAAGTCCAGATCATGACTGACGACCAGCATGGTCTGCTGCCGCAAACGACAAAAGCAAGCGCTAATATCGTCTACCAGCCTCCCATCCAGGCCTTTCGTTGGCTCATCCGCCAGCAACAGCCTGGGGCTAACTGCCATGCCCATCGCGATCAGCGCTCGTTGCCGCATACCGCCGCTAAGCTGGTGAGGATAGCAGGTCGCTACGCGTCGATCAAGCTCAAACTGTTCGAGCAGTCGCATACTTTCAGCAAGAGCACTCCGGCGAGAATAGCCATGCTTCTCGATCAGCGTCTCGCCGACTTAAAAGCCGACTGTCAATAAGGGATTCAAACTTGACCCGCTGCTTTGCGGAGTATAGCTAAACGTAGCGCCGCGAAGCCGCCGCAATTCCTCGTCAGGAATAGACTGCAAGTCTTTTCCTTCAAACCAAATCTGGCCGCTGACACTGGCTGAAGCAGGCAGTAGACGCAGCAAGGCTAATAGCAAAACGCTTTTACCGCTACCAGTCTCACCGATGATCATTGTTTTGGCGCCAGCGGGTATAACCAGAGAAAAGTCATCCAAAGCCGGTTGCTGCGCTTGAGTAAACGCTACGCGCAACGTATCGAATCTCAACATGTCTATCATGAGCGCACCTCATGTTCAGAGGCAGAATCCCGCCTGCTTCGCCCCAACAGCATAAACCCTGTTATGCAAAGGCTTATGCATAAAACAGGAGGCAGATACCACCACCAATATCCATTAAATACACCATTGCGAAAAAAAGCATAATGCAAAATCGCTCCCCAGCTTTTTTCCGTCTCTGCCCCCAGGCCAAGAAAACTCAGCCCCGCCTCCGCCAGCATAGCCGAACATACAGCCAGCGCAGCTTTAACCAGTACCAATCCGGAAATGTTTGGTACAATATGCCAGAACATAATGCGGACAGAGTTGGCTCCCATTGCCTCCAGAGTCCGAATAAAGCCAGCTGATCGCAATTGCAGGACACTGGCTCTGACCACCAGCGCTGTACCTGACCAAGCGGTCAGGCAAATTGATATCATCAGACTCTTAATTCCCCCTCCCAGATATGCGGCTAACACGATCGCCAGCGGGAAAGAGGGCAAAACCATCGCGACATTACATATTGCCATAAGTATCCAGTCCGTTTTACCGCCAAGATAGCCGGCGACAATTCCCACCATCATACCAACTAAGGTGATAATCGCCGCCGCAGTGATACCAATAAACAGGGATATTCGTGCGCCGTAAAGCAATTCGCTTAAAATATCCTGTCCGATATCGTTCGTTCCCAGCCAGTGCGCAGAGCTAGGAGACAAATAGGGAACTCCCATAGCGTGCGGATCATAAGGGCTAAGCAGCGGTGCAAGCACAGCAACAGACAAAAATGCCGCCAAAATTGCCACTCCTACGCGACGATCACGCAGAGCAAAGTTAAGATTCAACATAGGCGCCTCGCAGTCTGGGGTCAAGTACCGCATAAAGAAAGTCTGCCAGCAGATTCATAGCAATAACACAAAAGCTGATAACCAAGAAACTTAGTTGCAGAACAGGAAAATCCTTGCTCAAAACAGCCTGATAGACCAAAGTTCCCATCCCGTCCCAGGAAAAGACGATTTCCAGCATAAGCGCCCCGGCCACAGCATAGCCAAATTGCATGCAGATAGTGGCGATATACGGCAAAAGAGCGTTGCGCAGACCATGCCTCCACAGTATCTTCTCCTGACTCAATCCTTTGGCGGCGGCCGTAAGCACATATTCCTCCCGACGTATACAATCAAGCAGACTCTGCATAATTAAAAAGTGATACGCAGTCTTATACAGCGTCAATATAGACAGCGGCAAAACCAGGTGCAGACCAATATCCCAAATATATGCCCACCCGGTCAGTCCGCCGGTCTGCATCCCGCCCACCGGCAATACGCCCAGCCAAAACGCCAGCAGACTTAACAACAGCAAGGCCAACCCATAGGGCGGGATGCTGTTGATCAGGATGAATACCGCCGTCAGATGACGGCCGACCGCGCTTTCCCGATCCCAGCCCGCCTTAGCTCCCAGATAGCCGCCTAATAGTGCCCCTAACGCTACAGCAGGAACGACTAATAACAATGTCCATCTCAGTCGAAACAGCACCAATTCAAGAACTGGCCGGGCAAACTGATAAGAATAGCCAAAGTCGCCGCGCAGGCTGCTGGCAAGATAGCTACCATATTGCTGAACAAGCGGATCTCCAAGACCGTATTTTTCGCGCAGCGCTTCCAGCGCCGCGGGTTCCGCCAGCAGGAGATAGTAATAGTCTGCCTCCCCCAGCAAATGAATCAACGGATCGCCTGGCACAAGCCGCGACAGAACGAAGTTCAGGCTGATAACGAACCAAGCCACAAACGTATACTTAACCATTTGGAGCGCCAGATGGCGAAAACGCATCGCTGCTTCCTCCCTGCAGGCATCACTGCCTTTGTTCGACAGGCTTCACTTGATACCAAGTCTGATTATTGACGACACCCCAGCCGAGATAATAAATCCAGCCGTTAAATCGGTCGGTGCGATACGGATAGAATATCTGATTCCAGCACAGCGCAATGCCTGGCACCAATTCGTCATTGAACTGCTGGAGAACGTGCATCTGCCGGTCATACTCCGCGTAATTCCGCGAAGCCAGCAGTTGCCGAAAAGCAGCTTCATATTCTGGTAGGTCGCAGGTTCCCCAGCCGCCAGCCGCAACCGACACCAGCGTATAAGCTGCGCTGTCATACGAAGCAATACCGGCATTGGTAAACCCCAGATAAAGCTCATAATCACGATCCACCGCTGTCCGCTTGCTCCACAGGCTCTCGTTATTGACACTGCCATCCAGTCGCACCCGTACGCCAATATCCTGCAAATCGCGCTGTAAAATTTCAAACAGACGCAAATACACTGGTTTTTGCGCCGCGCCAAACCGAATGGTGACCGCCACCTCTAGCGGCTGACCATTCGGCAATTCCCGAAACCCGTCATGATCGCGATCCACATAGCCGGCTCCATCCAGCAGCTGACCCGCCTTCTCCTTATCCTGGCGCAAGGGGGGCATATCAGCGCGAAAACCGCGGTTAGGCGGTGCAATAATGCCGCCGCCGGCAACAGCGCCATGATAGCCGCCGATGGTACTAGCCATAAGCGGATAATTCAAAGCATATTTAACTGCCCGGCGAAAAGCAATATCCCTGCTAGGGTCGGTCTTGAAGCCAAAGCTCAACTGATAATTACCGGGATCACCACTAGTCCCGACTTCGACGCTCGCGACACCCTGGAGTACGCCAACAACGCCGGCTTCCAGCGGATTACCGTAATCATAAACCGCGTCAATCTCACCATTTTTCAGGGCCATGACTAATGCGGCATGGGTGGCAAAGCTTCGGACAGAGATATAGTCTATCGTCGGTTTGCCGCGAAAATGATTGTCGACGGCCTGATAATGCGAGGTTTGCGATGCCTGATCGTAGGACAGGAACCGATATGGCCCGCAGCCGATCGTTGTATCCGTTCCCTTGTACGCCCGCGGGTTGTCTACTTTCTCCCAGATGTGCTTAGGATATACAAACACAAAAGTTGACATCTTATTGAGCGCGGAAAATGCTAATGGCTGCGAAAAAATCAGTTTTACCTTGTCGGCGCCCACAATCTCAACCTGCTGCAGATGCTGCAAATAAGTTGATTTCCGTAAGTTCTTGAAATACTCAAAAGTAAACTTTACATCCTCAGCTGTTACCGGCCGACCGTCATGCCAGACGGCATTATCGACAAAGGTCAGGAGCAATTCCCGATTGTCTGGGCTGACCTCCCAGCTTTTTGCGAAATATGGCTTTACCTGCACGTGATCCTGCGTCTCCACGAAGGGGGCTTGGGTAAACGAATTATAATTCATCTTGCCAAAGGCTCCTTCTTCTGTCATGGCATTGAACTGGGTATGCGGCAAAGTGGTGCCGATACGCAGTTCATTCCTACGAGCACCCGGTTTAGCATCCGGCGGCATTGCAGGGCCGCAGCCGGGCATCAGCAGCAACAACACCAGAATAGCGATCAACTTTTTCCCGTTCATTTTTCCTCCACTTCATTGCCAGTCTGCCTGTCCCGCAACGCTGCAACCTCCACCATGCGGCGAAGTACACGGACTCCCTTGTCTTTTGCCAAGTTTAAATAGACATGCTGGCTGACAGTAAAAAGGTTCTCGCAGCACCCAGATAGACCCTGCCGTCATAATATGTCATGCCGCTCCAGTAGCGCTTATTGAACACATTATTAACGGTGGCGCGGATAGTGACCGGATTGTCCATAGACTTGATCACATAGCGGGCGCCGATGTCATAGGTGGTCCAGGACGGTACTTTTTGCGTATTGGCCGCATCAATATACTGCGAGCCATTGTGCGCGACCCTGCCGGTCAGTGTCAGCCCGTCCACAGCGGGAACATCCCACTCGCCGCTGAGAGCGACAACAATATCGGAAACGCCTTGCGGCTTGTGCCCATTATTTGTCCCATTCGCTGTCTTCTTTAACTTATTATCCATAATCGTGACCCCGCCAATCAATCGAAAATTCTTAGCCGGTTCACCAAAGATGTTCAGCTCAATACCTCGGTTTTGCTGCTCCCCGTACATGCCGTACAGATTGGTCACCGCATCCGTATAGGCGCTGGGAACTTTTATCTGGAAAAGGCTTAGCGAAGAGGCAATCTTACCCCAGTCATATTTTGCACCAATCTCAAACTGTTTAGCTTTAGCCGCCGGGAGGCTTTCCAGCGCATTAGCGGCAGTAACCGGAGCCGTTCCGCCTCTTTGCAGACCTTCCATATAATTGGTATAGAAAGACAGATTACTTTTGGGTTTATACACAAAGCCTACAGCAGGAGAAGTTGCTGAATCTTTATAATACTGCTCCGGACGATATGCACCGGTATCGGAATTCCAGCTTTTTGACTCAAGCGTCTGCCGACGCGCTCCAAGCATCAACTGGTAACGGTCATCATGGGTAGAAATAATATCTCCAATAACAAAACCTGTCATGTTTCGTTCCGAATATTTGGTCAGACTATCTAGCCTTCCCCAGCCGGGATCATCTGAACCCATTTGCTGATAAAGATTATCGTAAATTACAGTACTTTGTCCGGATTTACCGGAAGTCTCGCTCTTTATGCCCGTCCACTTGAAAACCAGCTGGTGCTTCAAGGCAGGAGTGGCAATTTGCCCCCGAACTCCTGTTTCCGCGGTACGAGTCTCATAAATGATAGGGAAACTGGATATATTGAATCGGTAATTACCATCATTATCTAATAACGTCGCATTGCCCATAATATAATAAATTACCGGACAACGAACCCCAATCGCTGCTCCTTTTGCAGATTGCAGATCAAAAGTCCTCCCAAGGCAGAGTCAATGGGAAACTAAGCGGATGCCAATAAAAAAACTACCGCATAAAAGCGATAGCGACAAGCATGCAAAGCATAAGCTGTGTAATCCCTCTTCCCCCGTCACTCGCGGAGTAAGCGTTATCTATGCCGCAATCTTACCTGGCAAAAACGCTATAGCGATTCGCAAACAGACAGTTCTCCTGGCTCCGGATCGTTGTTTTCTTGCGCCTTCCCAGAACTTTCGTTCCAGTGACATGTTTGCAAGATCACTCCCCGTTACAGTGGCGGGACCGCGCCGGATTTGCACCGGTCTTCCCTATTAAGCCTTTTCAGGCACCTGAAGCACTATACAATTGTTAATTTGTCACTAATTTAGCATAATTATGTCGAAAAATTAAGCTGTTTCCTTTTCTTATATATTGTGGTATACGAGAGTAAATGCTCCTCTTTTGCGGCAGGAGGTTTAACCGTCTTTCTCGAAAGAATTATGTTAATATTAGGTAGATGGAGGTGGGACGATGCTTACTCAATATAAGTTTAAGTATGGCAAAGGTACTGTCGATTTCTCGTTGGACTCCGACCTGGTAACGGCTATCCTGAATTTGAAAGAAGCTCCCCCAATTGCCGATCCAGCCGCTGCTATTCTGGCAGCTATCAGAAACCCGATTAACTCGAAACCGCTGCGTGAGCTTGTAAAAAAAGGCGAAACGGTCGCCTTGATCGTCAATGACTCCACCCGCGTAGCCAATAGCCATGTTTTTATGCCCATTCTGCTTGACGAGTTGAATGCCGCCGGTATTCCCGATCAAGATATGCTGATTCTTTTTGCCCTGGGAACGCATCATGATATGTCCCGGGAGGAAATGATTAAGGAGGTGGGTGAGACGGTTGCCGCTCGCGTCCGAATGTTTAACAGCACGGCCAAGGACGATTCGCTGTTTACCAAGGTTGGTACTACCTCGCGCGGCAACGATGTCTATTTTAACAAGCTGGCTGTTCAAGCCGACCACATCATTTGTACCGGTAGTATTGTCCATCATTTCTTTGCCGGCTATGGCGGCGGCCGCAAGGCGTTGTTCCCCGGGGTATCGGCTTATGAAACGATCCGGCGCAACCATGCTTTGATGCTTGAACCAGGATCGGGTTTGGGCAAGCTTGATGGCAACCCTGTATACGAAGACCAGATTGAGGGCACCGAAATGTGCCGGCCTTCTTTTCTGCTCAATGTAGTACTAAACGAAAAAAAGGAATTTCTTAAAGTCTTTGCCGGTGACTATATTACGGCTCACCGGCAAGGTTGTGAATTTGTCGAAAGCGTCTACGGCACCCGGTTGCCGGAGGCGGCCGACCTTGTCATTGCCTCCTGCGGCGGCTACCCAAAGGATATTAATGTCTATCAAATGCAAAAAACGATGGATAACGCCTGGCTGGCAGTCAAAGAAGGCGGCATTGTCATCATGGTAGGTGAATGTATTGAGGGTACAGGCTCAGACATGTATGAGCGGTGGATGCGGGAGTATAAAACGCCTGAAAAGATCGAGGAAAAAGTCCGGAAAGAGTTCGTCATTGGCGGCCACAAAGCATATGCAATTACCCGGCTAATGAAAAAAGCCGAGTTTATGCTGCTGTCAAGCCTTGATGAGCAATTGGTACAGATGTCACTGTTCACACCGGTCAAAAGCATGGAAGCAGCGCTTGCTGCGGCTTTTGCCAAGCTTGGCCCCAAACCGCGCATTGTTCTTATGCCGCAAGGTAGTTTAACTGTGCCGGTGCTATAAAAAAACGCGCAAAAACAAGGGTATCCCCGTGGATACCCTTGTTTTTCATATAGAAACTATTTTGGGGTCAAGCTCGCTCCTTACAAACTAGCTTTTAGGGGTAAAGAATGATTCTACTTTTTCTTTGTCCCACCCTAAAAGTTCTTTCAGGATTTCTGCTGTGTGCTGCCCCAGCAGCGGCGCATGGGTTTCAACGGCGCCAGGAGTAGCTGACATTTTTACCGGTACTCCCGGCATTTTCAGCTTGCCTGCTACCGGATGCTCTACTTCGACAATCATCTCTCTGGCCGCAATGTGAGGATCATTGACCACCTTGTCAATCGTGTTGATTGGAGCGCAAGGCAGCCCGGCTTGTTCTAAGATATCGAGCCACGCCTGAATCGGCTTGGTGCTAAAAATTCCGTTGAAAATCACGGCTAATTCCTTAACATTAGCGGTACGATTGGAGTTAGTATCAAAACGGGCATCTTTTATCAAATCAGTCCGCTCTAAGATGGTGCACAACCGCTCCCACAGTCTGTCGTTGCCTGCGCCCACGATAATATGGCCATCTTGCGCGGTGAAGGAAGCAAACGGCGTAATTGACGGATGACGGTTGCCGAGCGGTCCGGGTACGACGCCTGAAGTGACATAGCGGGCGATGGCATTTTCCAGTATGGCTAGTTGGCAATCAAGCATACCGACATCAACTTTTTGTCCTTCGCCGGTACGTTCCCGGTGAAACATAGCCAGCAAAACGCCATAGGCAGTAAACATGCCGGCAATGATATCGCCGATTGAAGCGCCGACACGCGTCGGTTCTCCGTCCTCGGCGCCGGTAATGCTCATAATTCCGCCCATAGCTTGGACGATGATATCATAGGCCGGTTTATCCTGGTACGGTCCGCTATGACCAAAACCGGAGCAGGCCGCATAGATCAATTTAGGATTAATTTTTTTCAGTTCTTCATAACCGAGACCGAGTTTCTCCATCGTTCCTGGCCGATAGTTTTCGACGACTACATCCGCCTGCTTGACAAGTTCTTTAAACAGGTCACACTCTTCTTGACGCTTAAAATTTAAAATCATCGACCGTTTGTTGCGGTTAAGGCTCATAAAGTAAGCGCTTTCCTTACCGACAAAAGGCCCAAAAGCGCGGGAATCATCGCCGACATTCGGCGGTTCAATTTTTATAATATCGGCGCCAAAATCGGCCAGCATCATTGTGCAGTATGGCCCGGCTAATACCCGGCTTAAATCCAATACTTTAATTCCTTCAAGTGCTTTCACATAAATCTCTCCTTATGTAATAGATTTCAGTGGTATAGAGGGGAGAAAATACAAAGAAGACAGTAAGGGAATATGTCTCCCCATTCTGTCTTTCATTCATTCTGAAATAAGTATGGTATAACTGCCGTACAAACACTTTTTGTGCTTTCAGCCATAAACGGCTGATTAACATTATTCATGCTCATTCCCTCTATCTCATTATTAACTAATTTTACATTATTCTCTAAATTTAGTCAACATATACAGAGAACTTAACTAGAGGTGCTTTGGCAGTTTTTGGCCGTAACCGGTCATAATATTATATTCTGAAAGCCCCTCGCACAGAACTTCTCAAGACGGTCGGCATAATATATATTATATAGTCTTATTTCCAAAATATCTTGTAAACCAAAAAGCCTAGCAGTAAAA
>Ga0153941_1000526_pt1 | contig 16787 bp, 11 predicted proteins | sample TSNJ025MetaG_FD_104733 | JGI IMG/M metagenome (GOLD analysis project Ga0153941, IMG submission 104733) | Attine ant fungus gardens microbial communities from New Jersey, USA - TSNJ025 MetaG | ecosystem: Host-associated > Fungi > Mycelium > Unclassified | place: USA: New Jersey, Brendan T. Byrne...
AAAATGAACTGCGGAGCAGTTCATTTTTGTCCTGGTATGGGCTCCGTGGAATTCCCGAGCCTGACTGAGCTGTAAAGCATATGTGTGCGCCCTCTTCCTGTCCTGTGTACCTTCTGCCCCTTCCCTTAAAATACCTGCCTGTTGTCTCGTCCGGGTTTTTCACTCCCCCCTTAACTTAGCTAAACAGCAGTATAAAGTTGGGCTGGGACGAATGTTTTTATTGATTCTAAGCCTTTTTTGCTATATTATGTATCATAATAGATATAAATTAATCTACTTTTTAAGGGTATAAATAAGTTTTGCAATGGGGAATCAAATTACAGAGAGGAAAATTATACAGGAGAAAAAGTATGGGAAAGCAGCAGATATATGATATTGAGAAAAAGGAATTAACTGTTTTGATTTCTGAAATGACGTTGGAAAGCTTGTGTGTTACGCTCAATAAAATACAGATACATATAGATTTATTGCGATGTTTGGACAGTGCAGAATATAGAGTTTCAGACATGGAACATATAACAGAAAGCAAAGCGTCATCAAGTGAAGAATTAGCCGGAGGTCTGCAGGAGGAAGAAGTAAAACTCTCTTTTCGGGAAGGGTGGAGCGAGGATGGCAAATTTTACATGGGTATATTCAACAGGCAATTACAGGGGGGATTAATTGGCACAGGAAAAGGTATCTATGTCCCTGAAAGTGTTGTCAGGAAACTTGATTTAGAACATTTGGATTGGGTTAAGGCTATTGCTGTTTATACGGATCGCAGTCATAAAAAAGACCGCTATGAGTATATTCTGGTAGCAAAACATGGGGCTTATGATGCTAAAAGCATTGCAGAGATTAGCAAAAGGAAAATAATTAAGTATGGAATTGTGAATTTTGAAGATATTATAAAAAAATATTATATCAGTGATAAGGATGAAAATACGGGGCTTCTTCATAAAATTACGCTGCCGGACAGTGATATTAAAAGATTTCATATTGAAAAAGGTGATATTATTGAGTATGCTTATTGGTGTGATGATTTATTGAATGGAAGGGTTGTATGGAAATATCAGCAGGACGCAGTTGAATCATTAGAAAAAGCAGTTAAAACTGAAAATACCAACAGTATATCGAAGAAACCACGAGCCAATACCGTGAACAGAGTACTGGCACCTGTATTTCAGGGGTATACAATCTGCATGGTCGGGGGCGGGAACAGGAATTTACATAAAGGGATCAAGGAAGAAGTGGAACGCAGAAAGGGAACTTTTATATTTTGTACCGGTGATGAGCCAAAAAGCACTTTAGAGGGTAAGTTGAGAAAATCTGATTTTGTTGTGGTATTTACTGAAAGTCTTAGCCATGATAGTATGTATTTTACTAAAGCAGTGTGTAAAAAGCATCAAATAACTGTATCTTATACAAAAAATCTGGGTAATGTACAGTTTGTTAAGAGGATAAATCTGCTTATTAGAAAATCGAATAAAGATGCTAATAGTGAGAAGAAATTCTAAGATGCCAAAGTACGTCATCTAAGAATTTCTAAATCTCACATGGGAAGAATATAAAAATGAAATCCATAGGAATTTCATTTTTATATTCTTCCGGATTTTCGTGGAGACTGTTTGTGCCGCCAGCGGCGGCATGTTTGGAAGGTTGAAAATTTATTTTAACCTATTGATTTGAGAGCGCAATGCGAACAAGTTCGCAATGGGAACAAGTTCGTAATGGGAACATGTTCGTTTTAAGCGCGTATGGGGTATATTAATGAAGAAGGAACTTCGGTTTTCTCAGCAAATATTCAGGGCGTATTCATGGCTGATTTTTATTTTGCTGCTTGTGCTGTTTATCATTGTTTTTTTGATTATGTACAGCAATCAGATAGACAGTGAGATTAGTGCGCAGCAGGAGTTTGTGCTGAAAACAGAGCAGCAGATCGATACATCGCTGCAAAATATGGATCGTATTGTTAATGGTCTGTTGTATAATAAGGCTTTTATGCAGATTATAAAAAGTGAGAAGCTGGAAGATTCTTATACGAAATATAGTAATGAAATCCTGGATACTATCGTTTCTCTGGATGCACCACAATTCCTCTCTCACCGGATTATCGTATTTAACCGCGATACATACTTCACGTTTACCAAAACTGGTGAGGAGCAGACACATATACTGAACGCAATCAAGTCTTATGAATCGTATGACGGGATTATGGAATCGGCGGGGAGAAAGGTGATTCTGCCTGTTCATACAGACCCTTTCGGCATTGCGGAGGTTCCTGTTTATTCAGTTGTGCGTGCTATAAATGATGGAATGAATGTATATGGAATTATTGAAGTTCAAAATAATTATGAGTATCTGGAATCTTTTTGTGTATTGGATTATCAGCAGGGTGAGGTTGTGTTGTTTTCCGGAAGTGGTGATGTAATCCATCCTTTTCAGCAGACGGATGATAGTGTGTTCCTTGAAAATTTATATGATGTCATTGCGGAAAGACCATTATCCTCCGGCAGCTTTCAATGGGAGAACCACCAGATATCCTATATCACCTCAGAATACTCAAATTGGATTACGGTTATTTACTGCCCGCTTGCCAATATAATGCCTGGTGCAAAGCTGGTCTTTGTATTTCTGTCCGGCTTTACTATTGCTTTGCTCTGTACACTGGGGATTATCCGGGTTCTTACCAATCGGCTTACTGCACCGCTGTCTGAGCTCAATCAGCAGATTAATCAGGTATCCTATGACAATCTTTCTGTGCAGTTGTCACATTCTTATAAAATAGCTGAAATGGAGAATATCAACCGGTCCTTTAAAACCATGCTGCATCAGCTGGAAATTGAAATTGCACAAAATGCCCAGGCCAAGGCCAATGAAGAGCGGGCAAATTATATTGCACTCCAGTCACTTATGAACCCTCACACGATTTATAATACCATTACAATGATTGAATCTGTATGTTACGTGAACGGTGATTATGAAGCGGCTGATTTATGTATTTCCTTCTCCCAAATGCTGCGGTATATTTCTGACAATACAAAAAGCACTTATACCATTGAGGATGAGCTTCAGCATCTGGATCATTATGCAATCTTAATGAAGAAAAGGTATGAAGGCAGGTTATTGATTGAGGTAGATGCAGAACCATCCCTTATGTCTTTCGTGGTTCCCAAGTTCACCCTTCAGCCTTTGGTGGAAAATGCAATCAAGCATGGGATGAATCGCAGCTGTCAGCCGTTTATCGTACGGGTTATGATTGGATATACTGATTCAGGATGGCGGATTGCTGTGTCAGATAATGGACATGGTTTTACAGAGGAAAAGCGGGATGAGGTTTACTCTCAATTTGCATATTGTGATAAGTGTCTGTTGGATAATACGTTGAATATATTGAAGATGAAAATTGATAATATGGCACTAAACAACATTTATATACGCTTCAGGATTATGAAGGGTTCCGGCTTTCAGTTTATGATAGACAACCTGGAATCTTCAGGATGCCAGGTTGCGCTTTGTATTTCTGAGCAGGAAGGAGAAGAGGAAGTATGTTAAGGATATGTCTGGTTGAGGATGAAGAGTATGCACTTAAGAGCCTTCGTCAGAAAATTATAGATCTGGATGGCCCGTATGAGGTTGTGGGTATTGCTTATAATGGTTATGATGCTTTGGATATCATATCCAATCAGTATCCGGATGTGGTCATTACCGATATCCGGATGCCGGATATGGATGGTATCACCTTAATTGAGCAAATCAGTACACTTTACAAAAATATTATCACAGTTATTATAAGCGGATATCAGGAATTTGATTATGCGCAGAAGGCAATCCGTTTTCACACGGAGGATTATCTGTTAAAACCAGTGGTACCCAATGAGCTTCGTGAGTGTCTGGAAAAATGTGAAAAAAAAGTCAGCCTCCTTCGTAATACCAAACATATTGATAATGTATTTACTGAGTTTACCCCCTATAAATGGGAGGGTGCGGATTCTTTGCTTATTTACCTGATATTTGGCAATGGGGTTTTCAATCCCGAAAGCTTTGTCCACCCCAGTGGTTTCTATATTCCATCTCTGGATATTGAAAAGAGAATACAGCATATGATTCACAGTCCCGGCCCGGTTCTGTGTTTTATTGGTGTGTGCTCAAATGAGAAGGTTGTAATCTGCCAAAAAGGGGATTACTATGAGCAGACACTTGAGCAGAAGCTGTCAGAGCTGGCCGGGGATTTGGAGAGGGAACACAATTATTGTGTAACCATCTCCTATATAACCGTGAAACAGGCCAGCAAGCTTACCACACAAATCAATATGTGCCGCACGGCTGCCATGCAAAGTGCATTGCCTGGAATCAGCCGTGTTGTGTCACAAACCATAAAAAGCGAGTATTTGGCGCAAAACTTAAGCAGTACCATTCACTATATGACCACATTTATAAATCAGATGCAGACAGAAGCTCTGAAGGAAAAAATTTTTGAGCTGTTTAAGGAATGGCAAAATCACTATTACACACTAAGCTCCATACAAAACGACTTAATCTATATAACAAATTCCCTGAAACACAATATTCCCATGGCAGCTGATTTTGAATTTACCGTTGTGTATTATATTGAAAATATTATTTCCATATCAGGTACCTATATGGATTTGGCTAATAATTATTATAACCTTGTGGCGGAGCTTTTTGAAGAGGCATTAAACAGCGGCGGTCTGGCAATATCTCCGGTACAGTTAGTGGAGAGGATTGAGAAATACTTTCAGGATAATCTGTCAGGTAATATCACATTACCTGAACTATGCGCGGAAATGAATTATTCAAAAGTATATCTGTGCCGTATATTCAAGAAGCTGAAGAATACAACACCCATTGATTATTACATTCAAATGAAAATGCAAAGAGCAAAAAATCTTGTGCAGGACTATCCCTCCATGCCTATAAAGGATATCGCAAATTCACTGGGTTTTCATGATGTTTATTACTTCAGCAAGGTATTTAAACGAATCGTTGGCATACCGCCTTCCGTTGCCAGGGATATGGAAGATTAAGTCATTGGTATTGTCAAACACAGCCTTACTCATGATGCGGATTGAAATAATACTCTATTTTTAGTGTTTTAATCTCAAACGGCTTAAACGCAAGCCGTATAGAATCTCCCTCCAGGCTTTCTCCATTCTGCTCTTCCAGAATGTCTGTTTCTGTGATTTTATTTGCGCCGGGTACTGCTATTGCAGCATAACCAAATGCACCTTCACACTCATACAAGCGGAGGATAAATGCATTCTGCTCCTCCTCACAGGGTTTCACTGTCTCTGCAATAACGTGGTCTGCATCTATCGTAAGCAATGATGCATATTCCAGCCGGCTGTGAGAAACCACATGTTTGTAGTTCATTAAATAAGCCGGCTTGACCACTGCTTCCGTAGTGAAGCCGCTGTTATGCGGTAATATTCCGTATACCATATAATGCTCACCCAAATCTCCTTTATAATCAGGCCGGTTTCCGCCTTTGTGCAGAGACAGGCGCAGACTGGAATCCTTTGTTGATATACCATATTTACAGTCATTCAGTATGGAAATACCGTACCTGGCTTCTGACAGATCTGAATATTTGTGGGCGCATACTTCAAATTTAGCTTTTTCCACATCATTATTTCTGGTGGTGGGTCTTTTCACATGCCCAAATTGTATTTCGTGCCTTGCTTCACTTACATGCAGAGCAGTATCAAAAGCTGTTTTCAGGAAACGATGATGATCCTGCCAGTCAACCAGTGTTTCAAACCTCACCAGAGGTGAATCAGCATAGAATATCATGTCCTGGACAAGCTTTGATTTGCCGGTGAGGCGATAGGTGCTGCGAATCCGAAGTTCCACACATCCCAGAGATATAATTTCCCTGGAAAGCAATTCCTTTACCGGTCTGAACTTATAGTCCAGGTCTGCATCAATATCCCAGTTATCCCAGTCAGAAGGAACATCCTCGGCAAGGAGAAATGTATTAAAAGCATACCCTTCTTTACTACAAAGCTCTCGGCCGCCAGCTGTTTTATCCCGGAATGAAGAAATATAGCCCCACTCATCAAATTCAATTTCAGCATAGGGTGTGGTAAGCTTATTTTCTACCAATCTGAAGAGCTCTCCATTTGTAAAAAGGTCGCTCTCATTATCAATTGCAGGTTGTGCGGCAGTTTCCACAGTATAATGGCAGCTCATAGTGGAAAACGGGGGGAACTCCATTCCTGCAACTGCAATCATTTCTTTCCCGTCAATTGTCCTTATCTTCTGCTGCGGCAGACTGCTGTCAAGATATCTGCTGCCTTCCAGGTAGATTACATCTTTACGGGTAAACGAGGTGGTATTGCTGATGGTTATGCCCTCCTCAGCGCCGCAGTCAAGCAGTGTTCCTGTAAGTGCTTCTGCAGTCCGGAGCATATCACCCACTTCTTTTCGGGCTTGTTCATGGGCTTCCGGAATACAGGTTCCGGGAAGGATATCGTGAAACTGGTTTACAAGCAGCGTTTCGGTCAGGGGGGTGATATCTTCTGCTGATGCCGGTGTATTCTCAGTCATTGCCTTGCGCACTGTAAAGTACTCCAGGTTATGCAGGGCTATCTCCGCCAGTCGGTTGTTCCTTTTAATGGTATGCTGGTTTGTCAGGGTTCCCCGGTGCAGTTCCAGGTATAGTTCTCCGCTGTAAGTGGAGGGATCTGTCATTTCTGCCTCCAGCTGCTGCATAAACCGGCTGACTGTTGTGTATCCGGTTCTGGGCATTCCTTCCAGGTCTTCTATACGTCGTGCGATTTCCAGCATTTCAAACTGAGGACCGCCGCCGCCATCTCCAAACCCAAAGGAAATCAACCTTTTATCCGTCACATTTTTTTCCTTGATGCTATTACCGGATTCCCGTCCCTCCACTACATATTCCATTATACTTTTCGGATCAGGCCAAGTATGGGTCTTATTCAGATGCGTCAGTACTCTGGTGCCGTCTATACCCTTCCACCAAAAGCTGTCATAAGGAAACTGATTGGTATCATTCCAGTCCATCTTGGTGGTAAGGAAATATTTAATACCGCTCAGCTTCATGATCTGAGGAATAGCCGCACTGTAACCAAACGTATCCGGCAGCCAGAAGGTATCTGAAGTATAGCCAAAATGTCTGCGGGTATAACGCTGTCCCCATACGAACTGACGGGCCATCATCTCACCGCTTGGTATATTGCAGTCACATTCCACCCACACACCGCCGTTTGGCTCATAACGTCCGCTTTTTACAGCCTCTTTAATACGCTCAAATAAAAGCGGGTAATTGCGTCTGACCATCTCTGTATGATATGCTGAGCTCTGCACGAATAAATATTCGGGATATTGCTCCATCAGACTAAGCTGGTTGGCATAGGTTCTGGCACATTTTTTTACAGTTTCCTCCATAATCCAGAGCCAGGCTGTGTCCATATGGGAGTGGCCAATCAGTCCGGCATAGGGAGCTGAGGGAGAATTCTTCCCGGCAAGCACCTCTTTCAGATAAAAATGGGCTTCCTCCAGGGCTTCGCGGAAGGTTTCCTCCTCCACATCTTCGGGAGAGTAATATACCCTTTCATGCACTTTTATTAAAGCACGAATCAGAACCCCACGGCGGAAGTTGTTTTTATCAAGGGCTGCCACAAGCTGGTTTACCACCTTAAGGTCAAATAAAAACGCTGTATACAGCTCATCCCGGACGCAGATATCCATGGAACCCACCTGATATTTAAAATCTTTTTTTTCATCATTTATCAGGGGCAGGGATCCAATGCAAAAATTACCGGCAAAATACTCAAGTGCTATCGTGACAGGCTGCCCGGCTTGAGCACTGTTAACCAGCATATCGCAGTAATGATTGCCATGAGACTGTTCCACGAATTTTGCCGCATAGATTCCCCGGGGCACGCCGTCTACCCACAGCATGGCTTCATAACCAGTGGTCTTTGGATAGAGGTAGAGCCTTCTCCCCTGAAGTTCCGCCTCGGGTGTATAAGAACCAAGGAACCAGCAGAAGGCATCCTCTCCGCCCCATGGATCTCCTTCCTCACAAGAAGAAAACAAAGAAGCCTCCGGTATTTGATGTAGCCTTTCTCTTGTCTGAAACCATTTCATTTCCACATGATCCACTACCTGAAATATCCGCTCATTTAATGTCATTTCCAAGCGGACCAGTTTTTGCAGCATGCGGTTAATTTGTTTGTCTGCCATCATGGCCAACTACCTCCATCATAAAATGTAATATAAATATTTACCTACAGTTCAAAGAATATCATCAAATTCAGAATATTACTGTTTGCACCCCAGATCTGCAGCATATTATTCTTCCGGCATTCCTGACAGAATCAGGCCACCGTCAATCTTCACCGTAATTCCTGTTATATAGGAAGCCTCTTGGGAAGCCAGATACCTTACCAGACATCCCACTTCATCCGGACTTCCTTTCCGTCCCAGAGGAATCCTTCCGGCAAACTCTCCCTCTGCTAATTCTGTCTGGGTAAATTCACCCCGGATTTTTGTTGCTCCCGGTGCCACACAGTTCACACGGATGCCGTACTTTGCCATATCCAGCGCCATTGACTCTGCCGTGCGGCTAAGTGCTGCTTTTAAACCTCCATAAATGGCGTCCTCCGGATATGCCCGGATTCCCCTTGTAGAGGTAATAAAAATAATGTTTCCTTTTACTTCCCGTTTTACCATACTTGCTGCTGCTTCTTTCGCACACATTAAGTAAGAGCGGTAATTCAATGCATATACAAAATCAATCAGCCCCTGTTCTAAGGATAACAAATTATTGTGCCGTGTCAAGCCCGCATTGCACACAAGAAGATCAATTCCCCCCAAATCTTCTATTGCCCTGGCCGTTACACGCTCAGGAATCGTTTCTTTTTCCATGGATGCCTGATAGATATATGAGGTATGACCTGCCTGTATCACTTCTGCCTGCAGCGCCTTCGCTTCCTCCGCCTTACTGTGATAAGTAAAGGAAACATCATACCCGCCCTGGGACAGCATACGGACGATTCCCTTTCCAATTCCCCGACTGCCGCCGGTAACAAATGCTTTTTTCCTGTTTTGTTCTGACATGACTTCATTTCCTGTCTATTATGGTGTATATAAAGTTCCATCCGGGATACGTGTCTGTGTCCAGGCCGTTACCTCCGTTTTACATGGATACTTGTCTGCAAGCTTCTCATTGATGTCAATTCCCAGTCCCGGCTTATCATCCACATATACATACCCATCCCTGAGAACCGGACTTCCGGGGAATACCTCCGCTGCGGCTTCTGTAATCCCGCTCCATTCCTGTATTCCAAAATTGCGGCATACCAGGTCCAGATGGACATTGGCTGCATGTCCTACCGGGGACACATCTCCCGGTCCGTGCCATGCGGTGCGGATTCCAAACTGCTCACAGAATATGGCCAGCTTCCGGGCTGGTGTAATGCCGCCAATCTGGCTTATATGTACGCGGATAAAGTCAATCAGCCTGTTGGTAATCAGATAATCCCATTCTTTTGGGTTATTGAATAGTTCACCAAGGGCAATCGGTGTTGTACATTGCTGCCGTATCATGGAAAGCCACTCTCCCTGCTCCGGCGAAAGGACATCCTCCAGGAAAAACAACCGGTAAGGCTGAAGCTCCTTTGCCAGGCGCACTGCTTCTATGGCAGGCATCCTTTCATGACAATCATGAAGAAGCTCTGTCTCAAAGCCGATTTCCCTGCGCACATGTTCAAATAGCTTCAAGGTGTTTCTGATATATTGATCAGGACAATAATAGCTGCCCCCTGGCGAGCCCACAGGTTTATTCATCCCTTCAGCCCTGCCGCCGTATCCGCCCCACTGAATCCGGATATGCCGCACATTCTCTTCCATGAACTTTCTGACGTTCTGCGTTATCTCCTCAAGCGTCCGGCCGTCTGCATGGCGATACACTGCTGCTCCCTGCCTGGATTTGCCGCCCAGTAAATCATACAGCGGCATACCTGCCAGCTTTCCTTTTATATCCCACAATGCCATATCCACGCCGGAAATGGCATTATTGGTCACCGGGCCATTCCGCCAGTAAGAATTTTGATTCATCAGCTGCCACAGTTCTTCAATATCTGATACCTTCCTGCCCCGCAGCAAAGGATCCAGATATTCCTCCACCATACATTTCACAGCATTTTCCCGATAAGCAAAGGTAGCGCAGCCCAGACCATAAAGCTCCGGTTCACTGGTTTCCACCTTAACCACTATCAGGTTAATCCCTGCGGGAGCTGTCAGAATCGCTCTGACCTTCTTAATTGTTATCATGCTTCACCTCCGTCAAGCAGCATAATATCCATACTTTTTACTACGGCATCACCACATTCTCTTGTCAAAAGAATCCTGTTCTCTCCGTTTTTTAAATATATGGTAATATCAGCTTCTTCTCTGTCTGCCAAAAGATTAATCAAAAATTCTTCCTCTTCATTCACTTTCAGATACATTTTGCTTAAACATGCGGAAGCGTTATTATAGTAAAACCGCAAAGATGCCCTTCCTCCCTGTCCGCCGTCCACATGGTCAAACAAACAGCCATTTTCTGTTATTTCCCCATCATAATCCACTGCCATTATCTCTGTAAAGGAATCATCACAAGCCATCACTCCCTGACTGGTCTGTTCCACGCAGCGGATATCCCCGCTTTCTTCAAAGAAAAGCTTGTCAATGCATACGGAGCGCAGGTTGCCCTGTCCGGATATTTTCTGGTTATGATAAAAGAGATACCATTCTCCCTTAAACTGTGCAATCGAACCATGGGTCGTTTCACATCCCACCGGCTTCAGCATAATCCCTTTATGTTTCCAGGGACCCAGAGGCGAAGAGCTTACAGCATAACGCATATTATTACAGGGCTGTACATTATCCGAATACATCAGATAGTATAGCTCCTTATACTTTAAAACCCAGGCAGCCTCATGAAAATCATGCAAACCTTCCATAGTCTTCATTTCGCCATCCAGACTAAGCATATCCCCTTTCATTTTACCGCCCAGACAGTGCGCTGCACCGCCATAATACATATATACCTGCTCATCTTCATCCACAAAAATACAAGGGTCAATCATGCCGAATCCCCCAAGCCCGTGAATATAGCCCAAATCCCGAAACCCTTTATCCGGATATTCACTGACCGCCACTCCGATCTTCCAGGAATCGTTCCATTTTGAATCCGAGGGATGAGGATAATAAAAATAATATTTTCCTTTCCGGTATGCACAATCAGGTGCCCACATAAATCCGCCTTCCGGCCGTCCCCATTTAACATCCTCAGAACTTAAAATCTCCCCTTCATCCTGCCAGTTTGCCATATCCGATGAAGAGTATACGTGGTATCGGTCCATCAGATCACAGCCCCTGGCCGGATCCATGTCGTGAGAGGCGTAAATATAAATCCTGCCATCCTCCCACACATGCGCTGACGGATCTGCTGTAAAAATGCTGGTTATCACCGGATTTCCGGCATAGGTTTTCTTTTTCCGCATCATATTTTCCGTTCTCTTCCTTTTCCACGTCATATTTTTCTTCCCGTTATTTAAAAACCACCCGGAATAAAACAGGGTGGTTTTTAACGTTACGGTAACCTTAACATGACATTACACCATGAGATTTTTATTATTTATTTGCCGCAAACTCATCTATTTGTCTCTGTAATTCTGCAAGAACCTTATCTATACCTGCATTTTTTCTGTCCTGGATGAGTTTATCCACTGCCGCATCTGAATTACCGGCCAGACCAACTTCAATCATCTTATGGGCTTCATCATAAAGCTGCTTCACCTGCGTCATTTCTGTTTTCACAGGCTCCGTATCAAAGTTAAAGCCATCCAGAGGCGATACTACATTGTATTCATAGCTATCTGCAAAATCTGCCTGATCCTGCCAGAATCCTTCACTGTATTGTCCGGTGGGGCGTATAAAGTTTGAATCCCACAATCCCCAGCGTCCGCCCCAATCCATATAATTGGAATTGGAAGAATTCATACCTTCCGGATAATCAGCAGCCTCCCCGTTCAGTTCGTAGGTCAGACCGGGAATCCCATAATGAACCATATCGTACAAATCCTGATCCATATGTAACAGTTCAAGGAACATCAGTGTTCTTTCAGGATTTTCTGATGTTTGGGGGATACACATACAGTTTGCAAGAGCTGTCCTGTTTGCCCACAGATTCTCAGGATATAACATATTATATTCCCAATAAGCGTTTTCATCCACCCATGCTCTTTGAATTGTGGTAGTCTCACGGTCGCCCCACTTTGTGATAAGTCTTCCCTGGTCAATCAATTGGTTATGATCCAGTTTATCTGTCAATACATCCTTCCAGATATAACCTGCCTTCTGCCATTTCTCGCCATATTCTGCCATCAGCCGGTAAGCGTCCGTCTGATCCACAGGTATTGCTTTCAAATCCGGATCATTCAGGCTTACTACAAAGTCATTACCGATTGATACCAGGTTTTCCTGCAGTAAGTATGCATTAAGGGAAGAACATTCAATGGTATAGAGATCCGGATATGCTTCCTTCAGCAATACCAGCAAACCTTCCACATCTTCTATTGTCTGAATACTTGCCGTATCAATATTCAGGCCGGCTGCTTCTGCAAGGTCACCCCGCCATTGGAAATAAGGACGCTGATTCATACGCATTGTCCATGGAAGTGCCACAACCTTTCCGTTCTTTTTTGCCGCTTCCAGTACTCCTGATTCCAGATAGGTCTGATAAAGATTAGGCGCGTACTCCGGCAGTAAATCCTCCAGAGACATATAAGCATCCTTATTGATCATCTGGTAATAACTCAGCCAGTCTCCTTCAAAACACAGATCCCACTTGTCTCCTGCCGCTGCCTTTACAAGCATCTTATCCTTATAATCCGAGCCTGCAATAAACTGTACGTCAAAGCTTACATTCAATCCGTATTTTTCATTTACATAGTTGGCAATCTCTTCCCATACATGATCTGTTTCTGATTTCTTGCCGTCAAAGAAATAAAACTTGAGCGTCACATGTTCCAGTTCTTCCGCCGCATCTACGGTCGCTCCGTCCCCTTCTGCCGAAGAGTTCCCCGCGTCAACTGCTGTGCTTTGATTCGTGTCAGCTCCGGGTGTATTTGAATTTCCGGAGTTACCGCATCCAATCAATGAGGTGCACGCTATGACCAGCGCCATAGCCAATGAGGCTGTTCTCATTTTCTTTTTCATATTCCTTACCTCCATTCATTTATTGTGAGCAGCTTATGCTGCAAATCACCGTTTTTTGACAATTACTATTATTTACTCCTTAACTCCCCCAACCATAATTCCGGCTACAAAGTATCGCTGTACAAACGGATACAGTAAAATGATCGGACCTGTTGTGAGTACTACCAGTGCCATCTTCAGCCCATCTCCCGGAACCGATGCCATAAGCGCCTGTATCTCCGGAGAGGGATCCGCTGTCTGCAGGAACTGTATATTTGAAATCACACTGCGCAGAAGCATCTGCAGAGGCTGCATGTTCCTGTCTTCAATCAACATCAGTCCGTGCCACCAATCATTCCAGTAGCCAAGTGCCGTAAACAATAATACCGTAGCCATGACCGGTTTGGAAAGCGGCGCATAGATTTTAGAAAATATGGTAAACTCGCCGGCCCCGTCCAGTAATGCGGATTCATACATGGATATGGATATGGAGGCAAAAAAGTTACGAATCAGGAATATATTCCAGGCATTTACCAGCATAGGGATGATTAGTGCCAATATATTATTCTGCAGATACAGATACCGCGTACATACGATATACCAGGGTACCATACCGCCGTTGAACAGCATGGTAATCAATACATAAATATTGATGACTTTCCTGCCCGGCAGATTGGTCCTGGAAAGCACATACGCCATCATACTGTTAATCAGAAGCGACCCCGCAGTACCTATTACAGTAACGAAAACAGTAACCTTATATCCATTGGCAATACTTGAAAAATCCTTAAACAAGGTCTTATAAGACGCCGTGGTGAATTCTCCAGGAATCAATCTGAAGCCATACTTAATTGCCGCAGCATTGGTGGTAAATGAACCGCTTATTACAAGCAGGAACGGATACAGGCAAATAAGTGCAAATGAACAGACAAATAGCAGAACAACGACGTAACCTACAGTGATTTTACGTTTTCTCATATTTTCCTTCCCCTCTCTGTTTAAAACAGTGCTGAACCTTTTTCAAACCGGTCTGCTGCCTTATTGCTGATCAGTACCAACACAAAGCCAACAATAGACTGGAAAAATCCTGCTGCTGATGAGATACCGATATCTCCCATCTGCCTGAGTGCCCGGTATATGTAAGTGTCAATCACGTCAACAGTGGGATACAGGGGCGGCATATCACCTGTTACATTATAAAACAGTCCAAAATCTGAATTCATAATCCTGCCGATAGACATTATAGTCAGAACAATTATGGTTGAACGAAGCAGCGGTAAGGTTATATTCCATATCTGCCGGAATCTGGAGGCACCGTCTATTTCAGCCGCCTCATAATATGTCGGATCAATTCCGGTAATGGAGGCCAGATATACAATGGCACTGTAACCCGCTCCCTTCCAGATATTGACAATGACCATGATCAGGGGCCAGTAACCGGCTTCCATATAGAAAGCTATCTTTTCTCCTCCAAAGGATTCAATGATCCTGTTAATCGTTCCCGTCTCATATCCCAGCAGACCGGCAGCGAAGATACCAACCACCACCGTTGATATGAAATAAGGCAGGAAGGTTAAGGACTGGGATATCTTCTTCACCCACTTGTGCCGGATTTCATTGAAGCAGATTGCCAGCAGTAATGCAAAGGAGGTTCCAAAAATAATAAACAGAGCGTTCAGGAACAGGGTATTACGAATGGCGTTAAACGCAGCCGAATTATTGAATAGTATCTCAAAGTTCTTATACCAGGGTGTGATCCAGGGGCTGCCGAATATTCCTCCGGAAAATTTATACTCTTTAAAGGCAATCGTCAAACCTGCAAGCGGCAGATAAGAAAACAAAAAGAGTAACACCATTGCCGGTAATGCCATTATGTATAAGGGGTAAAATCGTTTCAGCTTCACACCCGCTGAATGCGAACTTTTCATTTTTTTCTTTTTAGAATTCATAAGATTCCCTCTCCTCTCAACTCTTTCCCTGATTCATGGCGCATCTTGGTTTGATATATGGTTTGACCTATTTGATATATGAAATATAACACTTTAGTATATTATTTGTCAACCCACAAATATAACATTATTTCTTTTCAGCAATTTGCACATTAACAGACGTTGTATTTTGGTATATGTTACTGTTCATGAGCCGGGAAGGGGATGGGATCCAGACGAGACAACTTCAGGATAGTGACATATGTTGCGTGTTACTGGTCGCGGAGTGAACAGTAACAACAATATAAATATATCAAACTCTTATTATTTATTAGTTTGACATATTTGTATCTATATTATATGATATATTTGAAATAGAATAATATGTTTGTAATAAATAGTGAAAAAATAAAAAAGAAGGTTGATACGATATGATTCAGAAGCAGGTACCTACATATTTAAAAATCAGTAAAGATTTAAAAGCCATGATCAAGGCAGGCGCATTTGAATATGACATTCCTTTCTGTACGGAAAAATCCATTTGTGAGCAATACAATGTAAGCCGGATTACCGCCAAGCATGCTATTGATGTATTGGAGAAGGAGGGGCTAATTTATCGGAAGCGGGGTGTGGGAAGCTTTGTTCTTGACTTAAATGCTCAGGAAATGGTAAATATTTTTACACCGCACAATGTTATCATTAAATCTATCGCATTGATGATTCCTTTCAGTATTGCCCGCGGCGGTATATTCACTGCCATCGAATCCGCATCCAATATCCTGTCTGCTTCGGGTATTTACCTGACTCTTCATGTATTCAACCCGGGGAGTCAGAATGAACGGGATATGCTGAAGGATTTGTATGCGGGCCGCACTGACGGTGTTATATATTATCCTTCCACTGGTAATCTCCCCACCGAGATTCTTGACTTATATTGCAAGGACGGCAAGCCGGTTATTATTATTGATAAGCCCAACCCATATAAACAGTTCAGCAGTGTTGTCTGTGATAACTTTACGGGAAGTTATATGGTAACCTCTCACGTTCTGGCTTATGGGCATAAAAAAATCTGCTATCTGTCCCGTTATACCTGTGAGGAGGTCAGCAGTATCTGCCAGCGTTATGAAGGGTATAAAAAAGCATTGGAGGACCGGGGCGGTGAGGCACCTCGTTTTGTTAAGATTGACAGTTCTCTGGAGACCAGTCTGGATTATCCTATGTTGAAGCATGTAATCAATACCCTCTGCCAGGAAGGTATCACTGCCATTATCTGTGAAAACGATGAAGTGGCTTTTTATGTCCATATGGCCAGCCGCAGTTTATCATTAAAACCGCCTGAGGATCTGAGCATCACCGGCTTTGACAATATCAGCTGGGCTACCACCGGCAGTGCACAAATCACTACAGTAAGTCAGGACTTTTCTGCAATTGGCCAGGAAATTGCCCATATCTTACTACAGTCGGCGTATCATCCCGTCCATAAGATAGTTCCGGTAAAGCTGATCCCAAGAAACTCCACCGGCCCGGTTCCGGTAAGGTAAAGCACAGTAAGGAAAGAAGTGCAGGAGCGGAAGCGGTTCATGGATGGGGCGCACCTGTGGAAGAACGGATTACCAACTCCACAGGGGCTGTGATTTTTTGAATCGG
>Ga0153941_1000527_pt1 | contig 16780 bp, 10 predicted proteins | sample TSNJ025MetaG_FD_104733 | JGI IMG/M metagenome (GOLD analysis project Ga0153941, IMG submission 104733) | Attine ant fungus gardens microbial communities from New Jersey, USA - TSNJ025 MetaG | ecosystem: Host-associated > Fungi > Mycelium > Unclassified | place: USA: New Jersey, Brendan T. Byrne...
ACCTTGAAACAGGTAGAGAGGTATTTATGAGAAGAAAAAACTGCTAAAAAGTATAAAAAAGTGAATTATCCATTTGAAAATAACGCAGTTAACAAAATAAAAAAAAGTATGCGTCAGCTCTGATTAGCTTCCAAATTAATTGCATTTACCGGAGATAAGTGGCATAATAAAATACATATGTCGAAGATTATAGTATAAACAATTTGCTTATAATGAATGGAGGAATGATAGTGAAATTAAAATTTTTTCTTGCGAGTGCATTGGTGGTATTTGGTCTGAATGTATTACCATCGACTGCTTCCGGAAGCTTGCCGGAACCGGGCGAGACGTTTTATGTAGCTGATTTTGCTGATGTAATCAGTCCGGAAACGGAAACGAAAATAGTGGATCTGGGCAGCCGCCTGGATGAGCGGAGCGGGGCGCAGATTGTGATTGTAACGGTAGAGGATTTAAATGGCCGGGATGTTGCGGATTATGCCCTGGAAATATTTAATTATTGGGGTATTGGTGACGCGGAGAGAAATAATGGCCTTTTATTTCTGATGGCAATAGGTGATCGTGATTATGCCATGATTCCCGGCATCGGTCTGGAGGATACCTTTACGGATGATTATATGTGGGATGTGATGCTTACCTATGCGGAAGAAGATTTTGATGCAGAAGACTATGATGCTTCTGCCTGGAAGTTATATGAGCATCTGTATGGCGTATTGAGTAAGAGATATGAGGCGGATAATACGGGAAATGCGGCGGCTTCTCAGGTAAATCCAGCAGCTTCTCAGGTAAATCCGGCAGTTGAAACGAATAGGGAAACCAATGAATATACAGATACAAGAAATAATAACGGGGTGCTGCAGAATATATTTACTACATTTGGAGTATTGATTTTATTTATCGTTCTGGCGGTTATTTGTATACTTTCCAGTTTGATTAATAAATTACGTTTTGGTGTGTTTTATAATCCCTATTCCGGCAGAAGAGTCAGGTATTATGGATCCGGCGGATATTGGGGATGGCATATGCCGCCCAGACGCAGGCGTCATATGATGCCCGGACCTCCTCCCCCAAGGTATGGAAGACCAAGAAATATGGGTATGGGGGGAGGCGGATTTGGTATGCCCGGCGGACCGGCTAACAGGGGACCGATGAATGGAAATCAGATGAATGGAAACCAGATGAATTCCCAGAGCCGCGGGAAAGCAGGTTTTGGTTCAGGTACGCCTGGAGGTGGTGCGGCAAGAGGCGGAACCAGCAGAAGCAGTATGTCTTCCGTAAATAACAGTAGCGCTTCCCGAAGCAGTGGTTCAACCCGAAGCAGTGGTTCTTCATGGGGAAGCAGTACTTCGCGGAGCAGCAGTACTACGCGGAGCAGCAGTCCTTCCCGGAGCGGCAGCTCTTCAGGCGGCAGTGCCAGAAGGAGCGGACCATCCCGAAGCAGCGGTCCTTCCGGAGGGGGCGGGGGAAGCAAAAGCAGCGGTGCCGGCAGACGGAAATAAATATTACAATATATTTGAATTATTTTTCCATCCATGCTATTATCTATATATCAAAATAGTAAATAAGTAATATAACAGCGTAAGACTGTGCCGAATAATAACTTGTGCTAATGTGTATCTATTTATTCGGCAAATCCCACGTATATGGATGAAGTATAGGAGGTTACATTATGATCAGCAAAGACCAGCTTTCAGCAATCAATGATTTGGACTTTTCCGGTGAAATAGAAAAAATGGATGATGTGCAGTTTAAGGAATATTGTATAATTCTGGATTCATTCGTTGAAAAATATACGGTTCTGGAAGCAGAATTGAAAAGAACCTTTGCCGCCAGGGATTATGATTCCTTTTATGATTTGCTTTCATCAACCAGGAGCAGTCTTGCAAAAATTTACGCAAAAAATCTTGCGCAGGACTGCAGTAAACTGTTTGGTGAAGTCGGTTCGGCAAGGTATGAAATTGTGGAAGCACATTTTAACTACTTATCCACGTCAATATCAGCATTATCCATTGATCTGCAGATGCTTCAGTTAAAAGAGACTGCTGTGAATGAAGCGGATATAAAGAGTATCGTTGTCGGAACGGACCTGGAGACAGAAGATGACAGCAATCAGAAAAGCATATTGGCGGTTGACGATGTTTCGTTTTTGCTGAATGGGTTAAAGTCAATACTGGTTAATTCTCCATATAAGTTCACTGGTGTAACTTCCGGTCTGGCTGCGCTTAAATTTATCCAGAGCCATAGTCCGGATCTGTTTATTCTGGACATTGAAATGCCGGGAATGAACGGCTACGAGCTGGCAAGAAAAATCAGGGAATACGGACAAAAGGCTCCCATTATTTTCCTGACCGGCAACTCCACAAAAGAGTATGTGTTAAAAGCGATTGAAGTAGGTGCTGCAGATTTTATTGTTAAGCCATTTAATAAAGAGAATGTGCTTGAAAAAATAAAAAAATATATATTATAAGAAAGCTTAAGGAGAATTCAAATGAAAGAAAAAATTATTTTCCTGCGATCGGATAAAAAGCTGTTGCTTCAATTTTTGCTTGTGTTTGCGGCTTTTCTTATAATGGTACTTATCGGAAGTATATATGGGTCGCATATTGTTAACAAAAATGTAGCTTCATATGGTGACGAAGTTATTAAATCATCAGCAGAAACCCTGAAAGCATATTTAAATGAATTTAAATTAACCCTGGATGACGTGTCGTTTGCCATAGAAAAGATATACAATGAAAACGCCGATCAGGACAGGATATATGAGGAAATGATTTCATGGACGGACTGGATGCTGAATAAAGATGATGCGGAATCCTTCCTGTCCGTTTACGGTGTTGTAGATGGTGAATTTCTTGACGGTACGTTATGGATACCCCCGGCAGACTATATACCGGAATCGCGTCCCTGGTATATCGGAGCACTTGAGAAAAATGGAGAAGTATTTTATTCTGATCCGTATATAGATGCACGTACCAACGAGATGTGCCTTACTCTTTCCAGGCTTGTGACGGATCAAAACGGGAAGTCTTTTGGGATAATCGCCATTGATGTGTACATTACCACTTTAACCGATTATGTGGGCAGCCTGCGGTTGATGGATAGCGGTTATGGTCTGCTGCTGGACTCAAACAGAACGATTGTGGTACATCCGGATCCGTCTGTTGTGGGCACTCTCTTTGAAGCGGTGAATGCAGGAGCCGGAGGTTACGAGGAAATGGCCAGCCGCCTTGCTATCGGTAAAGAGCTATCAGCATTCCGGTTTACCACTTATGCAGGTGTGGAAAGTGTTGCTTTCATTACAGAGTTGTATAATGGATGGTATGTCGGTATTATTTCCCCAAGCAAGGTGTATTACAATGACGTAAATGCCATGATCATTCTATTATCGGTGGCAGGTTTTATTTTAATGGTATTACTTTGTATAATACTGGCGTATCTGCATATTGAAAAGCAGCGTTCGGATGAAGCCAGCCGGATAAAATCTTCCTTCCTGGCTAATATGTCCCATGAAATACGTACGCCAATGAACGCTATTATCGGTATGTCGGAGCTTTTGTTAAAAGAGCAGCTGTCAAACCGGCAGCGGGGGTATGTAAACGATATAAATATATCCTCTCACTCGCTTTTGTCAATCATTAATGATATTTTGGATCTTTCAAAAGTTGAAGCCGGGAAAATGGAGCTTGTTCCTGTTAACTACGATTTCCTGATATTTATTGATAATATCAGTTCAATGTTTAAGTTTGTGACACAGAAAAAGGGGCTTGCATTTAAATTTGAGTCGGAAGGAGAGATGCCTGAGGTTTTGTATGGTGATGATATCAGGCTGAGGCAGGTATTAACAAATATTTGCGGAAATAGTGTTAAGTTTACAAGCAGTGGATTTATCCGGCTGAAAGTAATCGCCGGGGATGAAATGCTTAAATTTGAAATAGAAGATACCGGATCAGGAATTCATAAGGAGGATATACCTAAGCTGTTTGAACCCTTTACACAGGCTGAAACACAAAAAAACCGCAGTATTACAGGCACAGGCCTGGGTCTTCCCATCAGCAAAAGTTTTGTTGAAATGATGGGAGGTAAAATATCGGTAGACAGTGTGTATGGGCAGGGTACGATTTTTACAATTACCATACCCAAAGTCATAGGTGATAAAAATGAAGTCCGGTATGAAAGCAAAGAAGAAAAAGATGAGATTTTTTATGCACCCTCTGCTAAAATATTGGTGGTTGATGATAATGAGCTTAATCTTAAGGTCGCTTCGGGGTTATTTAACTTATTTAAAATCAATACAAAAACAGCACTATCCGGTCAGGAAGCTATTGAATTAGTGAAAGAGACAGATTATGATATTGTTTTTATGGATCATATGATGCCGGAAATGGACGGTATTGAGACAACCAATGAGATCAGAAAGCTGGGCGGAAAGTATAAACAGATGACGATCATAGCGCTGACAGCAAATGCGGTACATGGTGCAAAGGAAATGTTTCTGGCAAATCATTTTAATGGCTTTATATCAAAACCGATTGAAATGGAACAGCTGATTCAAATATTCCGGGAGTGGCTGCCATCCGATAAAATTGAGGAGCATACAATAAAGGCAGAGCCAAAAGGATCTGAAGCGGAAACGGAAATACCAGATCATGGAAAGGAAGAAAACGATTCTTCGGACAGCTTTTTGAATGCCGTTGGTAAAATAAACGAAATTAATACAGAGATTGGATTGAGTCGTGTATCCGGTCTGGAAGACATGTACCGTGAGACGTTGGAGCTATTTTGTAAGAAAATTTTAGTTGAATGTGAGAAAATGGACGGCTTTTTAAATAATGGAGATTTGCATAATTTTGCTGTTTCCGTGCATGGTATGAAATCTTCTCTCGCTACAATAGGCGCTATGGAGCTTGCAGAAATAGCAGCCATGCTGGAGGATGCTTCGAAAAAGGAGGAATCAGCCTATTGTGAAGAGCATTTCCCGGGATTTTTCACGAACCTTCATACTCTGCAGGAAGAGTTGTCAGAGGTATTCCCCAATGAAGAAACTGTTAAACAGCGGCCGGAAGGGAATATTGAATATCTGGAGGAAAATGTTCAGACAGCACTAACCGCCGCCGAAGATTTTGACGGAGATCTGGCTGTTGAAGTGATAAGCAAATTATCAGTTTATGATTTTGGACAGCAAATCAATACATTGCTTGATAATGCTGGTAACGCTATAAAGGATTTTGATTTTGATGCCGCTATTGATTTGTTGAATAGGGTTCTTACAGAAAAATGATTTTCTATTAAAAAAGGCAGCCTCGGCTGCTTTTTTAATATATGAATATAGGTTATATACCTATTTTTCCGGGAACATCCAACCGGAATACTCTAAAATGGATTGATTCATCATTTTTTTGTCAGACAATGCCATTTGCTTCCGATATTCACGGGGAGTTATTTGTATTATTTTGGTAAAATATCGGTTATAGCTGGATACAGAATGAAAGCCAACCATCTCCGAAATATCAAGGATAGACTCCTCTGTGCTCCTCAGCAGGATACAGGATTTCATAATTCTCGTATTATTTACAAAATCCAAAGGGCTTGTTCCCATGATTTCATGGAACACACGTCTGAAATGTGTGGGGCTCCAGTGGCACAGATCGGCCAGAAACTCAATAGAAAACTGCTGCATATAATTTTCTTCAATATATTCGAGAGCGGGTGTGATTACAAGAGAATTTTCCGGTGTCTCGTCTTTATTAATATCAAGAGGAGAAATGCTGTTTTCTTCGCTTTGTATGCGATAAAGCTCAATATAGAGAGCCAGCAGCAGCCCTCTGGCACTAGTCTGGTAATTAGGACGTTGTTCTTCCAGCTCCCGAACGACATGACGGAGTAAGTCATATACGATAGGGTATTTCTCGCGGCCTAGTATATGTTTATAACCTTTTAAGGCATGTGAGAACAAATCATAATTCTTCCAGGCGGCCAGAAGCGAACCCCGGAATAATTCCTGGGGATCCAGAAACAGATAAGACCAATGGCTTTCAGTACCGGGAGCACTATATGTTGTATGCGGGATATTTCTGGGTATAACAGTAACATCACCCTCTTTAAAAGGAATCGGCTCTCCGTAAAACTCCATGTAGCCGCTGTCTGAATGACAGATACCGATTTCAAGACAGTTGTGAAAATGCAGACGTCCGCTTGGGATATCAGATATTTTCCAATATTCTCCGGATAAAAGCAGTACCGGAAAATGCATGGGTAAGTAGTAACTGCGGTATTCAATTATTGTATTTTTCTTCTTCGCCATAAGCTGTTCCCTCTTTATTCACATCATAATTATCGTATATGTCACACATAATTTCTAAGCATTCATACTTAAAAAATGCGCAAAAACAATCATTATAGATCCCCTGAGCAATTAGAGATTCTCGTTTAATTACACATAAAAATTCAACTTTCCGATGCAATACTAATAAATTTGTCAAATTTATTCTGTTTTTCAGATTCAATGTCGATATACAATTCATTCATAATTGTATAAGGGTTGATGTATTTGATTTAATGGTTGATTTTGTTCAATACATTTATTATACATGAAAATGAAGCCTTATCAAATAACTTATTAAAAACATGTACTAAAGTACATTTATATGTAAAATAAAATCGAAAGAAAAGGCAATAAAGCAGTATAATTCAGGCATTATTACCAGTAGAGACTTGAAATAATGGTTTTTTATAAGCATATAAACGAGGCTTCTAATAGTCCAAAGGTTTTATAATGATTGTTTTTGCACAATATTTATGTTTGATTGCTTAGAAATTATGCAAGACATGTAAGATAATTAGATTGTAAATGTTATATAAAATTTATACAAATTGACGAGGAAAAGTTGTTAAGGAGGTTGCTTGTTATGGCAAAAAGCAAGAAAAAAGCTATGCCACAGGTGAGAACAGGAGTAAGTTGGAAGAATGCTATTAAAAGAGACTGGCAGTTGTATCTGTTGGTTTTGCTTCCTCTGGCCATGGTCTTTATTTTTAACTACGCGGCGTATCCGGGACTACGGATGATATTTATGGACTATAAACCGGCAAGGGGATATGAAGGCAGTGCATGGGTCGGTATGACGACATTTGCCAAGGTGTTCAATAGCGCGGATTTTTACCGGGCGCTTAAGAATTCCATCATCTTCAATCTGCTTGACCTATTGGTAGGCTTCCCTATGCCAATTATACTGGCATTGATACTGAACGAACTGCGGTATCCCAGATTCAAGAAAGTAACACAGACAATTTTGTACCTGCCTCATTTCCTGTCATGGGTTATTATCGGCAGTGTTGCTTATCAATTGTTTAAGCCCACCAGTGGGCTGGTGAATGTTTTTTTGATGAATATAGGGTTGATTGAAACAGGTATCCCATTCCTGACGGAGAAGTGGCATTGGGCAGGAACATATTTGTTGCTTGGTGTTTGGCAGACAATGGGCTGGGGTACAATTATTTATCTGGCGGCAATTACCAGTATCAGCGGTGAACAGTACGAAGCGGCCATGATAGACGGTGCCGGCAGATGGAAGAGGATGTGGTACATCACCCTGCCCGGAATCAAGGGAACGGTTATTACTTTGCTGATTATGAATCTGGGCCGTCTTATGGGAAGTAATTTCGAACGTCTGGATACGCTGGGTAACTCACAGGTCAGAGATTTCCAGTATCAGCTTGCGATTTACATATATGAAGTGGGTCTTGCCGGAAGCCAGTTCAGCCGATCCACTGTGGTAAACCTGTTCCAGTCCCTGGTGGGTCTGGTGTTGGTACTGTTGGCGGATAGGGTTGCCAAATTACTGGGCGAAGACGGATTACTATAGGAGGCGAATGGGATGGCGAAAAAAATTGAAGAAAATATCCGGGGAGCGGAAGTAAAGTCGGACAGCAACAGGGCTATTAATAAATTTCGGATAGGTGATGCTGTCATGATGCTTATCATTATCATCTTATGTGCCACCTGTGTCCTCCCTTTCATACATTTAGGGGCAAAGTCCTTATCAAGCAACAGTGCTGTATTGGCAAGACAGGTGTTTCTATTACCTAAGGGCATCAACTTTGATGCATATGTCTCTGTATTCAAAGACGGCAGTATGACAAGATCATTGGGATTTACCGTGGTGGTAACTGCAATTTTTACAGTTATAGGCATAGTGGCATGTACCTGCGCGGCTTATCCTCTGTCAAAAAAGAGATTGAAAGGAAGAACTTTATTCACATTCCTGCTAATGTTCCCCATGTATTTTAGTGCCGGACTGATACCTAGCTTTCTGCTTTACAGAGCATTACATATTTATGACACAATGTGGGTATTGATTCTTCCCCTTGCATATTCTCCTTATAATATGCTGATTATGAAGACGTTTCTTCAGTCAAGCATACCAGATTCATTAGAGGAATCTGCCTTTTTGGATGGCGCATCCAACCTCCAGATTTTGGGAAGAATTGTGATTCCGCTTTCCAAGCCGATTATCGCAACCTTATCTCTGTTCTATGCGGTAGGGCGTTGGAATGCTTATTCAGACAATCTCTATTTCACAAAAAGGGACGAACTGAAAATGCTTCAATTCAGATTGTACCAATTGGTTACTTCCGCCAAGGAGGCAGCGACAGCGGGACTTTCGGAAGGGGCAGCGGTAACCAGTACTCCTGAAGTTCTTCAGGCGGCAATGATTATGTTTGCCACTATACCGATTATTTGCATCTATCCTTTTGTACAGAAGTATTTTGTAAAGGGAGTTATGGTTGGTGCAGTGAAAGGATAGGCGATTCATCGAAACAACAGTATTTCTACAGGTTAGTTTTCCCGGATAACCGGGTAACAATCCCGGATAACCGGGTGAATAAACTATTTCATTTATTAAAGGAGGATTAAATTATGAAGAAGAATACTCTTCAAAAAGTTCTTGCACTGGCTCTTGTCGGCGTTATGGCAGTGAGCACACTAACCGCATGCGGTGACAGCAATACACCAGCAACAACAGATTCATCCACACCTTCGGATTCTTCCGAAGCAAGCAGCACTACACCTGCTGATACAGGCAGTGAGGATACCGGTGCAGTGGCCGGTATAGAAGGTTACACGGCATTTGATTCCAGTGTAACCCTGCGCATTCCTGTTTATGACAGGGGAGACCAAAGCTTACAGCCTGTTAATGATAACTACTGGACCAAATATCTTCAGGAAAACTTCGGTGACCAGTATAACATTACCATGGAGTTTGTACCTATCCAGCGTTCGGATCAGATGACTGACTATGCGCTTCTGGCAGCAGGCGGCATTCTCCCTACTTTCCTCATGGAATATGACTATTGGAGAATGGCAACATGGGTGGCGGACGGATATATGGTTCCCGTTGATATGGATGAATTTGCTTTTGTAGCACCGGATTATTACAACCGTATGGAAGAGCTGGGCACACTGCACTATTCAATAATGCAGGGCGACAACTATTTTGTCCTGGCAGAACGGCCTTTCTCAAATACCGATTATCGGTATGTAGATTTGGTTCGCATGGATTGGCTAAGAGAAGTTGGCTATGATTATGTCCCAGTGGAGTATGAGGATGAAATGGAAGCTTTACGTTTGATTCAGGAAGCTGGCTTATCCGCATATCCTTTAGGCGGCAACATGATCACTGGTACCGGATCTGACAAGAACTATGGCTTACGTGACTTCCCTATGAATGAAGAAGAATGGGCAATGTATTCTTCTCTTGGAATATATACCATGGGATGGGAACCGGCTAAAAAATTCCTTCAGAGGGAAAATTATAAATACAACAATGGTTATCTGAATCCCGAATATTATGTTACAAGTGAAGACGATCAAAGAGCAAATTTCATCAATGGCGATGTTTATATGTACGGCGGTTATATGTCCTCCAGCGTGGATTGGCTGACTGCTTTCTACGAGAACAATCCGGATGCGGAATTGGCAGCAAAACCGGTTAAGAAAACTGATACGGCTGATGACACTGCGACCTATCGTACCGACAATCCTTTTGGAATGATTATTGGATTCTCCAGCCAGGCCTCAGAGGATGAGATTCTGGCAGCCTGGATGTATTTTGAATGGATGAGCCAGGATGAGAATCTGTTCCCGTTTGCATGGGGGGTTGAAGGTGAAACCTATAACATGGTAGATGGAATGCCGGTGGCAGTAGGTGATTATACAGGTGAGTATAAGCAAGGATTTAATGGCAATAAGGATTATTGGTGTGTTTCCGTTGAGTCTCGCGTTGTGGGTATGGGTAGTGTTGAGGATGTAATTAAATCAAATTCACCTAAGGGAATCCCTCAGGACTTCTCAGCAGATTTAATTCAAAAGTATTACGATCAGGTTGAACTTACAGAGAAAGGGTATGGAATTTTCGACCCGCTGTTTGCGGAAGTGATAGAGGTTGAGGCGGAATATCAGGCTACTTTATCAAGTCTGTATATTGAGTACCGTGACCAGATAGTTAGATGCGCTCCGGATCAGTTTGATGCACTTTATGATGAGTTGAGTCAGAAATATTGGGATGCCGGATTTGGTGAAATTGTTGAAGCGAGACAGGCGTTATATAAGGATGGGAAGACTTCTGTACTGGCTGACGAATCCAAATAGCAAATAGTGATATAGCAACTTTTCTAAAATTAAGCCCCCCAACCTAGGCTGGGGGGCTATATAAATAAGATTATTCGTGCTATAATTACTTTTTTCCCAAAAGAATAAAGAATATAGTAACTATTTCTGATTGTAAAGGAGATAAGGATATTATAAACTTTATATAAGTTTGTAACGAACAAGAATATCTTTATTCTTTTGGAAAAGCAGTAACTATTCAGAGTAAAGATCTGCTCTGATCTGTAAATGCAAAGTATTATGAGGAGGAGGGTAAGTTATGTTAAATCTGGATTATGACAAAGAACAAATTGAAGAGGTATTGGATCGTATCGTACATAAGACCATGAATATGGATCTTACCTGGGATTGGCCCTGCGGTGTGGCATATTACGGCATCAGCGAGGCTTATGAGAAGACGAAGAAGGATGAATATCTGACGCTGCTTAAGAACCGGGTGGATGAACTGATTGATCTGGGGCTGCCGAAGGTCTGGACTGTAAATGCCTGCGCAATGGGGCATTGTCTGATTACTCTTTATGATGCCACAGGAGATGATAAATATTGGAATCTGGTAATGAGTAAGGTGGAATATATTCGTAAGAATGCACTTCGTTTTGCTGACAATGTATTACAGCATACTGTTTCGGTAAAAAATGATTTTCCGGAACAAGCCTGGGCGGATACTTTGTTTATGGCAGCATTTGTACTGCTTAGGGTTGGCGTGAAGCTAAAAGATGAAGATATGATAGAAGATGCCCTGAACCAGTGGTACTGGCATATCAAATATCTGCAGAATGCTGGCAGCGGACTGTATTACCATGGATATGATAATATTGCGGGGGATCATATGTCCGGCATGTATTGGGGCAGGGCCAATGCCTGGGCGGCTTATACCATGTCTCAGGTAGGCGGGCGTCTGCCGGAATGTTATCTGTATCCGAAGTACATGGATGTGGCTGGTTCCTTAAATGAACAGTTGGCAGCACTGAAGCTATTGCAGACAGAAAACGGATTGTGGCGGACTGTACTGGATGATCCGGAGTCTTATGAGGAAGTATCGGCTTCTGCCGGTATTGCAGCTGCCATGCTGGAGAGAGGAAATCCGCTGCATTCCAAATATATTAATAAATCTATAAAGGGATTGCTTGCTAATGTCAGTGAAGACGGAAAAGTGATGAATGTTTCCGCAGGAACTGCTGTTATGAAGAATCGGGAAGGTTACCATAATATTTCCAGAGATTGGATACAGGGTTGGGGGCAAGGTCTGGCACTGGCATTCTTTTCCAAACTGCTGGTTGCTGATCAGATAGAAAAGGATGGTGCATTATAAAATGTTTAACAGGAATTTTCTGTTCGGTGCAGATTCCGGAACAGCCAATGTAATAGGGGTTTCTTCTGAGGATATCTACCAGCCGGGCAAGGGTTATGGTTTCGTAACAGAACGGAACAGACGGGAACAGGAGCTTCTGAAGATATCTGAATTAAATGCCGCATTTGAGACGGTATATTGGTATCGGGACGAAGATCTAAGCCGGATCAGAAGCGATGAGGAGGGCTGTTACCTGGATTCCGATGCACAGATACGCAGAATGGAAGAAAAGACGGGAGAAAAAACAGAGGGGGAGCACAGATATATTCCTCTGTCCTTTAAGGTGGATGTTCCGCGCCAGGGGAATTACAAAGTTACAATAACCATCAAGGCAGAAGAAGAGTTGAATGAGGTGCTGATTTTTACCGGACGGAGAAGGCTGGCCTATAAGGGAAGTATACCGGCTGGTAAATGCCTGGATTGTGTGATGATGGTTAATATCTGCGATATAGTTCCCAGAGGGAAGAACCGTATTTATATTGACAAAACGCTGGATATCACAGTAGTGGCAAAGAGACCAAGAATAAGTGCCCTGACCGTTACGGAAGTATCCTGTCCTACAATCTATATTGCCGGGGATTCCACAGTGACAGACCAGGCGGCGGATTATCCGTATGCGCCGGGAACCAGCTACAGCGGCTGGGGACAGATGCTGCCTGCCTTTTTAAATAATGACATCGGGGTATCCAACCATTCACACTCAGGACTAACTACGGAAAGCTTCCGCAAAGAGGGACATTATACCCTCATTCACCAGTATAGTAAGCCAAGGGACTTCTTTTTCTTCCAGTTTGGACATAATGATCAGAAGCTGGAGGAGTTAAAAGCCAGAGAAGGATACTGGAATAATTTATTCAGATACATAAGGGAATGCAGGGACAAAGGAGCACATCCGGTTCTGGTAACGCCGGTAGCCAGAAACAGCTGGAAGGGTAACGACGGCTCCTACAATGATTTACTTAAGGATTATGCCGATGCCTGCCTTGAAATCGGAAAACAGACTGAGGTTCCGGTTCTGGATTTACATAAGATCAGTATGGATTTTATAAGAGATAAGGGGTTGGAAAAGGTAAAGGGATATTTTTATCCCAATGATTTTACGCACAATAATGATTTTGGTGCCTATAAAATGGCACAGTTTGTATCAGAAGAAATTGTCAGGGTGTGCAGTGAAAGAGCGGAACCTGAATACCGATTTCTGGCCAATTGCGTGACCCATGGTTATGGAGAATGGCAGCCGCCGGAGGATATTTCTCTGCCGGTGAAGCCGAAAATCTATGAAAATGTGAAGAATCCTTTTATGGACAGTGTGATTCTTGATGAGATGGAACGATTGGAAGAACCGGCAGACCGGGCTTCTGTTTTGGATATGATTATTAAGACCGCCCGTTTCTTCCCCACCAATGTATATAATGATATGTATGTGGACGTAATCGGACATGAGTGGTATGCAGGGACTGTGGAATGCGCTTATCAGAACGGTATCATCCAGGACGATCTGATCTGTCAGGGTCATCTGTATCCGGAGAAAGAAGTAACGCTGGAAGAATTTGTAGTTTTTGCAATGAATGGATACAAAAGCCGGAAACGTCTGCCGGAAGATGCACCTTGTGAATATGACGGGAAGTGCCGGGAATTTGCAAAGCCGTTTGTCAGGGCAGCGTATCAGGTGGGATTACTGTCAAAGGACGGATCAATGGATTTACATAGTGGAATTACCAGGAGACAGGCGGTTCAGATGTGCAGATCCATGCAGATCTGAAGCAAAGATAAAATATAATATAAATAAATTACGGTTCAGTTATGCTGGCTGTGCGAGAACCGCAAGCTCCAATTCACATGCTATGGCATAGCTGGACTATTGTAATGAAGGAGGGAAGATGGCAGTTATAAAAGGTGGGTTTACTTTACCCGGAGAATCAGGATATGAGGAACTGACCCTGCAGATGGCTGAAAAATGGGGCGCAGATGTCATACGTGACAGCGACGGTACTGTGCTTTCGGATGAAATTATCCATGCAGGCTATGGCATTTATTCAACAATCTGTATCATACGTGATCATAACGAATGGGCCGGACAGAATATGGATAAACTGCAGCAGACCTTTTTATGCACCCCGGCGGTGATTTCTGAAAAGGAGGAACTTACCATATCTCTGCTTGAAAGCTTTTTTACAGAGCAATTTACCCTGAATGACAGTGAAGCGGCATTCAGGTACTGGGAAGTTTATGACCGTACCACAAATACACGGATCCCTCCTGCAGACTGGACCTATGATTCCCGGACAGGCAGCGTTACAATACACAACATAATCCCTTATCATAAATACACGGTGAGTTTTCTGGCGTATCGTATCTGGGAAGAAATTTCCATGTACAATCATACGACCAATCATTGGGATAAGGAACATTTGATGCAGATTGACCCCAGATATCCTGAAGCCCGGGCATATATGATGAAATGGATGACCCAGTGGTGTGAGGCCCATCCTGATACCACAGTGGTAAGATTCACATCCATGTTCTATAATTTTGTCTGGATATGGGGAAGCGACATACGGAACAGGCATCTTTTTACCGACTGGGGTTCCTATGACTATACAGTCAGTGCCCTGGCTCTGGATGAATTTGAACAGCAATATGGCTACCGGATGACAGCAGAAGATTTCATTAACAAGGGTAACTTTCATGTAACCCATATGCCCGGAACAAAGAAAAAAGCTGACTGGATGGAATTCATCAATGATTTTACAATTCAGTTCGGCAGACAGTTAATTGATATCGTACATCGTTACGGGAAAAAGGCTTATGTATTCTATGATGACAGTTGGGTGGGAATTGAGCCCTACAATGGGAAATTTAAAGAATTTGGCTTTGACGGCCTGATAAAGTGCGTATTTTCCGGTTATGAAGCCAGATTATGCGCCGGAGTGGACGTACCGACTCACGAACTGCGCCTGCATCCTTATCTCTTTCCTGTAGGTCTGGGAGGTGCGCCTGTCTTTTGTGAAGACGGCAATCCCACACTGGAAGCGAAAAAATACTGGAACAGTGTCAGACGCGCATTGCTGCGTGAAAAAATTGACCGGATCGGCATGGGTGGATACCTGCATCTGGTGGAGCCGTATCCTGATTTTTGTGATTATATAGAAAAGGCTGCAGATGAATTTCGATTAATCCGTTCCTTCCATGATGCCGGGAAACCATACACCATTAAAACACGTGTTGCTGTTCTGCACAGCTGGGGCAGGCTCCGTTCCTGGACCTTGTCCGGTCATTTCCATGAGACGAGTATGCACGACTTGATCCATATCAATGAAGCGCTGTCCGGTCTGCCTGTAGAAGTCAGTTTCCTTTCCTTTGAGGATGTGCGAAATGGTGCCCTGAAGGACGTGGATGTAGTGATCAATGCCGGATATGCAGGCAGTGCCTGGAGCGGCGGGGATGCCTGGAAGGATGAGAGTCTGGTAACCGCCCTGACCAAATGGGTACATGAAGGCGGCGCCTTTATCGGTGTTAACCAGCCTTCCGCAATAGCCGGATATGACACATACTACCGTATGGCACATGTCCTTGGTGTTGATGAAGATACCGGAAGCAGAGTCTGCCATGGAAAATGGACATTTGAGACATCAGATCCCCAGAAGATTCTGCCGGAAGGCGTGTCGCTTAACGCTGCAGACAATCGTTTCCTGACAGACGGGAATGCCAGGGTATTACTGGCTGATGGCGCAAACCCTCTGATTACCATAAATGATTTTGGAAAAGGGAAAGGTATCTATCTGGCGTCCTTCCAGGTGAACCTGATAAATATCCGCATGCTTTACCAACTGATCCGATATGCCGGAGGAGAGGCACCTATGGGAAATTATATGACGGATAATCTCTACACAGAGTGCGCTTATTATCCGGAAAGCGGCAAGCTGGTGGTAATCAACAATAGTGACCGGGAGCAAACCACAGCTATCATAACGGAAACAGGAAGATTTGCTGTTACAATGGCTCCTTATGATACTACGTTTGTTGAAATCCAGAGCCAGGGTTACTAAGATACTGTTTTTGTACGAATGAGGTGGGGGTGAAAAATCCGGACGAGCAAGATACGGTCTGGTCTCCCCCTCCAAAGCTACATGTCGATTTTAAACAGGAATGGAATAATACGAAATCTATCATACATATCTATACTTCTATAAAAATAGTAAAGGTTTCCCCACGATTATATTAATTCTCAAATAGAATAAAAACATAACATTGATACATGATAAATGTTATAAAAACATAACATTCCATATTGACTATTTTACAATTGGTGTTACAATTATAATAAGGCTGTGCCGAATAATAACTTGTGCTAATTCGTTTCAGAAACGACCAAAAGCATGATCATTTCTGAAACAAAAGCACAACTAATTATTCGGTAAATCCTAAGAAGGAATTATATGTGAGGAGAGAATAACATGAATGAGTTATTAGGAGAACGTATTAAAGTGCTTCGAAAGGTGAGAAACCTTACGCAAGAGCAGCTTGCCGATAAAATATGCGTTAGCAGGCAGCGTTATGCACGTATAGAAAGTGGAACAACCAGCATAACCTTTGATATTTTAGCAAAGATAGCGGATGTACTTGATATCACAGTAAGGGATATTACTATGGTTTTAGATGAAAGCCCTGTTATAGCGCATAGGAGTTTGAATGTTGAGACGGGATCTGAAATGATGTTTGATATGATAGACTTTTTTTATGCAAATAAGCATTTATATAATCGAATA
>Ga0153941_1000529_pt1 | contig 16743 bp, 20 predicted proteins | sample TSNJ025MetaG_FD_104733 | JGI IMG/M metagenome (GOLD analysis project Ga0153941, IMG submission 104733) | Attine ant fungus gardens microbial communities from New Jersey, USA - TSNJ025 MetaG | ecosystem: Host-associated > Fungi > Mycelium > Unclassified | place: USA: New Jersey, Brendan T. Byrne...
CTTTTTTACAAACACCCTTGTTTTAGCAAACCCAGAAATTCAACCTCCCGGATATTTGTTTTTATATAAGGGAATTTCATTCTCATTTGATTTTGCGGACATCTCCATGGCTGATGCGATGCAGGTAACCAGGCATCCGGATGATTCCATGGTAAAAGCGGATTCTCCCAGAGTATCTTGTGCCCATTTTTCGTCATTCTGCCTGTAGAAAACAGGTTCTGCACCTGCAAAGTCGGTCATGGGTATCAGTTTACTGCTTCCGCGCAGCCGGTATTGCCATATGAGGCAAAACAGGATACATAGGAAAATGATACCTGCTGGTAGTATGATTAACACTTTTTTTCTTAGTCTTTTCATTGTTCTTTTCATTGTTTTCCTTTGTCTTTTAGCTATTTTGTGCCGATTTATTTGTTTGATCCGCTATCCTACCTCTGTTGTACTACTATAAATCAACATTATAGCAAATATTACGCATTGTGCCAACACATTGTGCCAATAAGCAATCAGACACATTGTGCCAATAAGCAAGATTGTGATGTCAATAAGCAAGATTGTGATTGACAAGCCGTTCCTTTCAGCATATAATGTCCCTAATAAATCAGGAGGTACCTATATGTTCAACAGTTGTTTTGTCCAGCAATACCAGCGTAGTATCTTAAGTCTGTGATTTTATTTCATGGGCTTATTCGCATTGGTAATGCCCATGATGGAGAAAACATACTGAGAAATATATATTATTCTTATATTGTATCAGTTTTAGCCATTGGGGTATTGTCCTGATGGCTGTTTTTTTATTCCCGCAAGGTTATTTACCAAAGCGGATTTGTTATTTGCCTGTTACTGGGTTTGACTTGCACACAGAAAACTTGCACACAGAAAGTGAGGATTTCACATGGATGAATTTATGAGACCGGAAAATTTTATTGAAGAGAAAATTATGGAGGACATTAAAACCAAAAATCTGAGCCGTCTGCAGTTCCGCCATCCCCCTGAACCAAGCGGTTATCTGCACATTGGCCATGTCCGGAATATCTGGCTGAATTATGGGCTGGCCAGACGTTTTAACGGTGTCTGCAACCTGCGGTATGACGATACCAATCCTACAAAAGAGAGCCAGGAGTTCGTGGAATCCATTCAGGAGGATGTAAGGTGGCTGGGGTATAAATGGGAAAATATCTATTACGCAACGGACTATTTCCAGGAAAACTATGAAACAGCACTTAAACTGATCAAGGAAGGAAAGGCATATATAGATGACCTGACCCCCGAAGAGGTAACGAACCACAGAGGCACACTAACAACTCCCGGCGAAAACAGTCCTTACCGCAGCCGCAGTCCGGAGGAAAACCTGCTGTTGTTTGAAAAGATGAAAAACGGGGAATTTCCACAGGGGAAATGCTGTCTCCGGGCGAAAATAGATATGTCCCATCCTAATATGTGTATGCGGGATCCTGTATTATACCGGATACAATACAGCAAACATCAGCGGATTGGTAATAAGTGGAATATCTATCCAACATATGATTTCTCCCATCCCCTGGATGATGCCCTGGAAGGTGTAACACATTCCATCTGCGGACCGGAGTTTGAAGTCCGCAGGGAATTATATGATTGGGTCATTGAAAACAGCGGGCGGCCAAACCGTCCAAGGCAGATTGAATATGCAAACCTCAGCCTGGAGGGGGTGATTCTGGGAAAACGCCATATCAAGAAAATGGTAGAGGAAGGACAGGTTTCCGGATATGATGACCCCAGGCTCTACACATTAAGAGGCTTGCGCCGAAGAGGCGTACTGCCCCAAAGCCTGCTGTCCTTTGTGGAAGCTGCCGGTGTTGGCAAATCGGAAGCCATCCATAACATGGATTACCTGAATTACTTTATCCGTAATGACCTGAATGAAATTGCAAAGAGAGTTATGGCTGTCCTCTCTCCGGTAAAGCTTGTAATTGAAAATTATCCAGAGGAAATGAGTGAATCCATTTCACTGCCCTCCTATCCGCAAAAAGAAGGAAATAATGAGACACACCTTCATTTATTCAGCAAAGTATTATATATAGAGCGTGATGACTTTATGATCACCCCTCCCAAAAAGTTCCACAGACTGTATCCGGGTAATACCGTCCGCTTAAAAGGGGCTTATATCATAACCTGTACCGGATATGAATGCAATGAAGCCGGAGAGATAACCTGTATTCACGCAGAATACAACCCTGATACAAAATCAGGATCAGAAGGTGCTTTTCAGAAAGTAAAAGGCACGATTCACTGGGTTAACCCGCTGGATGCTGTGGAAGCAGAGGTTCGCATGATTGAGCAGGATCATATCACTTCCTGTCATTCCTTTATAGAAAAAGGAGTGCGCTTCCAGCCAGAGGAACGATATCAGTTTATCCGCAATGGTTATTTCTGTCTGGATCAGGATTCTGATTTAGAAAAGGGCCGATATGTGTTTAACCGTACGGTTGGACTGAAAGACACTAAAAAACGTGCCTTGTGATTTTAGAATGATCAGTACCTTAATGTGCATGCATTCAAAAACCGCCCAACTTTTCCCGGCGGTTTTTGAATAATTCACTGCACATTCTCGTAACTTTAGTCATGAATTGGCGGCAATGAATTTTTAAATGTATAAGGATACTCATAAATGAATTGTACCTGACAAATACAGGATAGCTTGTCCTGCTATTTTGACCCTGTCTCCGCAATTCTCACATAAAAGTCTCCCGCTGCGCTTTGAAAGTTGTTTTGCAGTCATTTTATCTTTATCCAATCTTTCGGACCAGAATGGAATCAGTGTGCTATGAGCAGACCCGGTTACCGGATCTTCCGGAACACCTGCATTGGGGGCAAAAAATCTTGATACAAAATCCACCGTACTTCCTTTCGATGTTACGATCACCGCAAAGTAATCTTTTATTTGTTTCAATAACTCAAAATCGGGATTCAGATTTTGAACCTGTTGTTCATTGTCTGCAAGCAACAGCAAATCTCTTGATTTATGTGCCTCCAGGACGGGAATTCCAATGGCCGCCTCCATCTGTTGTGTAACAGCAATTTGCTCTGGTTTTCTTGCAGGGAAATCCATTTCATATAAATCTTTTTCTTTTTTAACAGTCAGCGTTCCGCTCATTGTTTCAAATCGAATCCTGTCTGAATGCTTGTCAACAAAGTTAGAAATCACAAACGCGCTGGCTAAAGTTCCATGACCGCATAAATCCATTTCCATTTCCGGTGTAAACCAACGCAAATCATAGTAGTCATTACGCTTTAATACGAAAGCAGTTTCAGAAAGATTATTTTCTGCTGCAATATTCTGCATGACTGCCGTATCAATTTCTTTCTCCAATAAACATACTCCTGCCTGATTGCCTTTGAATACCCTATCCGTAAAAGCATCAACAATATAATAATTGCATCTCATTTTAAGTCTCCTTTTCCCATACATTTTATGTATTGTACCATTTACATTGTATGCTTTCAATGATATTATTGTATGCAATACAATATTACATGAAGGGAGTACGAATATGCCTGTTAATTCCTTTGAGCATTATCCCATGTCCTGGAAGCCTGACAAAAATAAATTGAACAAGCCCTTATATAAATCTATTGCAGAATATCTGGAGCAGGATATCAAAAACGGTATCTTAAGGGAGAATGATAAATTACCTCCTCAGCGTGAGCTTGCCGATTATTTGGATTTGAACCTAAGCACCATAACAAGAGCTTATAAAATATGTGAAATGAAAGGATTGATTTATGCAACAACGGGCAGGGGATCTTTTGTTTCTGCCAACGTAAACTCTCCTGCCACAATTATTGATAATGCGGAACCCTCTCTCATTGAACTGGGAATCGTATTGCCGTTTATCGAACATAATAGTATAATTTCCTCTGTTGCAGCAGATATTTTATGCAGATCTGATGCAGAAAGCTATTTTGATTACAGCAATCCTTTGGGCAGCATAAGTCAACGGCGGACTGCAAAAAAATGGCTGGGTAAATTTAATGTCAAAACGAAAGAAGAAAATATTATCATAACCGCCGGCGCACAAAATGCCCTTGCCATTACATTAGTGTCTTTATTTAAGTCTGGAGATAAAATAATAACAGACCGCTATACATTTGCCAATTTTGTCAGTTTAGCGAATATGCTTAATATTCAGCTGATATCGGTTGATGGGGATGAACATGGCATGCTGCCTGATAAACTTGAAAGTGTATGCAAAAATAATCAGATCCGTGGAATTTACTTAATGCCCACATGTAATAATCCAAACAACATCATAATGAGCAATGAACGAAGAAAGGAAATTGCGGATATTATCAGGAAATATCATTTAATTATGATTGAGGATGATATTTATGCGTTTTTGTCACAGGACCAATACCTGCCTCTGGTTAACCTGATTCCAGATCAAACTGTCTATATAAGCGGCGTATCAAAATCCATATGTGCCGGTATAAGAGTTGCATACATTTGCTTTCCGGACTCTTTTCGGGCTGTATTGGAACAAGGGTTATATAATCTTAATTTAAAAACATCTTCCTTAAATATTGAAATCGTGACGGAAATTATTAATAAACGCCTGGATGAAGATCTTATTCATAAAAAGAGAAATCTGGCAATAGAAAGAAATGAATTATATTTGAAATACTTTCCATTTTATCCTGGTACATTTCACAAAACATCATACTACCAGTGGCTTTTATTGCCTGATGATTGCAGCGGAAGGCTCTTCGAAGCACAGGCAGAAAGCAATGGTATAAAAGTGTACGGTGCTGAACGGTTTTGTGTAGGAGAGGTGAGCCATGCAAATGCAATCCGGGTAGCGACCAGTTCACCGCAAAATATGGATGAACTGGAAAAAGGGTTAACTATATTGAAGAAAATATATGACAGCCATACAGACATTACACACAAATCTCAACTGATTGTTTAAAGTATTGCAGCTAATATCTTATTTTCTACATAATATTTACATGCCGGACCTTTATTATAGCTCAGTTGTGCTGTATAATATTTTATTACAGATATTAATGATACAGAGGGCAGGGATGCACAACGGATCATGGCAAATGCTACAGGGCATTTTAAGCACGAAAACGAGAAAATGAACAAGCCTTTGCCTCCTGATCCCTTTACTTAAGGAGAGTACACGTGGAGCAGATGAAATTTCAAAATGCAGACCAGCTGCTGGAAAAGCTGGATATATATAGGAGTATACATATAGAATGTAATCCGGAAACTGCCGGGAAAATATTTCAGGCAGTCCGCAGACTTGAAGGTACCGGTAAGATTGGTTATATTGTACATACAGATAAAGGTTATGAAAGAGACACAGTAAAGGTTTATCTTAAGTTCTGGTCAGAGATTACAGCCGGCAGCTGTTCCGTAGATAAGGTTATGGAGCGGTTTGAACTGACACATATTGCCCGGAAGAAGCTGCGTGACCTGACTTTGGGGGAACATATGCGGCTTCAGTTTGCCAGGATCAGCATGCAGGAAGCACAGATCTATTACCTGGAAGATCCCCTCTTAAATCTGGACAGCCAGGGAATCTCCAAAGTTTTGGAGTGGATTGAAGCCTGTCATGAAGCCGGTATCCGATTTATTACCACCAACGTATCGCTGCGCTATGCTCTGCTGATGCCGGGAACTGCTTTTTATCTGGAACAGGGCAGATTTTGCCAGGTAGAACAGGAAGAAGATGGGACAACAGAATCAGATGAGGATATCCGGATTCTGAAGATTGCAGCAAAATCCAGCAATAACACATTGCTGTTTGAACCTAAGGACATTGATTTTGTAGAGAGCATGAATAAACATAATTACATTTCTGTCAGGGGAACCTTGTTTCAGGTGGAGCAGAATATGGAGGAAATGGAACATATTTTAAGTAAGTCGGGGTTTTACCGCTGTCATCGCTCCTATCTTGTAAATATGCAGAAGGTGGAGCAGATTGAGCGGTTATCCAAGAATAGCTATGCGCTTCTATTGGATAATCAGGAGCAAAGCAGGATCCCATTATCCAAAAGCAGGGTCGGCGATATGAAGGAAACCTTTGGATGGTAAAGAAAGGGTCTCCTTTCGTCCCCCCACAGGCTCCGCTCATCATAAATAAGGTCTTTTCGGTCGTTTGAAGTCTCCGTTAACTCTAAAGCTATTGCGTTTTTTTGCATATGTGCCATAATGTGGTCATCAAAAGTTACTGTTCAATGCATGTGTTCCATACATGCATCGTCTTACTATGAAAACGGGCGGTTGAATTGTAATGATCAAATCAAAAGGAGATGGCTAACATGAAAGAAATGCTGTATTTGGATGAAGTGTGTTTAAGCTTTAACAATGCGTTTTCCCTTGATCGTTTAACCTTCCAGGTGATGCCGGGAGAAATTTTCGGATTTCTGGGACCCAGCGGCGCAGGTAAAACCACTACAATGAAATTGCTGACCAGGCAATTGAAAAAGAAGTCCGGTATCATCCGTATCTTAGGAAAGGATATTACCAAGGTGGTAAGGGACGATTATGAGAGAATCGGTATCTTATCGGATACAAACGGACTTTACGAGCGTTTGAGCATAGAGGAGAACCTGAATTTCTTTGCCCGTCTGCGGGACGTCCCCAAAACCAGGGTGGCTGAACTGCTTAAAACAATGCATTTATACGACCAACGTAAGACCCTGATAAAAAAGTGCTCCAAAGGTATGCGTCAACGCACTATTCTGGCAGGGGCAGTACTGCACAATCCTGAACTGCTGTTTCTGGATGAACCTACCAGCGGCCTGGATCCGGCTACGATTCTGGAAGTCCATAAGATGCTGCTTGCCTTGAATCGGGAAGGAACCACCATATTTCTTACGACACATAACATGGAAGAGGCCGACAAGCTGTGCGGACGCATCGGCATATTGAATCAGGGAAAGCTGGCTGCCACCGGAACAACCCAGGAATTAAAGCTGAAATATGCCAAGGATGAAATTGAGATATTGGATATGGATAAAAAGGTGGTTAAGATCAGAAAGGATTTAGATGGAGCCAGGCATATTCATAAGATGATAGAGTCAGGCAGCCTCCTGACCATTCATTCCAAGGAGCCGAATCTGGAGGAAGTTTTTATTGAGCTGACAGGGAGGGAATTTTAATGAAAATATCCATGAGAAAATTAAGTACATTATGCAAGAGAGACTTTTACGATTTTTGCAGGAATCCTGCTATTTTCATAAGCATACTGGTTCCGGTCTTATTTGTTATTTTCTATAAAAGCCTGAATCTGCCTTTTGATCATGTATCTCAGCCTGCATTTCTGTTGAATATCGGAACCCTTATGAATTGCTGCATGTGCGGCCTGCTGATTGCCTCAACTACAATAGCAGAGGAAAAAGAGAAATTTACCCTTCGGACATTAATGCTGTCCAATATCAGCGGCATTGAATTCCTGATTTCCAAGCTTACCCTGGGTTTTACAATTACCATGCTTGGTAATCTGATTATATATCTATTGTCAGGCAATCCGGTCAGCAACATGCCGGGATACCTCATGGGGACTGTATTGGGTTGTATCGCCGTTAACCTGATCAGTGCTGTTATGGGTATCGTCAGCCGGGACCAGGCATCCTGTAGTATTTTACAGATTCCGGTTATGATGCTGTTCCTGCTTCCGCCCATGTTCAGCGAGATGAATGCCGCACTGCGTTTCATAGCACGGCTGACACCATTGAATGCTGCAATGAGCATCTATTATGCTTATACTACGGAAGGTAAATTATTTAACGGGAATGCTGCATATCATTATCTGGTGCTGCTTTGCTGGATCGTTGGATCCGCTCTTATATTCGTGCTGGTCTACCGGAAAAGAGGACTTGATAATTGATAAGGCGTGAGAAATTCAGGTATCATATGTTTCGCTGAAGCCGGTTATAAAAATGAACCCATTGAAATGATAAACCTTTTCCGGTTAAAATATTAAAACAAACCGGGGCTCCAAATTTAGTAAATTTTATAACTAATTATTGTTGTCTAAGTTTGTCATTTATGGTAAAATAAAAAAATGCCAGTTGTTGGCATGGTGCTGCCCAAGCGGTAGGCGGTTCACCTTTCGCCAAAATGAGTACATTTTGAGAACTTCCCGTATTTGGAGGTGATACATATGGAAAATAGGACGAAAGGAATATAAGATGATTGGAATAGCTGTTGATATTGTCGGGATTGTTTTAACTGTTATCAGTATTATCATAACATTTATCAGCATACGACAAAATTCTGCGAAAGCTAAACATCAAAAAAGCAACCGCCGGTCATCGCAAGATTGATGGTTGCCTTTTTGAGTAACTATTAACAGGTGAACCGCTTACTATGGGCAGCACCTTTTATATATGCATTGTATCAAAAGGATAGGGTATTGTCAATTGGAAAAAATCGTCCCAGACGAATAGGAGGTATCAGTATATGTCTGAAAAAGTTTCGCCGCCCATTGATACTAAAGGAGCAAAGGTTCCAAATACAATGTCAGCCCGATATGTTGAAATTGCAGAAATTATTGAAAATTTCTGCAATGAAAAATTGAATGAAGAATACAAAGAGATATGCCTGCGGGCATTGGCAAAGCTGTGCCGTAAACGTCCATCACCGCTTATAGGAGGCAAAGCAAATACCTGGGCCTGCGGAATAGTATATGCAATCGGCTCAAGCAATTTCATCTTTGACAAATCGCAGCCAATAAATATGACAGCGACTGATATTGCTGACTGGTTCGGTTTGTCCAAAAGTACAGCCGGCAGTAAATCCGCTGATATAAGCAAACTGCTGAAACTGTCATATTACAATACAGAGTTTATGTTAGCAAGTCTGATCGAAAGCAATCCTATGGTTTGGTATTTGAGTATAAATGGATTTTTGACTGATATACGCAGCATGCCCCGTGATATTCAGGAAGAAGCTTACCGCAAAGGATTGATTCCGTATATTCCGGCAGACAGGTTGAAATGACTCTTCATAATATTATCTTTACTATACTTAGGGAAAATAGACCTTATCAAGTGACACCGCCAAAGAAAGGAAATATATGTTGAATCATGAAATTTCTCTATATCTCAGCTTCAAATATGGTAAGTGTAAAAAGCAAAGAAAGCACCTCGTACAAAATCTGTGAGATTGCTAAAAATGTATCGCAGAATAAATGTGTGGACGTGAAGTATTCCATTTTGGAACTAAAGAACCATCATTTGCTGCCCTGTATTGGTTGCGGGAAATGCTGGAACTCCCATCGCTGCGTATTGGATGATGATTTCAACGATATTTACACCCAAGTCATTGATTGTGACTTGCTTTTGATTGTCTCGCCGCACTATGCCCCTATTCCAGCTAAACTTGCGGCTTTACTTGAAAAAATGGAGCAAATTACTTTTCTGCATTGGGGCAGCGATAATTCATATAGGTCCGAAGTCTACGGCAAACCAACAGGTGTAATATCGCATGGTGGTGGGGAAGATTGGGCCTTAAAAAGCTACAAATTTATGGTTAACGATACGATTGCCAATGCCTTGGATACCATCCAGTTAAAGCTAATCCCGTTAAACGATGAATGGAACACGGGGATATCTCTGCCCGTACACAAAGCCTCTTTTTCAAGCGTCTCTATCTTTCCGACTCAAGAATACGATTGGGAAAAGCTTACCCAGCTAATCTCTGATTACATTGACGTACTCATTCAAAATATTTGACTGGTACCGGCATTAAATGTTGATTAGCAGTTCCTGGATAAGAGATAATGATAATTGATACGATATGAGAAATAATTTACCGGGAGGATACAGGATGAAAAAACTTCTTGAAGAACTAAGCAAGGAAAAACTTATTGAATTTATTGAGGAATATGCTAAAAAAGATAATAATTTTAGGAATGCTGTCAACGTACATTTTGGCAAGCCGGAATATGAGGAAGAACTCTTAAAAATCAACAATGCAATCGACAATGCGCTTTGCAGAGTGTCAGATTACCGCTGTCGTGACAGTTGGGGAAATGCAGTTTTTAACACAGGTCATATTATTACAGAAATCAGACAACGGATCGGACAGGGACATGTCCGGCTCGCTTTCGCGGAAATTGAGACGCTTTACCGTAAATTGCTTGAGAACCTTGAATATCAGGGTGAATGTGAGATTACTGAGGAGGCGGAATATTGTATTGACATAATGTCGGAAATTGCTGATCTAACCAGCTCTTCCGGGGATAAGGAATTTATCTTCTCGCATATTATTGCGCTTTCTGAGCTTGAGGACGGAAAAAACTACGGTGCAGATTACGAGGATAAGCTTCTGAAAATCGCTGCGAAATTTGTCACAGCAGAAAACCGGGCGAAGCTGGAGAAAGCTTTAGCGCCTTTTGAATCTACAAGGAGAGAAGAAGCGTTTAAGTTGATTCAACTTGAAATCATACATAAAATCGATGGTGAAGACGCTGTTGATGCTTTTATTACTGAAAATCTGCAGTTTCCTAAAATCAGGGAAATCGCCCGCAGGACTAAAGGAACAGGATTATTAAAATGAGTTATATAGATGACATTAATAGTTACATACCGAAGAACAAGCAGGAAATACAGGACAAAAAAGTAATACTGGAATATATTCACCGATTCCCCCATAATGTGCTTTTACGGGATAATGAAATAGCACATATCACCAGTTCAGGTTTTGTTGTAAATCAAGCGCTTGATAAATGCCTGATGATACATCACAACATCAGGAATACCTGGGCCTGGACTGGTGGTCATGCAGATGGAAATCATAACTTTTTGGAAGTGGCAATGAAAGAAGCCTTTGAAGAAACAGGGGTAAGTGTAATGCCTCTCTCGAACGAAATTGCTTCTATTGATATTTTAACTGTTTCCGGTCATGTCAAAAATGGTAATTTTGTAAATAGTCATCTTCACCTGTCTGTAGCCTATATTCTTATTGCGGATGAAAATAACACACCTGTGATAAAACCAGATGAAAACAGCGCGGTTGAATGGTTTCCTGTCAGAAAAATTAATGAGGATTTATTTACAAGCTGTGATGTGTACCTTTATACAAAATTACTCCGGCAGGCAAAGGTTTGGAAACAAGGGAGAATAATATGAGCATTAAAAATGCAGCGAAAGCCCTGATCATAAATGAAGGCAAAGTCTTATTGAATAAATGTCTTAATACCATGGGTGACTTCGCATGGGGTTTGCCAAACGGTGCGATTTATTATGACATACCAGGTGGCGGACAGAATAAATACGAGTTCTTAGAGGAAACCATTAAAAGGGAATGTCTGGAAGAGACGGGTTACTCTGTCATCGTAGAAAGGCTTGCCGCTGTTTATGAAGAAATATTTATAATGGATACCGTAAAAATGGATGAAACTCAGCTGTTGGTATATGAACAAAACTGCCATAAAGTATTTTTTATATTCCTGTGCCGGCTTGATGACCAGCCGCAAAAGGAAGCAACAGAAAAGGATGTTGACTTTGTTGACGCAGAGTGGATCGCTATTGATGATGTTAAAAATATATTATTGTTTCCTAAAACCTTTCATGATAACTTTGATTTAATGTTAAACTCGAAAATGCCTGTTTTTCTTGGCTCTGAGAAAATAAATAAATTATGATAAATCATTCAGGAACGCAAACGATAAAAACGAACCGCCTGATTTTAAGGAAATATGAGCTGACGGATGCAGACGATATGTTTTGTAACTGGGTAACGGATCCGGAGATCAGCCGCTTTTGGGGTTGGCGGCCCCATAAAAACATTGACGAAACAAAATCATTGTTAGTTGGGTGGATTGAAGAATACGATAAAATCGACACTTATCATTGGATTATTGAATCAAAGGAAAAATCAGAAGCTATAGGTTACATTTATCTCAATGAATTTGACGATATTAACGAATGTGCCTCGGTTCATTTCGCATTGAGCCGAAAATTTTGGAATCAAGGCATAATGACCGAAGCATGTAAAGCAGTTTTGAATTTTGCTTTTTCCGTATTGTGTGTAAAGAAAATAAATACAAGACATCATATAGATAATCCTGCAAGCGGTGCGGTAATGCTAAAATGCGGTATGCAATACATAAAAACAGAATATAGAACAGTACCGGATTGTGAACAGATAAGCGGTGATTATTGTTATTATGAAACCAAAGGCCTACAGCAACATTATCGAATCTAAAAACCCTCAGATCGGGCTTGATATCCAGTATATGATGCTGTTTGACAAAATCTGTTATGACCTGCCATGCATTTACCTGCATATCATCTCCCGTGATACATATGGAGGCAACGGTCATGGGCGGAAGGTATACCACTCTTACATTGTGCAGTTTGTTTAATAGCTCTGTTGCTTTGTTTAACGCATCCATAGACAAACTCTCCTTTATCTGATGTTTTGTAAAAGGAAGAGAGTCGATTAAGGGAGGCATAGAGGAATCAGCCAACAGTTCAAGATGGAGATTAATATTGGCTTTCTCCTAGATGATTTAAAGAATCAAGTTGAATTCCTTAAACAATATGCCAACGCAAAAGGGATTATAGTTGACGAAGTTTGCGAAGACATCGGCAGCGGACTTAATTATAATCGCAAAAAATGGAATAAGCTTATTGAAGACTGCATGCTGGGTCTTATACAGACAATCCTTGTGGCACACTAAGACAGATTTATACGCTTTGGTTATGAATGGTTTGAAAGCTTTTTAAAATCTAATGGTGTAGAGATTATTGTCGTAAACAATGAAAAATTATCAGCGCAAGAAGAATTAGTAAACGATCTAATATCTATCATCCATGTTTTTTCATGTCGGATTTATGGACTTAGAAAATATAAAAAACAGATAAAGGAGGATGTTGGTCTATGCTCCGGGCTTTCAAAACAGAAATCAATCCAACAGACGAGCAAAAACGAATAATTCACCAGACTATCGGCGTTTCCCGCTTTATTTACAATTTTTATTTATCGTATAATAAAGAAATATTCGAAAAAGAAAAACGTTTTGTGAGTGCAAATGAGTTTTCTAAGTGGTTAAACAATGATTTCATTCCCAATAATACTGAGTATAACTGGATTAAAGATGTTAGCAGCAAATCCACAAAACAATCCATACTTAATGCAGAAAAAGCGTTCAGGAGATTTTTTAACAAGCAAAGTAAATTTCCACGTTATAAAAAAAAGAAAAATCAGGATGTAAAGATGTACTTTGTCAAAACCGATGCGAAAGCGGTGATTCGTTGTGAAAGACACAGAATAAAGATACCTACACTGGGTTGGATTAAACTTAAAGAATTTGGCTACATACCAATAAATGAAATTATATCAAGTGGAACGGTATCAATTCAAGCGGGGCGATATTATGTATCAGTGTTGGTTAAGATAGATGATGAGCCGCAGAATATAGAAACATCAATGAATGATGGAATAGGTATTGATTTGGGTATAAAAGATTTTGCTATTGTTTCAACTGGTGAAATTCACAAAAACATAAACAAATCAAGTAAAGTCAAAAAGCTAAATAAAAAACTAAAGCGGGAACAAAGAAAGCTTTCGAGAAAATACGAAAGCCTGAAGCAAAGAAAAAATAATAAAGAAGGAGAGACTACTCGGCAAAATATCCAAAAACAAGTCTTAACGGTACAAAAACTTCATCAAAGAATAAGCGATATACGTTCGGATTACCAAAATAAGATAGTTAATGATTTAGTGAAAACCAAACCAAATTATATTACTATTGAGGATTTGAATGTTAAAGGCATGATGAAGAACAGGCATTTATCAAAGGCAATAGCACAACAAGGATTTTATTCTTTTACAAATAAATTAATCACAAAAGCACATAAAAATAATATCGAAATAAGAAAAGCCGACAGGTTTTATCCATCAAGCAAATTATGTAATGAGTGCGGAGTAATAAAATCTGATTTAAAGCTTTCTGATAGAGTTTATAAGTGTGAATGCGGTTATGAGGAAGACAGAGATTTGAATGCCGCCATGAATTTGAGAGATGCTACAACATATATAACAGCATAATAAAAGCTATTATATGTATGTACCGATGGCTAGTCGGGAATTTACGCCTTTGGACTGTTATATCAAATGTTAGTAGTTTGAGAAATCAAGCGAGAGCAGACAGGTTGAAGAAGGAAAAATCTTGATATGGGTATATTTGTCCATATTTTAAGTAGCAGGAGATAGAAAGTGGATAAAAAGGAAATAATTGATTCCTATTGGAATTGCTTTTTAAAGGAAACATCCAGAGAAAAGGATTTTAAATATTTTGAGTGCTTCCATTTTGACTTAACTGAAAAATGGGCAAATGAGCTGTTAAAGCTCGTTTTAGAGGGAAAGAAAAGAGCTACTTCCTCAAGCTTGTTATATTATCAAAAGAATGATATTCCATTACCTAAAGTAGGTGATTGCTCAATCGTTACAGATTGGGAAGGGAATCCCAAATGTGTAATCCAAACAACAAACGTAACAATTCTTCCTTTTAAGGATATCACTTTTGATATCTGCAAACGTGAAGGTGAAGATGAGAATTTGCAATCCTGGCAAGAGGGTCATGTTACTTTCTTTACAGCAGACGGAAGCAGCGAAGGCTATGAATTTACATGGGACATGCCGGTCGTATTTGAAGATTTTGAGGTTGTATTTATGTAAAATTATTCATACATTATAAGAGTGCAAGCCACAGGCAGCCGGGAAAGCACTAACACTACCGTATTGTCTATTTCTTACCTCTTATGCGCTTCTAAATACACAAGCGGAAAGGCAGCTTTGAGTACATGCCATCTCTCAACCTCAAATCCATGCTTCCCAATAAAAGCAACGTATTCTTCCGGTGTCCATTTGGCATATGTCTCAAACCCGATCAGCTTTAAGATTTTCGCGTTAAGATTCCAAGTGGAATCGGTTATATGTCCATGTGTGAAATTGGGAGCGATCAGCAAACCGTTTGTCTTTAATACACGCGATATGTTTGCCATTACCTTATCAGGATCCGGCATAATATGAAGTGCATTTGAAATAATTACTGCATCAAATGCATTTTTTTCGAATGTGAGCTCTGTAGCGTCCTGTACCGAAAATTGTAAATTGGCAGGTACCATTTTCTTCTTTGCCGTATCTATCATTTTGGGTGAAAAATCAGTTGCCGCAACAGAGTGGACGAATGGTGCAATATTTATGGAAATCAAGCCAGTTCCTGTGGCGATTTCAAGCACATCCATCTCCTTGGTAAGCCGCAGCGACATGAGCCTGTACATCTCAGTATAAGCCGCTTTACTTGTATGGTTAATTTCAAAGTCATACAGCTTTGCATAGCGATTCCAAAATCCTTTGTTGTTTCCTTTGCTGCCGCTCATAATAAACCGCCTCTCCGTACATTAAGTTTAGCTACAACCTGTGCATCCATTTTCCATAGTGATTGTAATAGATTTTGAGATTCTTCTACTGATCGAATCACTTCCATCCACCCAATGCTTCTGATCGCATTGATATATTCCTGGCTGACTTCCTTATTCGGTATCGTAACGGTACCTGTACTGTAATTATAGGACAAATATCCCAAGTGAATCAGCAAAGTCAGTACATCATCTTTCCCACAAAAGGTTGTCATATCATTTGCAAAAGTACCTGTATTAATCCGTACACTCCCTCCGGCAAGCATCATAATAACTGCATCCTTCAAGCCGTCAAAGTTTATACGGATATAAACCTTCAACGCTTCATAGCTCTCTGTCTGATTCCAATAAGGTCGAAAGCTGCGCCGCATCATGGCTTCCACAACTGATTTGGGGCTGTATATAGATATGCTTTCACCGTTATCGGCACATTGTAAGGTAAAATGGTAGCCGTCATACCACGCTTTTGTTTCTTCAAAGTTCATGCTGTATTTTTCACATAGCCATTTTACTTCTTCTTCCGTAAAACCAAAATACATTGCCAAATCTCCGGGATCTGACATGGAGTACTCTCCAAATATATTTAATAATCTCCATCAAATCAAATATTATATATTTCTTCAGTTTCTCCAACATATCATTAATGGATCCGGTACCGCTTAAAAACTCCTGCATATTAACCGCTATCACATCATACTTATTTAAATTATTTTTATACGTTAAAGCTGTATTGATTTTCAGATTCCGGAATAACATGTCTGTGTCCTCCCCGCATCCGTAATACGCAGAAAGCATATTCAATGCCATGGATTTTCCAAATCTTCTTGGGCGGCTTACACAGATGTACCTCTGTTCCGTATTTAACACCTCATTGGTTTTATGAATCAATTCACTTTTATCAATATATATTTCTGAGTGCAGACTTTTTTGAAACCTTTCACTTTCTGGATTTAAGTAAATACCCATATTACCTTCCTTCCATCGATTTCTTCATTCACCACGCATCATTTCTGGTTTTTCCCAGCTGTAAATTTTCTGCTGCTATGTAATCAGTATAGCACGCTGCACTCAGATATATCAAGTGACTTTATAAACCGTAAATGCCAGTCCCACATAGCTGTCTGCAGCGCCATACATTCATTATTGCAGTTTTTATATTAAAAAGGCTGCTGCAATCGTTTTACACAGCAGCCTTTCTCAGCCATCTTCTCTGTCTTATTTTATTCTACTGAAAGATACATTGCTTTTTCTTCTAATTGCTTATTATATATTTCTGTCAATTCTGCTGTTACTTCTTCCAGACCGGCAGCTTTTAAATCAGAA
>Ga0153941_1000530_pt1 | contig 16716 bp, 14 predicted proteins | sample TSNJ025MetaG_FD_104733 | JGI IMG/M metagenome (GOLD analysis project Ga0153941, IMG submission 104733) | Attine ant fungus gardens microbial communities from New Jersey, USA - TSNJ025 MetaG | ecosystem: Host-associated > Fungi > Mycelium > Unclassified | place: USA: New Jersey, Brendan T. Byrne...
ACAGGACAAACACGAAGGGCGTACAGCAGCTTTTTCAGTGCATGACGATAAGCCCTTAGTATCTCTTAATAGCATTTTTTTCGGTCATTAACACAGGGAGCCGCGACACGGGTCAGTAAATAGCGCTGGCGAATACTTTCGTACGTGTCGCCCCGAACCGGAAGTAACGACAGACAAAAGCAACCGAAAAAAACGCTATTTAGAGATACTGGGCGAACTCTTCAGCACTGAAAAAGCTGATGTACGCCCTTCGTGTTTGCCCTGTATCCCTGCCCCTCTGCCTTGTCTCCACCTCTGCCGGAAAACCATACCTGTACCTTGCTCGTCCGGATTTTTCAATCCCCCCCACCAGTACCCAAAACAACAATATTCACCTAACCAGTAACTGCCTGTTTTACACAGATAAAAGTACTAAATAAAAACATTAGAATTCTGATTAAATAAGTGGTATAATATAAATAAGCAGAAAATTATCTGTTAACCTGAGATAGAAGGTAAATTCCCAAGATTATTATTTTCACTGCCGTCCGGCAGAGACTTCAGATATTCACTGTCACCCCGGTGTGCAATACCGACACCATTGATTTCACCATTTTTTGCCATTGAAACACCCTCTTCCTTGCTGACGACAGAGCCGTCGGAAAGCTGATATCCATTAATCTTTCCGCTATGCTTTACAAGGCCGACAATATCTTTGGCATTGGAAGAAGGATTCGGAATATCATCAAGAGTATTCATTGCAAGTGTCTGAGTCAGTTGAGAATCTTTCTGATTATTGCTATTATTGGATTTATTTAATATATCACTAAGAATATCACTCATTATCATAGCCTCCATTTCTTATTGGTATTTCAAAATAATCGTGCCTTCCCTTTTATTATGCAAAAACTAAGACAATACTATTCTGGTAAATTTATGTTCTTTTTAGACATTTTACCCTTATGGGAATAAATGCACAAAAATCAAACATAACCAATTGGCTATTTGCTAAAAATTGGTAACTGTAATTTTACTGACAGTTAAGTGTTTAATTTGCTAAAATGTGGATATAAAGATAAGAGAGGCTTTTTTAATATGGGAATTACAAATTTTTAAGAACAGATGATTTGGGTTATCTATAAATCGCGGTTTTTGTGAGCTTAATATAAGTTCAGGATTCTGTAGTTAGTAAGGTGGTGCCGAATAATAACTTGTGCTTATTCATTTCAGAAACGACAAAAGGTGTGGTCATTTCTGAAATGAAATCACAATTGGTTATTCGGCAAATCCTAAGAAGAGAGGAAGTGTAAGTGTGTTTAAAAAAGGAGAATGTGTAATATGCGGCGGTAAAGGTGTATGCAGTATTGAGGATGTGACGACCCTTAATATGCCTGGAGTGGATAAGGATAGGAAATATTATATTCTGAAGCCTCTTTATATTGCAGCCAGTACTGTTTACATTCCTGTGGATACTGCGGATGATTCTCTGCGCAGTGTGTTATCCCGGGAAGATGCAGAAGAACTGATAAATAAGATTCCACAGATTCTACCCATAACCATTACAAATGAGAAGATGCTTGAGCAGGAATATCGTGCCTGTATGCGGACCAATGTGTGCGAAGAATGGATCAAAATTATCAAGACAATTTATCTGCGGAAGCAGAAAAGGATTGAAGCAGGCAGAAAAGTAACAGCTGTTGATGCCAAATACTTCAAACAGGCAGAAGACAATTTATATGGAGAACTGGCAGTAGCGCTTGAAATGTCCAGGGATGGTGTGGAATCGTATATAACCGGTGAGATGGATAAGCAAGTTTATGTTTAAGACGAGAAGTTTAACTAAGGTGTCAAAGGACGCCACCTAAGTTAAATTATGTCTCGTCTGGGAAGAATATCAAAATGAAATCCATTGGAATTTCATTTTGATATTCTTCCGGGTTTTCGTGAGGACTGTTTGTACGTTTGGGGCGGCGTGTTTGGAAGTGTGATGGAAGTTGGGTTGTTAATATAATAAGTGTCTGCTATCTCGTGAGGTGGTTTGGGCGGTTTTGAGAGGTGGTTTGTGCGGTTTTGCGTGGTTTTGAAAGTTTTAAAAAACAGGGTTGACAAAACAGGGAATCAGGTCTATACTTGATATGTTATATAGAATGATTATGAGAAAGAGTGGACGCGTTCCACTCTTTCTTGTGTGACAGGGCAGAGTTACCGGTTGTTTTGAGCCGGCAGGATTATGAATGCGGAAAGGAAAAGAAAATGTCCAGAAGTAAAAACTATGAAGCAAGGACAGAGCAGCTTTTGGAGCCAATCGCCAGGAACTATGGGGTGGAAATCTATGATGTGGAATATGTAAAGGAAGGCAGTGACTGGTTTTTGCGTGCTTACATAGACAAGGCAGAGGGCGTGAATATCATAGACTGTGAGAATGTAAGCAGGGCGTTGTCTGACGCTCTGGATAAAGAGGATTTTATTGAAGACGCCTATATTCTTGAAGTCAGTTCCCCGGGACTTGGGAGAACGCTGAAGAAAGATAAGCATCTTGAGAAGAGCATAGGACAGGAAGTTGAGATTAAGTTATATAAATCCATAGATAAACAGAAAGATTTTGCCGGTAATCTTAAGCGTTTTAATGAGACAGAACTTGAGATTGCTGTCGGTGAAGATACCATGGTATTCACGCGGTCTGAGATCGCCGCAGTAAGGCTGAAAATTATTTTATAATAAAATATCCGAAGGATTAAAAGCGCGATACAGCGTGCATATAGGAGCTAGGTTGAGCACAAAGCATGTTCAGCCTCCTTGAATCAGTACGTCCGCTGAAGCGGGCAGATGGGAGCAAAAATGAATAAAGAGTTAATGGAAGCATTGGATATCCTGGAAAAAGAAAAGGAGATCAGCAAGGAAACCCTGTTTGAGGCTATTGAGAATTCACTGCTTACTGCATGTAAGAATCATTTTGGGAAAGCAGATAATATAAAGGTGGAAATCAACCGTGAAACATGTGATTTTGTATGTTATGCAGAGAAGGAAGTGGTGGAAACCATTGATGATGTGGAAGATGAGCTTATGCAGATTTGTCTGGAGAACGCACAGGAGCTTTCTGTTAAGGCACAGACAGGCGATATGTTGAATGTGGAGATCAAGTCCAGGGAGTTTGGACGTATTGCCACACAGAATGCCAAGAATGTGATTCTGCAGAAGATACGTGAAGAAGAAAGAACCGTTATTTACAGCCAGTATTTAGAGAAGGAAAAGGATGTGGTCACTGGTGTGGTACAGCGGTATGTGGGAAAGAATATCAGTATCAATATGGGAAAGGCAGATGCCATGCTGAATGAGACTGAACAGGTAAAGGGCGAGATGTTTCTGCCGACGGAGCGCATCAAGGTATATGTTCTGGAAGTAAAGAACACACCAAAAGGACCGCGGATCAATGTAAGCCGTACCCATCCGGAGCTTGTAAAAAGGTTGTTTGAATCTGAGGTGACGGAAATCAGAGATGGCACTGTGGAGATCAAGAGTATTGCAAGGGAAGCCGGCAGCCGTACCAAGCTGGCTGTCTGGAGCCATAATCCCAATGTGGATGCGGTTGGAGCCTGTGTAGGGTTTAATGGTGCCCGGGTGAATGCCATAGTCGAGGAGCTTCGGGGTGAGAAGATAGATATTGTCAGTTGGGATGAGAATCCGGGTAATTTGATTCAGAATGCCCTGTCACCGGCCAAGATCGTAGCCGTGTTTGCTGATCCGGATGAGAAGACTGCCAAAGTGGTGGTGCCGGATTACCAGCTGTCACTGGCGATTGGTAAGGAAGGACAGAATGCAAGACTGGCAGCAAGGCTTACCGGATTTAAGATTGACATCAAGTCAGAGACACAGGCCAAGGATGCACCGGGCTTCCGTTATGAGGATTATCTGGATTATGATGATGAGGAAGACTACGATAGTGAATATGAAGGCGGGTATGAAGATGGTTATTATGGAGATGAGGAATAATGGCTAAGAAGATTCCCTTAAGGCAATGTGTGGGATGCGGCGGGATGAAGGGCAAGAAAGAAATGATGAGAGTCCTGAAAGATGCCGATGACCAAATAAGTATAGATGTAACAGGCAAAAAGAACGGGAGAGGCGCATATCTTTGTAAACAGGGAGATTGTTTGAAAAAGGCCCGTAAGAACAAAGGATTGGAACGTTCTTTCAAAATGAGTATTCCGGATGAAGTGTATAACACTTTAGAGGAGGAGTTTGAGAATATTGAAGCAAAATAAGGTTTTATCGCTGCTTGGACTTGCAGCAAAGGGGCGCAATTTGGTAAGCGGTGAGTTTAAAACGAAAAGCGCTGTAATAGACGGTTCGGCTATGCTGGTTATCTTGGCGGAAGATGCGTCAGAGAATACCAAAAAGTTATTTACCAATAAATGTTCTTATTATAAAGTCCCGATTTTCCAGTTTGGCACCAAAGAGGTTTTAGGGCGCGCTATTGGAAAAGAGGAAAGGTCTTCTTTGGCGATTTGTGACGAGGGACTGAAGAAAGCGGTTATCAAACATCTGGAAGCGGATGCCGGCAATACGGCGGAATGGAGGTAAAAAGCATGGCGAAGATTAAAGTATACGAACTGGCAAAAGAAGTGGATAAACAAAGCAAAGATATATTGGGTTTCCTACAGGGAAAAGGTATAGAAGCAAAGGCTCCGCAAAGTTCTGTAGATGAAGAGACTGCATTTCTGGTTCGAAAGGCATTTGGACGGGGAACAGGAAAGGTCGAAGGCAGTGCTTTAAAGACAAGTGATTCAAAGGCAGGAGGGACGGGTACGGTGGATACAAAAGCAGGAGAAATAAAAGCAGCAGAGATTAAAAATAACGAGGCGAAATCTGACGGGACAAAGAATGCAGATTCAGGTGCGGGTGATGCCAAGGCTGCAAGTGCGACAGAATCTCCTAAAAAGAAGAAAAAGATTATATTTGTCAGCAATCCCCAGAACTCAAAAATGCCTGGGCGTAAGAATGCACCAAGCGCTGCACCCCAGAATAAACCGGGTGGAACAAAGCATCAGGAGGGGAAAAAAGCCGGGCAGTCAGGAGCAAGGACGCAGTCCGGAAACAAGCCGCAGGCAGCAGCCCCTGTACGTCCCATAAAACCGCTTACGCCGCCTTCACCAACGCCAAGCGTACAAATGGTACCATCCAGACAACAGCAGCCCAAGAGCCAGACACGTCCGGTTCAGGACAATACCACAACAGTAGCCCCAGAGGTAAAACAGCCGGTGGAAGCAGTATCTCAGAGTCCTCAGGAAAATACGGCATTTGATATTAAATCCCGTAATGAAGGCAGAGACAGCAGAGAACGTGGAAACAGGCCTCAGGATAATCAGGAACAGTCCGTACGTAATGAGGGCGCCCAGAGTCAGGGAAGCAGACCACAGGCAGACCAGTCCCAGGGAAGAACCCAGGGCGGTCAATCCCAGGGAAGACCCCAGGCAGATCGGAACCAGGGAAGACCCCAGGGTGGTCAATCCCAGGGAAGGTCTCAGGGAGACCAATCCCAGGGAAGACCCCAGGGCGGTCAATATCAGGGAAGATCTCAGGGAGACCAGTCCCAGGGAAGATCTCAGGGCGGCCAATACCAGGGAAGAACCCAAGGCGGCCAATACCAGGGAAGATCCCAGGGAGACCAGTCTCAGGGAAGAACCCAAGGCGGCCAATACCAGGGAAGATCCCAGGGAGACCAGTCTCAGGGAAGACCCCAGGGCGGGCAATATCAGGGAAGAACCCAGGGAGACCAGTCTCAGGGAAGACCTCAGGGCGGTCAATATCAGGGAAGATCCCAGGGAGACCAGTCCCAGGGAAGACCCCAGGGCGGTCAGTACCAGGGAAGGACTCAGGGAGATCAGTCCCAGGGAAGACCCCAGGGCGGTCAATACCAGGGAAGACCCCAGGGAGACCGGAACCAGGGAAGACCTCAGGGCGGCCAATACCAAGGAAGACCTCAGGGAGACCGGAATCAGGGAAGACCCCAGGGTGGTCAGTACCAGGGAAGGACTCAGGGAGATCAGTCCCAGGGAAGACCCCAGGGCGGTCAATATCAGGGAAGGTCTCAGGGTGGTCAGTATCAGGGCAGCTCACAGGGCGGCCAGCAATATGGTAACAGGAATCAGGCCGGTCAGGGTGACAGGAACCGTAATGACTTTAACAGCCAAAGAACTGGCGGGCAATATCAGGGAAGAGGAGGAACCGGATATGGAAAACCTTCTTTTGGCAGGCCGGAAATGTCTGGCAGCAATCAGGGTGATCGCCGCAGCGGAGGCAGTGGCCAGGGCGGCAGCCGGCCTTATAATAATACTGGCCGCGATGGCAGACCAGCTGGCGGGCAGGGAGATCGATTCAAAAATACACAGCAGCCTAAAGGCTTCGTATCGGAGGCTCCGGGAAAGGGTACTGAGAAGAAGCGTGATGAAGAAAAGAGACGCTATAGCCAGGAGAAAGATAAACGTTCCAAAAAAGACCACATCTATGAAGAAGACAGCAACCTGAAGAACAAACCGGGAAGATTTATCAAGCCGGAGAAGAAGGAAGCAGTTAAAGAAGAGGTTATCAAGGTAATTATTGTACCTGAAATGATAACGATCAAGGACCTTGCTGACAAGATGAAACTGCAGCCGTCCGGGATTGTTAAAAAATTATTCCTGGCAGGTAAAATAGTGACTGTAAATCAGGAAGTATCATATGAAGATGCTGAGAGTATAGCAATGGATTATAATATTTTGTGTGAAAGAGAAGTCAAAGTCGATGTGATTGAAGAGCTTCTTAAGGAAGAGGATGAGGAAGCGGGAGAGCTGATGGAGAGGCCGCCGGTAATCTGTGTTATGGGGCATGTTGACCATGGTAAAACAACTCTTCTGGATGCGATCCGTAAGACACATGTGACTGATCGGGAAGCAGGCGGTATTACACAGCATATTGGTGCATATACGGTAAATCTGGGAGATCGGAAGATAACATTCCTGGATACACCCGGACATGAAGCGTTTACAGCAATGCGTATGCGTGGTGCAAATTCCACAGATATTGCAATTCTGGTGGTTGCGGCAGATGATGGTGTTATGCCTCAGACGGTGGAAGCGATTAACCATGCAAAGGCAGCAGGCATTGAAATTCTTGTGGCTGTGAATAAAATAGATAAACCCTCTGCCAATATAGACAGAGTAAAGCAGGAATTGGCTGAATATGAACTGATTTCTGAGGATTGGGGCGGAAGTACAGTATTTGCACCGGTATCGGCAAAAAGCGGAGAAGGAATTGAGCAGCTGCTTGAGATGATTCTGCTGACAGCGGATATTATGGAACTGAAGGCAAATCCCCAGAGAATGGCAAGGGGTCTGGTTATTGAAGCACAGCTGGATAAAGGCCGTGGTCCTGTGGCCACAGTACTGGTACAAAAAGGAACGCTGCACGTAGGTGATTTTATTTCAGCAGGTGCTTGTCACGGTAAAGTAAGGGCAATGATTGATGATAAGGGCAGGCGGGTAAAGGAAGCAGGTCCCTCCGCACCGGTGGAGATTCTGGGACTTTCCGATGTACCAAATGCGGGCGAGGTATTTATTGCCCATGAAAATGATAAATCGGCAAAATCCTATGCAGAGACATATTTATCACAGAATAAGGAAAAGATGTTAGAAGATACGAAGTCCAGGATGTCTCTGGATGACTTGTTCTCACAGATTAAGGAAGGCAATCTGAAGGAACTGAACCTGATCGTTAAAGCAGATGTACAGGGTAGTGTGGAAGCAGTGAAGCAATCACTTCTGAAGCTGACCAATGAAGAAGTGGTGGTGAAATGCATTCATGGCGGCGTTGGTGCCATTAATGAATCCGATGTTACACTGGCAAGTACTTCCAATGCCATTATTATAGGCTTTAATGTTCGTCCTGACGTAACGGCAAAGGCAACAGCAGAACGCGAGGGTGTTGATGTACGGCTTTATAAGGTAATCTATCAGGCAATTGAGGATATAGAAGCTGCAATGAAGGGTATGCTTGATCCGGTATTTGAAGAAAAGGTACTGGGCCATGCAGAGGTACGTCAGATATTCAAGGCTTCTGCCATTGGTAATATTGCAGGTGCCTATGTCCTGGACGGCATATTCCAGAGAAGCTGCAAAGTCCGCATTACAAGAGAAGGCGAGATGATTTTTGAAGGCGGTCTGTCCTCTCTCAAGCGTTTTAAGGATGATGTCAAGGAAGTAAAGACCGGATTTGAATGTGGTCTGGTATTTGATAATTTTGATCAGATTAAGGAATTTGATATTGTGGAAGCCTATACCATGGTGGAAGTACCTCGGTAGCCGTAGCGCTTCATATCATCATGGATAGCCGCTTTGCTCATGATGTGAATTGAAATAAGTATGGAGAGTTGGAATGAAAAAGAATAGTATGAAAAGCAGCAGGGTGAATGGTGAAGTTCAGAGGGTATTGGCAGAAGTGATCCGGGGCGAAATCAAGGATCCCCGTATCAGTCCCCTTACCAGCGTAGTGGCAGCGTCAGTATCACCGGATTTGAAGACTTGTAAAGCATGGATCAGTGTGCTTGGCGGTGAAGAAGAACGGGCACAGACACTGGAAGGATTGAAAAGTGCTGAAGGCTTTATTAAATCCAGACTGGCGAGAACCATTAACCTGAGGAATACGCCGGATATCACATTTATTATGGACCAGTCAATTGCGTATGGCGTAAATATGTCAAGAAAGATTAATGAGGTGATTGCTGCGGATGAAGAAGCAGCCGGACCAGAGCAGGAATCTGCACAAGAATAAGATAAGTGCTCAGCTTTGAGAGTGAAAGCCTCGCTTTGCGAGGCTTTCCTTATCTGTATATATGGATATAAATAGGTTACATTGAAGAGGAGGAAATTAGTGGATTTATTATTAGAATGTCAGGGAATGAAAAAGATAGGAATCAGCGGGCATATACGGCCTGATGGTGATTGTGTGGGGGCCTGTCTGGCACTGTACTTATATCTGGAAAAATGCCTGCCGGATACTTATATAAAGGTGTTTTTGGAAGAACCTTCCCAGGTTTTTGCCGAAATGAAAGGTTTTGACAAGATAGACAGTACCTATGGGGAAGAGGACGGATTTGATGTTTTTTTTGTAATTGACTGTACGCAGGACCGCCTGGGACAAGCCAGGAAATATTATGATACGGCAGCAAAAACGATCAATATAGACCACCATATCAGCAATGCAGGCTGCGGCAGTGTAAATCATATTATACCTACAGTTGGTTCTACCTGTGAGGTTCTGTATGATCTGCTGGAGCATGATAAATTTGATAAGGACATTGCATTGGCCTTATATATTGGCATTATACATGATACTGGAATATTTCAATATTCCAATACCACACCGGAGACTCTGCGCAAGGCAGCCCATCTGATTGGTTTTGGATTTGATTTTCCCCGGCTGATTGAGGAAACCTTTTACCAGAAAACCTATCTGCAGGCACAGATTGCAGGAAGAGCTGTCATGGAAAGCATTCGTTTTCTGGATGGCAGATGTGTTGTCAGCTATATCAATAAGAAAACCATGGAATTTTACGGAGTGACATCTGCTGATTTTGATGGTATTGTGAACCAGCTGCGGAATATCAAAGGAATTGACTGTGCCGTGTTTATGTATCAGACGGATGTAATGGAGTATAAAATAAGTCTGCGCACAAATGAGAAAGTAAATGCTGCGGAGGTTGCCGTATATTTCGGCGGGGGTGGTCATCTGCGCGCGGCAGGCTGCACTATGCAGGGAACCTTCCATGATTGTGTGAACAATCTGGCGGTACAGATAAAAAAGCAATTGAAATGAGGAATTATGCTGAACGGTATTCTGAATATCTATAAAGAACCCGGCTATACATCCCATGATGTGGTAGCCAAAATGCGTGGTATCTGCAGACAGCGAAAAATCGGACATACCGGTACGCTGGACCCGGATGCGGTTGGTGTGCTGCCGGTCTGTCTTGGGAACGGAACCAGGCTGTGTGATATGTTAACAGAAAAGGACAAGGAATATGAGACCAGGCTGCTGCTTGGTGTAGTTACGGATACCCAGGATTTATCAGGACAAATCCTGAACAAATTGCCGGTAACCTGTACGGAAGCAGAAGCGGAGGAAGCAATAAGCGGATTCATTGGAGAGTACCTTCAGGTTCCGCCTATGTATTCTGCCCTCAAAGTAAATGGCAGGAAATTATACGAGCTTGCCAGGGCCGGCAAGGAAGTGGAGCGGAATCCCCGTCCGGTTACCATACACGGGATTGAAATCCTGAAAATGGAACTGCCCCATGTGTGGCTTCGGGTAAACTGTTCAAAAGGAACTTACATCCGCACCCTGTGTGCTGATATCGGTGATAAACTGGGATGCGGCGGAACCATGGCAGAATTGAAACGGACCAGAGTGGGTAACTTCTGTATTACAGAGGCCATTACCCTGGCAGAACTGGAACAACTGCGTGACCAGGGAAAAATAGAAGACAGACTGTATAAGACAGACTCCGTTTTTGCGGATTATCCCATGCTGCATATCCTGCCGGAATATAAGAAGCTGTTACAAAACGGTAATGCCATATATCCTGACCAGACAGCTGAAAAATGCAGATATCCGGCCGGAAAGTGGGTGCGTTTTTATGACGAAGAGCAACTTTTCTACGGGATATTTACCTATGATGATACGCGTTGTGTTTACAAACCGGTAAAAATGTTTCTCACAAATACAGAAGAAGCATAAGGGACGTCTGGAAGGTTGAAAAAGAGCAGATGGGAAATAAAAGGAGAGAATGACAGCGTGGAAATTATATCAAATAATGCGGATTTCAAGCTGAAGCAGCCCACCGCAGCTGCAATTGGAAAATTTGACGGAATGCACATCGGACACAAGAAAATATTCAGTAAAATCCAGGAAAAGAAAAAGCAAGGTCTGGCTTCCTGTGTATTTACCTTTGACCCGACACCGTCAGTACTTTTTGGCAGATCAGATGGAAAAGAGCTGACGACAAAGGAAGAAAAGCGGACTCTTTTTTGGCGTATGGGAATAGATATATTGATTGAATTTCCACTGAGCCACAGTACGGCGGCCATGCTGCCTGAGGATTTTGTCAGACAGATTCTGGACGAACAGATGCAGGTACGTTTTTTGGCAGCCGGAACAGATTTATCATTTGGTGCCGGCGGTAAAGGCAATATTGCATTGCTTGAGAAAATGCAGGCAGAGACCGGATTTACAGTGGAAATCATAGATAAGGTGCTGCATCGGGGAAAGGTAGTCAGTTCTTCTTATGTAAGGGAACAGGTGGAAGCCGGACATATGGAAGAAGCGGCATCACTTCTTGGAGAACCCTATACCATAAGAGGAAATGTGGTTTGCGGGAAACACCTGAGAAAGCCCCGGGACATAACTACGCTGAATCTGCTGCCTGCCAGACAGAAGCTGCTGCCGCCATGGGGTGTATACTATTCTGGCGTGGCATATAATGGCCGGCTTTATCGGGCAATCAGTAATATCGGATATGAGCCTGCCGTAAACAGCGAGAAAATACCGGTGATGGAAACTTATATCTATGATTTGGAACAGGATATTTGTGATGCAGATGTGGAGATTTTGCTTTATGCCTTTAAACGACCGGAATTAGTATGTAACAATATGGATGCTTTAAAACAACAGCTTGAGAAAGATATCCGGGATGGCAGGGAATATAGAATGGACCATCTGGAGGCAGCATCCTTTCGTTAAACTGCTTTTTTACAATTCAGATATGGATTCAATTCACATAATGGCTAATTATTTTTTAAAAATGGATTGAGTTTTGTTTAAAAATCTGTTATTATAGTACCATGTATAAATGTATACAAATAACCATTAATAATTGTGACAATATGTTTATAAAACACACATAAGGAGTATTGCATATGGCACAGATTTTTAAACGGTATCATAAAGGTGGTATATCACAGCAAGAAGAAGAATGGCTGCTTCAAAATGAAGAAAGATTATCAGAATCTTCCAGAAAATTATTAGAATTGACCATAACATTAAGTACTTTCGATGTAGAAATGAAGTATATTTCAAAGCAATTGATCAGCTCAATGGAGAAAATGGAGCATGCAGGTGAATCCAATCTGTCAGTGGTGGAAGAAATTACAGCTACGATGAATCAGGTTTCCAATATAATCAACAGTACGGTGGACAGTTTTCAGAATCTGGTGAATGAATTTGAATCCCTGTCTACACAAAATGAAGAAAGCAGAGAGCTTTTAACCAGGGTTTCCAAACATAAAGAAGAAGTAATGACAGATACCCGGGGAATGAGCGGGAAGATGGAACAGTTGGTCAGTCTGACACAGGAAATAGTGAATATCGTTAAAAGTAACCAGTCCATTGCCAACCAGACCAATCTGCTGGCGCTGAATGCTTCCATTGAAGCTGCAAGAGCCGGAGAGGCCGGAAGAGGCTTTGCTGTAGTGGCACAGGAGATTGGAAAACTGTCTGATGATACCAAATCAAATCTGGCAAGTATGACACAGTTTGTGGATAAGATTCTGGAAGCTACCAATGATGGAAAAGACGGTGTTGACAATGTAATGAAATCAACCACAGAAATGGGCGGTATGATAGATCTGGTGTCAGAAAATATAAGCAGCAATATCAGTCGGTTGGCAGAGATGACACAGAGCATCCAGGAATTATCCGGTCGTATGGAGGATATCAGAATTTCAGCAAATGAAGTAAACATTGCCATGGAAGCTACTGCAAGTGATACGGAAGCCCTCATTGATGTATCGAAAGAGGTGGCGGTGGAAGCCAATAAAACGGTGAAGCTTGCCAATGAAATATCCAGAATGGATGATGGATTCTCCGATACCATCGAAATGATGTATAAGGGTCTGTTTAAAGGAAGGCATGCTGTCACCAATGAGGAGCTCCTGGATGTTGTCCGTAAAGCAAAACAGTCTCATCAGGGCTGGCTGAAGAAGCTGTCAGATATTGTAAAGCAAATGAAGATACTGCCTCTTCAGACAAACCCCAATAAGTGTGCATTTGGACATTACTATAATGCGCTTAAGGTTGAGAACTCTTTGATCAAAGAGGAATGGGACAGCATCAGGACGATGCATAAGGAGTTTCATTCTATGGGTGATAAAATTTTTACTGCTATTGAGAAGGATGACGAGTCGGCAGCCGTCAGGATGCTGGCAGATACAACCAGGATTTCTGAGAAACTGCTTGGTATTCTTGGTTCTATAGAAGGGAAGATTACTAAGTGCAGCCAGGATAAGACAGAGATTTTTACTTCACAGATATCCGGATAGCCGGGAAAAACGGACGGATACAGCCGATACTTCAGAGAAATCTGAGGTACCGGCTGTATCCGTTTTTGTTTGCAGCAACCGTTATGGCGGATAATGGTAACAATTCAACCATCAGGACCAACTATTACGGATCAGGTAAATAGATGTAAAATAATTGTAAATATATGAAAAATTATTGTAAATATATGTAAAATATAGGTTGTAAGTTTTGAGCTTATCACGTAAAATAGGACTTGGACTTTGAGAATCTATGTGAAGGGATAATATTTATGAGTATACAAGTTATTTTGTCATTGGCTGGAGGACTGGGATTGTTCTTATTTGGAATGGAGATGATGAGTGATTCCATTGAAAAGGTTGCCGGTGCCAAGCTGCGTCGAATTTTAGAGGTTTTTACATCCAACCGTTTTATGGGGATGTTGGTAGGTATTGTTTTTACAGGAATTATTCAGTCTTCTTCGGCTTGTACGGTCTTAGTGGTGGGATTTGTCAATTCAGGGCTGATGAACCTTTCGCAGGCGGCTGGTGTGATACTTGGTGCCAATATTGGTACGACGGTTACTTCCCAGCTGGTGTCCTTTAATTTGTCAGAGTATGCACCTGCGATTCTGCTGGCGGGTGTGGTTGTTATTATGTTCAGTAAGAATCAAAGAACAAAGCAGGTAGCTGAAGTGATTGTTGGATTTGGCATTTTATTTGTAGGTCTCAGTACGATGTCAGATGCTATGAAGGGAATGCGGGACTCACAGCAGGTGGTGGATTTGCTGAGTTCTTTAACAAGTCCGGTGCTGGCAACACTTGTGGGTTTTTTGCTTACAGCTGTTATACAAAGCTCATCTGTAACAGTGAGTATAGTTTTACTGTTGGCAAGTCAGGGATTACTGGAACTGCCGATAACGCTTTATATTATTGTCGGGTGTAATATCGGTTCCTGTGTAACGGCATTACTGGCTTCCCTTTCGGGAAAGAAGGCGGCAAAGCGGGCGGCCATGATCCACTTTTTATTTAATGTGATCGGAACACTGCTTATACATATCGTGTTATTTCTTGCCCTGGACCAGGTGGTTGCAGGTATACAGGCAATATCGGCGGACAACGGCAGATTTGTTGCCAATGCCCATACAATCATGAAGATGTTCCAGGTTGCTGTTTTATTCCCGTTTACAAATGCAATTGTGAAGCTTGCCTGCCTGTGTGTTCCGGGTGAGGATGAGGATGTGAACTATCGTGAAAGTTACCAGCTTCAATATATCGGGGAAAAGGTATTGTTTAATCCGGCAACAGCTGTAGTTGATGCGATCAGGGAACTGGAACGTATGGCATCGCTGGCCGGCGAGAATTTAAACCGGGCAATGAATGCATTAATTACGTTGGATGAAGGTGAAATCAAGGAAGTGTATGAGGTGGAAAAGAATATCAATTTTCTGAATCACTCAATTACGGATTATCTGGTCAAGATCAACCAAAGCACGTTACCCATCGAAGACCTTAAGAGTCTGGGCGGATTGTTTCATGTGGTAAATGATATTGAACGGATCGGTGACCATGCCGAGAATGTGGCGGATTCGGCGATGCTCAGGAAGGAAAAGAACCTTGTGATCAGTAAGGAAGCGCAGGGAGAGCTGAATGAGATACTTTCGATGGTTAATACCATTATTCAATATTCTATTGAGATGTTTGCCTATGGTGATGAGAAGCATTTGCAGGATATCATTCGTCTGGAGGACCAGGTGGATGAGAGGGAAAGGCAAATCCAGCAGGCGCATGTGAAAAGGCTTACAAGAGGAGAATGTACACCGGAAGCAGGAATGATTTTTTCTGATGTGGTATCAGGATTGGAAAGAGTGGCTGATCATGCGACTAATATGGCTTTTGCAATTATACAGGAAGATCGGGAGGATGATGAACCATAAAAAAATTGATTGGAAATTTCAGGAATATGAAATAAGTAGTTGACAGAAAGTATCAGAATTGTTATAATTTCTCCAATGGCGTAATAATTTTGTAACAAAATTGTAACTAAAAATGGATGATCAGATTTTGGGAAATGATATGGCTGGTCATGATTTGTAAAACGGCAATGGAGTATAAATAATTATGAAATATGGCTTACACAGGAAGAAAGTATGGATAGCCGGAGTGGGACTGGTGTGCTGTTTATTGACAGAGTCCCTGACGGTGTCGGCAGCAAATGGTTTATTGGTGAAGAATATTCTGCCGACATCGGGAGCAGCTTCTTTACTTGATTCAGGATTAAGTGAGGAAGAGTATATATCAATTGCGCAAGAAGCGCAGGGGGCATTGTGGGGATATACTAATTTAGGTATTGCTGACGTAGAAAGCGGTAACCTGAATGTGAGAGAATCACCATCCACAGACAGTAAGCTGGTAGGTAAGATGCCCAAAAACGCAGCCTGTGAAATTATCAGTACGCAAAACGGATGGGCTCAGATTGTTTCCGGCGAAGTGTCAGGATATGTCAATCTGGAGTTTTTGCTGACAGGTCCGGATTCCAAGCTTAAGGCGAATGAACTGGTCAGAACTGTTGCGTTGGTGAAGTCGGATGGACTCAGGGTCAGGGATGAAGCAAGCTTTGACAGTGCTGTTCTGACACAAGTTCCAGAGGGAGAAGAACTTGAATATGTGGAGACTATCGGAGAATGGATTAAAGTATCCATTGACGGTGAGGAAGCATATGTACATTCGGATTATGTTGATATTGATGAAAAGATGGACACGGCGATTACCATGACCGAACTGCTTTACGGTCAGGGTGTATCTGATATCCGTGTAGACCTGGCAGAGTATGCAAAGCAATTTATTGGCAACCCTTATGTATGGGGCGGAACCAGCCTGACCAAGGGCGCAGATTGCTCCGGTTTTGTATTGAGTGTATTTGCACACTATGGCATCCGGCTAAGTCATTCAGCCAGAGCACAGGCCAATGAAGGCACCAAGATCAGTATATCGGATCTGAAGCCCGGTGATCTGGTATTTTATGCTAACAGCTCAGGATCAATCAACCATGTGGCGATTTATATCGGAGGCGGGAAAGTGGTTCATGCCAGCAGTTCCAAAACAGGTATCAAGACCAGTAATTATAACTATCGTACACCTGTAAAAGCTGTAAGTATTTTATATGACTAATAACAGCATCCATTAACATCGCATTAATCATAAATTCAAACCGACAACAGCCATTCCTACAGGCTGTTGTTTTCGTTACAGTAATCTGCTGTTTAGTGTACTGGTGGGGGGGATAGAAAAACCCGGACGAGAGAGGTACAGAACTGGTTTTCCGGCGGCAGGGGACATCATACACAGGGAAAGACATACAGAGCCCGCGGGGATGGTTTACAGCAGATTTTTCAGTGCGGAAAACTGCGGC
>Ga0153941_1000531_pt1 | contig 16713 bp, 14 predicted proteins | sample TSNJ025MetaG_FD_104733 | JGI IMG/M metagenome (GOLD analysis project Ga0153941, IMG submission 104733) | Attine ant fungus gardens microbial communities from New Jersey, USA - TSNJ025 MetaG | ecosystem: Host-associated > Fungi > Mycelium > Unclassified | place: USA: New Jersey, Brendan T. Byrne...
TACGGCAGGAGCAACGGGAACTATCGGCGCTACCGGCGCAACTGGAGTTACCGGCGCGGGGGCCACTGGCGCTACTGGCATCACCGGCGCTACCGGTACGGCAGGAGCAACGGGAACTATCGGGGCGACCGGCGCTACCGGTGCTACCGGCGCTGGGGTCACTGGCGCTACGGGCGCTACCGGTACGGCAGGAGCAACGGGAACTATCGGGGCGACCGGCGCAACCGGCGCCACCGGCGCGGGGGTCACAGGCGCTACGGGCGCTGCCGGCATTACCGGGGCAACTGGGCCTACAGGCACTGGGGGCGGCGGCACGCTCCTGAATCTTGTTGACGGAAATAATACCGGCGCGGTGCGGGGAATCGACACGGCAACCGGCTACACCATGGGTATTGATGCCGTTGCACTTGGCACAGATACAACAGCGAGCGGCAATTCTTCTTTCGCGCAGGGCAATGGTTCCCAGGCGACCGGCCTCAATTCCGTCGCAGTTGGAGAAAACACTATTGCTAATAGGGAAGCCGCTTTTGCCGAAGGTCTCAACACAACCGCTCAAGGTATAGGCGCCCACGCCGAAGGAAGCGGATCGAGGGTCACTGCGAACTATGGTCACGCGGAAGGTCAGACAACTCTTGCATCCGGTGTCGCATCTCATGCCGAAGGAAGTGGAACTACAGCCAGCGCTGTATACACTCATGCCGAAGGTTTGGGAACTATTGCCAATGGTACAGCGGCCCATGTAGAAGGTATTTCGGGCACTTCCAGCGGTTCAGGGAGTCATGCTGAAGGTACAAATACTTTGGCATTTGGTGATTCATCCCATTCTGAAGGCGTCAATACGGAGGCAAACGCGAACTATTCTCATGCCGGAGGCCAAGACACAATTGCAAATGGCGTTGCTCAGACAGCAATAGGCCGGTTTAACCTTGCTTCTGGAGATGCGGATGCCTTTATCATCGGAAACGGCACCTCTACCGCCAGGTCTAACGCCTTCCGCGTGGCATTTACCGGAGATGTGTTCAGCGCAACCGGGAGCTATACCACCGGAGCAGACTATGCGGAGATGTTTGAGTGGCAGGATCAGAACGCAGCCGGGGAGGATCGCAGAGGTTTTTTTGTTACCTTAGACGGCAAATTCATTCGCAAAGCGACAAATCAGGATAGTTATATTCTTGGGGTCATTTCCGCTACGCCTTCTGTTGTAGGGGATGAGTTTGGATGCGGCTGGAAGGGTATGTTTATGCGGGACGAATGGGGCACGGTAATATACGAATGGGTTGACATGCAGCAAGAAACTACAGTATATGACCCAGTGAGCGGCAAACCGCAGGTGCAAACGCAGACTGTTCGACAGCTCCAGCCCAAGCTGAACCCAAAATACGATGCCAGCCTACCTTACGTGCCTCGCTCGCAGCGCGCCGAATGGGCGGCGGTCGGAATGGTAGGAAAACTGATTGTCCGCGATGATGGAAGCTGCGAGCCTAACGGACTTTGTTGGCCTAACGCGCAAGGAATAGGCACATCCAGCAGACAGGGATACCGTGTGTTAGAAAGGATAGCTGCTAACAAAGTACTCATTTGTCTGAAATAACGGATGGCGAGACGTTATGGCTTCAATAATGAAATAGAAGGTTTTGAACTTAACCGCTATCGCGGTGATCACGGAAGATCAAAGCACTACTATCCACAAACCCATAGCTATACGCAAAACACTCCTTACAATAGAGATACGGCGTAACCGCCGCAAGTGAACTTGTTTCAGCAAAACTGAAACATCGGGGGTTCAGGTGGAGTAGAGTCTCCACCTGAACCCCCGACGGTTCACTCATCGGATAATCTTCGACTGCTTGAGTGTTCCGCATTTAACTCATTCAAATAGTGATACATTTTACTTTTATTGATTATTTAATCCTAAGATCTGGGCAAGGCACTAGCACTAACAGCCGCCTCCAGTTCTTCAATCCGCGCTTTTAACTGCTGCATAGCATCTTCAGCTGTTTGTTGCTCCTGTTGGGCTTTAAGAATCCCTTTTTGCGAAGATATCACCAGGATTATGGTTCCGACCGCAGCAATAAAATTGCCGAGTAAATCGAGTTCATCGGCGCTCTGGTCATCTGATATTATAATCGCCAAAATTACCGCCAACACTCCCAGTTCTTCCGCCTTGAATCGAGTTAACAGTGACATAGACCCACCCCCTGAACTTGGGCCGGTGTTTGAAGCTGCAGTGCAACATATATATGTATCCATCTTAATTCTTATTACTTAAATGAATGCTCTTGCACTTTAGTCTGATACAAAACAGAAGCAGTTGCGGCATTCACGCCATCAACTGCTATGAGAAAAGCTATTGTATATCAAGATTAGATGTCAGCCTACGAGGGAGGAAAGCACCGCTGCCTTGGTAACGATGCCGACTAGCTGCTGCTGATCATCGATAACGGCGATCGGGTATTTAGCCTCGGCAGCGACTGGCATAAGCTCCTGCAACGAGCAGTCTTCGTTTGTCACCGGGATATCCCGGATAATTGCCTCATTAATATTTAACAGACCGTTTCGCACCTGCATAACTCCGTCTAGCGTTAATAGGCCTAAAAGCTGCATATTATCATCAACCATGTAGACACTTGAAACTCCGTTTGATCTCATTTGCCCTAGCGCCACATGCCAGCCGTCCCCTTTTTTTACAAAGGCCGACGGTGAAGTCATGATCTGGCGTACCGATAATATTTTTGTCCTGTCAATATCTTTAATAAAATTCTCTACATAACTATTAGCCGGTTTGTCCAACACTTCCTCCGGAGTGCCGACCTGTACGACACAGCCATCTTTCATGATGGCCACCCTATTGCCGATTTTAAAGGCTTCATTAATATCATGAGTAATAAATACGATTGTTTTCTTAACCTTTTTTTGTATGCTGAGCAGCTCGAACTGCATGTCCCGCCGAATAATCGGGTCAAGAGCCGAAAAAGGTTCATCCATCAGGAGGATGTCAGGATTATTGGCTAACGCCCGTGCCAATCCGACACGCTGGCGCATACCACCGCTCAGCGACTGAATCGGCTGATCGGTCCAGTCTGACAGACCAACAAGCTTGATCATTTCTAAGGCGGCCTGTTCCCGTTCTGCCTTGGGTGTTCCCCGCACTTCCAGCCCGTAAACGACATTTCCCATAACATTGCGGTGGCTCATTAAGCCGAAGCTCTGAAATACCATCGCTATGTTGTTACGGCGGAATTCTAATAGCTGCTGTTTGTTATATTTAGTAATATCGGAACCTTTAAAGTAGATCGAGCCGGCAGTAGGCTGGTGCAATAGGTTAAGACACCTGAGCAGCGTCGACTTGCCGCTGCCTGATAAGCCGATGATCGCAAATATTTCGCCCTGCGCTATCGAAAGGTTGGCATTATAGACGCCAACTGTCACGCCGGTTTCTTTTTGGATATCGCTTTTGCCGATGCCGGCCTGAAGCTTTTTAAGAGCCGCTAAGGTGTTGGAGCCAAACAGCATCGTTACATTTTCTACTCTTAAAATTTCATCCATGAAGCGATCTCCTTTCCCCCCGGCGCATTATTTTTTTTCAGACCAGCTATGGGTAAGCCGATCCATAATGATTGCAATAAACACAATCGCAACTCCTGATGTAAAGCCGCGCCCAAGCTCCAGGCGGTTAATGCCGATAAGCACTTCCATACCTAACCCTTTTGCCCCGATCATGGCACAAGTGACAACCATCGCCACTGCCATCATAATCGTTTGATTGACGCCGGTCATTATTGTAGGCATCGCCTGCGGTATCTGCACCTTAATGAGCGTCTGCCCCCATGTCGAGCCAAATGCTCGTGATGCCTCGACAACTTCCGCATCGACTTGCCCGATAGCGTGGCTGGTAAGCCGGATCACCGGGGGTACGGCATAGATAGTCGTTGCGATAACCGCCGGTGCTTGACCTAATCCAAAAAACATGACCGCCGGTATTAAGTACACAAATGTCGGCATCGTCTGCATCGCATCAAGTACCGGTTTCAAAATACTATTCGCCCGCTCACTGCCGGACACAAGCACACCAATCGGCAGCCCGATAAGCAGTGAGATGATAACGGAGGCGATGACGAGCGCAACCGTTTCCAGCATAAGCGGCCATAGTCCCACCATGCCAATGAAGAACAGCATGACACTAAAAATCAAGCCACGTGCCGGTTTACCGCTTGATTTCCAACCCCAGATACCGATCAAAATAATGATCAGCCACCAGGGAATGGTATCAACAACATAGTATATGCTTTGCGTAAAAGCTACTAATATTTCCTTGATAAACCTAAAGACAGAATCGAAGTTTTTACTTAAGTAAATAACTAATTTGTCGATGGGAGTACCTATATCGAATCGCATAACCTCCGGAAAATTCCAAATCCAGTTTGACATATATTCATCAACCTATCTCTTTAGTTCAATGCTTTTTTTACCTTTTCCGCTTGTTCAGCCGTCACCCAAGTTGTCCACAATGCTTCATTGTTTTTCAGGAACCATTTGGCAGTCGCTTCATAACTGGCCTTATTATCGGCCATATAGGCGAGAGCCTGTGCCGTCAGCGCACTTGACGTTTTATACTTTTTCAGAAACTCAACAACATCCGGTGCTTTTTCGGGTAATTTTTTCGAGACGGCAATCGTAACAGGAACAGCCGGGAAATCGCCGATCCCTGCTTTAAATGTTTCTTTATTATAAGGCGTATCTTGCAGCTTAACTAAATCGTATTTGCCGGTAAGCCAAGCTGGTTCCCAATAATAACCGACGATCGGCTCGCCCTTTTCATAAGCGGTGGAAAAAACAGCCGCCAGTGCGGCATCCGAACCGGGGCGAAAGTAAGCAAAGTCCTTATCAAACCCATAGCGCATAAATTTATTATAGAGTATCGTATCGACTTCCCAGCCGGGAATAGCGCCGTAAATCCTGCCTTTGCCTTTTGCTTCCGGATCAGCAAATACATCTTTGTATTTTTTGAGATCTTCAACCGTTTTTAGACCTGGAGCCAATGGCTTGATGTTGCGTTTTTCGTCGCCTTCAATAACATACCGCGGCACATACAGTCCCTGAGCATTGTCGCCGTAGTTCAGTGATAATTCTAGTACGGCGCCTTGAGCAACATCGTCTTTATACATAGTTAGATTGTCCGTCCATTCTTCCATATGGATATCTACTTCATTATTCTTTAACGCCTGGTGAACTAACGTGCTGGTGCCACTCATTTCTTCAACCTTGTAAGCCATTCCGTTTTGCACAATAAACATAGCAACAGCGTTATGAAATTTGTTACTATCCCAGCCTGCATCCGCAAATTTTAGGGTGACATTCTGCTTTGACTGTTGACCATCACTTGCGCACCCAAATAAAAAGACAGTTGCTAAGCAGATCGTGGCAAGCACTAGTAAGGCCTTTCTTTTTAACATCGTTCTCACTCTCCTTAGTTCGCAATCAACAACTTAATTATAAGTTGTAAGTTGTTGATCTGTCAATAAGACACTAATTTTAGGAAATAAAATACACAATTAAAATTCAGCCTTCATTCATCAGTTGTTCAATACGCTTTAAAACAGTAGTATCGCCAATAACGAGAAATATATCCATGGGCATAAAGACAGCATACGGTCCCGGTGAAATAATCAGCTTACCGTCCCGTTTAATGCCGACAATCGTCGCTCCGGTTCTTTGCCAAAATTGTACATCGCCAATTATTTTGCCAATCAGCGGCGAATTACGCGGAACCTCAAATTCCATAATATGAATCGGATTAATGTTGCGCAATCGTTCACTAAGATCAAACATTTGCTCAATTCTCTCCGAAATTTCCTGATTAATTTGCTCCCGGGCATTAATTTTCTCATATATTTCGGCTTTGAGCACCCGCAAATCTTTGCCGGTATTATATTTTTCAATATAGCGCAGCGCATCGACCCGCGATTTTATCGTTACGCCACTTCCTGTCAGCACTTCAATAATCCCCATATCCTCAAGCAGCCGCAATGACCGGCGGATTGTTTCAGGCGAAACATTATATTCACTGGCAAGTAATGAGCGCCCCGATACTTTTGCCCCTTCTTTCAGCTCTCCTCTGGCGATCCGGCAAGCTATATCCATTGCAATCTGCGAATATACCGGCAGTTCGATATGACTTTTCATAATCCAGCAACACCTCATCATCATTCTAGCGACACAGTGATGGCAGCTCCTGTTTTGCGACCATCCTTATTATACCCTTATTTGTTTGATTATGTCTATTTAGGAATAAAGCAGTGCGCTGTATCGTAAAAGGTCAGTCATCAGATCAATTAATAATTAATTAAGGAGTGTTGAAACGCAATATTTCAATGCGGCTCCTTTTTACAATGACTCTTTAAATCTAAAAAAACCACTATAAAATAAATGTAAATAATGGTATAATGCTACCAAGGCAACCAAATACCACTGCGGCTAGGGAACGTTGGCGCGTCCCCTAACACGCGAGGTGCCGAAGACACCTACACGTAGCAAGATTGCCCACAGTGGCAATCTCTATTATACTTTGCATTCAGAGCAGAAGCAAGATTTTGCTTTTGTTATGTGTAACAGTATATGTTACTTGTGCGCTTTTTTTGCGCGCAGTAGGGTTTTTAACCTCACTGCGCGCTTTTTGGTTGCCTCAACAATTAAAAAAGGTGGGGCATGACGATGGAACAGGAGTTATATCGCTTGCAACAGGAAATTGAGCTATGTAGAGCAAAGCTCAATCAAATGTCGATCGATGACCCCGAAATACTATGCGTATCCCGCAAGCTTGATGTGCTCTTGGATAAGTACTTACTGCTCAAGCAATGTGTCGATAGTTGAACTGCTTTTTATCCGATGACTAAACCGCTCTAGCGGAGTTAAGAGAGCGGCTAGACATTCGGATAAGATCGACTAAACTTCAGATGGGGTTTTACCCCATCTGAAGTTTAGTCGATCTTTATCTTTTTGCCAGTACTGCCCGGAAACAGTAGAGCCGCCCCCAGATATCTGAAAATATTGCATCAGCCGGTAATCTGAAGTTTACGTCGCCGGCAAATTTCAATCCGAGGCTAGCGGCTATTTTCTCTAATAACAGTAAGTCGATATTAGGATAATCAAAAGTAAGAATGATTACGCCGTCATCCTTGAGCACTCTGGCAAATTCAGTCAGTGACTGAATCATTGCAGAATGTCCGGTATGTTCTAACACAGAGATACAGTATATTTTATCAAACATGTTATCCTGGTACGGCAACTTAGTTATATTAGCCATGCTGTATTCGATATCGTTTAAATATCTTGACGGAAGCTGAGCGGCAGCATCTTGACCAAATGTTGCCGCTATATCTTCGAGAATGCCGTTTGCCGATGTAATGCGCTCATCAAGATCACACGCATATACGGCCTGGCATTTGTCCAGCAGGTAGAATTTTAGCGGATGCCCTATGCCGCAAGCGGCATCGAGACAAACATCCTCCGGTTCGGCAAATTGTCTAGCCCATTCATATTCATAGCCCCTGCTCCACCAGATGTCAGGCAGTTCAAAGACAAAATTTCTAATACGATTATCTGATTGTTGAAAAAAGCGGGACAGCGATTTCTCATCACTGCTTTGTTGATAACTTTTCCTATTGCAGACACAAAACAACTCATGTCCCTCAAAATTAGTCTGGAGTTTATGCATCAACTCTATTTTTTCCTTCAGATTAAACGCAGGATAATTGGCCACTCTTTGCGACAGCAATGCCAAATCTTTTTCCAACCGGTTATACTCTTGCCGGGAAAACACTTTTACCGTTTCCAGACCGGCCTTTTCCACCAAGATACCAAGATTTTTTACAGAATAATGAAACAAGCAATCTTCTTCCCGATAAAGCGAGGAGTTATAGCCCCCAATTTTAGTGGTGAAACAATTGCTGTTCGGTACACTAAAGGCGATAATGCCCGCCGGCGCTAAAACACCGGCAATTTCTTGTAAAAATTCTATCGGATTGCGCATATGCTCAAGAACGTGCCAAAGCGTTACGACATCAAACTTAGTCTCTACTTCGATAGCGGCAGCGTTCCAGCAGCTGTTGATTAAGTCAAGACCGTATACGTCCGCCGCATATTCACACGACAGACGCGACGCTTCTATGCCGGTGACCTGCCAGCCTGCTGCCCGGGCACAGTAGAGAAACTCACCTGTACCTGAACCAATTTCAAGGAGTGACCCCTTCTCGGCAGTAACGAGCTCTAATAATGAGGTATTAAATGTTGCATGCTCAAGGAAAGTATTCTGAGCGTACGCGTCTCTCATCCTAACCCAAGCCGAGCCGTAGAGCTTATCAATTAATGTTTGCGTATCTAGCTGGTCAATATCACGCCGAAAAACAAGGTTACAAGTACCGCACTTTGCACAGTTAAAAATGTCATTGTCGTGTAAATCTACTATTTTTGCCGATTGGCATATGGGGCAGCAATCGATCATTCTGATTCTCCTTGTATTTATTTTTACTCTATCCATTCGACCAAATTAGGATTTACATCCAAAATTGACGTATATTGTTTTTTGATACCAAATAATGCCTCCGGATCTAGTTTTCGATAGCGAATGAATTTTTCTAGCCTGTCTTTTTTTGATGCCCACCCCATATGCTTTAGCCGCAGCTCCGAATTGAGCGACGGCAGCGCCAGAATATTATTGGGGAAGCGGCCACAATGCTGTGGTTGTTCATTCCATTGGTACACGAAGTCAGAGTCGTACTTAACTAAAAAAGGTCTGTAAAAGTGGTGAGCATACCAATATCCGTCTTCACGATAGTGAGTGTCATTCCAAAAATCGTAGAGCCGGAACCGGTATGCGTAGATATCCGGAACAAGAAGCAGTGCCTTGACAGCCTGTGCAAATTTATCTTCAAAAATTTCATCTGCGTCTAAATTTAAAATCCAGTCCGGATTGGTGCTAACTGTCTCCGTCCACTGCAGCTTACGCAGTTCCACTTCGTTACCAAACATCGATTTCTCGTTTTTAACAATATAGAGCGGAATATCTGTCAGAATCTGCTGACAAAGTTCAATGCTGTTGTCTGTACTGCCGTCATCAATGATAACGGCACGATCGATATATTGCTTATGTTGTTCGAGCGCTCTTTGCAAATAGCGGCCGGCCTCATTTTTCATGACCATTGACAGTGTAATTGTACTCAATTGCGGTTCCCCCCTCTCCCACTACTCGTTGCCTTGCCCAGGAATCGGATAGCCACACGCTTGTTTAAACTCTGCAACTTTTTCCAAATCTTTTTCCCGGTATATATGATAGGCAGGATAGTGTGTATCGGCATACAAAGGCAAGCCCAGGGACGCAGCCCGAATACAGAAATGCCGGTCTTCTCCCCAAAAGGTAATATTGCGCACTTCACTAAAATTGACACCGGCCTCCAATGCTTTCCGGCTAATGACCGTACAGGCGCCAAGTCCGCCGACCTCGTACGTTCCTGGCTGTTTGAGCATGTCTAGAAATTGCTGCATTCTGGAGGTGCACTCCTCCGGCGACGGATTTTCTCCCCGGTTATGGTAATATTGCCCGTAATGATCATAGATCCAGACCTGTGGCAACAAATCAGCATTTGGCTGCCAGCGAGTCCAGAAAACTTGTGAGATGATTTCCTTTTTCCGGCTAATTAGATGCTCCAGCGTTGCCGGGTGCAGCAAGATATCCGAATCGACGAGAAAGAGATATTCAGCAGCATTCATTAAGGCCACCTGAATAATTGAATTTTTTAAATCAGCCACTTTCCAAACTAGTTTTTCACTCCAATGATGTGTCGTATCATTGCAGATATAGGGAGTAACTGACTCGTAACGATGAATATTAACGTTTGGCGCCGTTTTCTCAAACTCTGAGAGCAGCTTTGACGATTCCGGATTATCATTATCGTCAATAAAATAATAGGCAACATCAAGCGTATCTTTCTTCAATACTTGCAGAGAGAATAAGAATTCTTTTAGGATATGAGGCTTTTGCCTGATAGGACAGCCAATTAGGACGCGTTTCCGATAATTCAATTTGCCTTTATGCCGCAGACTTTTCCGAAGCTTATCAAGCTTAGCATAGATATCTATTCTTATATTTTCATCGCCGGCTACTTCCATGCTCTGTTCATAATACTCTTTTGCCTTGCACTGGCTGCCGGATTTCTCGGCCAGGTAAGCCAAGTTATATAATACGTTAAAATCATGAGCGTCTATCTTTAGACCTTGGTTCAATACGCTCTCAGCCTCAGCGTAATTTGCTTCAAGAATAAAAATAATCCCTTTCATTGAGTACACGTCGACATCATACGGTGCTAGTCTTTCGAGTTCAGCGACGATCAGCTTGGCTTCATCAAGCCGGTTTTTATTGATTGCATTCCTAAGGTTACTTTTAATCTGATTCTTGTAGATTTCTAAATACTCCATCGATCTCTCTCCAGTTCATATGTAATTGCCTATCTGCCGGTCACAACTGATCATTAAGCGAAGATACTCATAATAGCTTGCTGAACCGTTATGTATTCGCTTGTTTGCTTAACATCTTCAATTAACGTATTAATTTTTGCCGTCTCACTATCGGCGGCTACAACAAGGGCCTGCTGATACTTATAAATTGCTTGATGCAACCGCCCTGTCTTATTGTATATATCAGCAGCCTGGCAAATCAGCTCACTATTCCCGCAGTCGATTGCTAAGCCCTGTGCTACGATATGTTCAGCTTCAGCAAATCTATTTTCGGCGATTGCGATTGCCGCAGCGATAAAATACACATCTTGCTTTCTGGGGAATGAAGTTCTGTATTGGTTAAAAATATCCTTGGCTTGCCGAATACAACCTAACTTGACCAGATATTTAAGTAATTCTGCGATATTGTGCTTATCATCTTCCAGGCACTCGTACAGCAGGAATCCCTCCCTCCTAATCAACTAGCCATTCCCTAATTTAATTAGTCCAGTATATGATGAGTTAAGTTTCACTGACACATTTTTTTAACACATTGCCGGAAGCTTCGGCATACCTTATACCATAAACTTATTTTTCTTTTAACAAAAGTATACATACTGAAGTGCTTTTAGCGCGCGTTTTAAAGCGTTCGTTCGAGAATTCAAAGATCGAACAGCGGCAGTCGGCAAACGAAAATAACCTAATCAACATGCGGAAAACTTAGGGGGCGGTCAATTTTGGGTTATGACTATATCGAATACTGGGATAACAATTACAAAACTAACGGAACATCAGGAGCGGGCTCTTATGGCTTGCTTGCGGAATTTAAGGCGGAGGTCATTAATGCTTTAATTAAAGAGCATCAAATACAGCGAGTCATCGAGTTTGGCTGCGGCGACGGCAATCAGCTTCAGTACATAAATTATCCTGAATATCTCGGGTTGGATGTCGCCTCGTCTGCTGTTCAATTGTGTGCGGAAAGGTTTAAAGAGGATCAATCAAAGAGCTTTATGTTATATCGACCCGGCTTGTTCTTCAATAAGGGTTACTTCCAGGCCGATATGACTGTGTGTATTGATGTGTTATATCATATTACTGATGAACATGATTTCCGGTGTACACTTCATGACATTTTGCAAGCTTCCACTAATCTTATCGTGCTCTATACAAAAATAACCGGCGAAAATATCCCGCAGGTCATCTGTACCATCAAAGATAGAGATATATTTCACTATCTGGCCGAATACCCGGAGTTTCAGCTTAAAGACATTGTCCCGCAGCGGCATACTGATTTATCGTCCGCAGATTTCATTATCCTGCAAAAAAAATCGTCACGGTGAACACCCGGAGCATTAACTGCTGAGAGTGGAGAGACAATAGAGACGTTCCTTTTTTGACACCTCCGCCACATGTTATGTCTGAGGCATTTTCTAAAGCCTTTCGCGCTAATATAGCGCAATTAGACGTTATGCCCGGCGTCGGCTTTCTCTCTGCCATAACCCTGAACACAAAAAAGCCGCTCCTACCCCTGTAAAGGAACTAGGAAAGCGGCTTTTGGGAATATTCAAAAAGGTACTGCTCACCGGCATGCCACGGCTAGCTTAATAATCAATCAACAAAAGATCTGACCCGCATACACAATATAACAACGCAAAAGGAGAACACCAGTCAATACCAGCGCAGAGTTTATCAATACTGCGCTTAGCGATAGCTGGCTCGTTACCGTCTCCGCACTTCCCTGTCCGGCGGTAAGACTAACTAAGTTTCCCATGCTTGCTCCGGTCTTGTGCAAAGAAGTAAATGCCAATATCATCGGTACAACGAGTCCGACCCCAACAACACCTATCCAAAAGACTTGCGCCCAGATGCCTACGCTAAGAGCCTGTTTGGCAACGATCGCGTACTGTCCACCCATATTTAACAATCCGCCGAACATAAGAAATAACGTAAACAGCTCTGCCGGTATCAGTTTTGTATCTAACGACAACAAATACTGCAAGTTAGACTGGCCTACAGAATCCCGATATACCGTTATACCCACAGCAATACTAGCCGCTACACCGGCAGACATACCGGAAATTAAGAATAACAGCGGCAATACCGGCATGTTAAGGAGCGGTTTTGCTCCTATTGCCGAAAGCAGAAATCCCGTATACACAGCAATCGAGACTGCGAAAAGACACATGCCCCATTCTAGCAGACGTCCCCAGCCTTCAAACCATTCAATAACAGGAACAAGCGGCTTAAACCACCATTTTGCCCAGCCATAATCACACAAATCATCTTTGAGTACGATGGCCGCAAATAGCACCGCCAGCCCAGAGTAAACCATAAGCAAAATCACGCCGATAGACATAACCGAGTTTAGCTGATAATGAAGCATTAACAACCAAAACGACAGCGGTTTGCTAAGATCGACAATAAGCAGTCCCAGTCCGATTATAATGGCAGTCGGCGCCAATATTGCTCCCGCCTTTACCAACCCGTCATAACTCCCGCCTGACTTCCATTTGAGCAACAGCGCGGCAATCATGGCGCCGCCACTCATCCCTGCGATAAACAAATAAACTGCGATTGGCCAACCCCATTGAATTTCAGTATATTGCGCCACACTCCCCCATATTTGATCCATTATTGCCCACCTCCCCGTTTATTGGGTATATGGATAAGCTTTGGCTTCGTCCCCAAATGCTCTTTGGGTCTCATAACATGCCGTTTCATCGCTTGCCGGATTTCACTTTGCGGATCAGTAAGATCGCCAAAAATCAAAGCACCGGTAGGACAAACCGAGACACAGGCGGGTTTGTCGCCTTTAACAACGCGGTTGTCATAGCAAAACGTGCACTTATCGGCAGCACCGGTAACCGGATTAACAAATCTGGCTTGATAAGGACAGGCGATAACACAATACTTACAGCCCACGCACTTTTGTTCATCAACCGTATTAACCCCCACCTTGTTGGTATATGAGGCTCCGGTCGGGCACACAGGGACACAAGGAGCTTGGTCGCACATCACACATGATTGCCGTGTAAAGTCCATAGTCAGGTCAGGGTAAGTCCCTTTTGGCCCCTCAATCCTGACTTGCAGCCTATACACATCGTCAGGCACTTTATTTTCAGCGCGGCAAGCGATCGAACAGGACTGACACCCAATGCACAAATTGCTATCGAATAGCATGCCATAGCTTTTGTCAGCCATAATAATCCCCCCTTATACCTTCTTAATTTGCACCCCGGCGGTGTGAACGGCGGTTGCGCAGACAGGCCCAGTTTTCGTAGGCAGCATGATATTTGAGTTGGTACCCTTCTGATACGCTCTTGTTAATTTTGGTGACATCCGGCCAAAACCAAAGTAAGTATACAACGTATCAGGACGCACTCCCTGGGTGACCAAGACCGTTGCCCTCTGTTTTCCTGATTTTCCGGTAACCTCAATTGTATCGCCGGTCGCTAAACCATACTGAGCGGCAGTTTTCGGATGAATCCAAATGCGGTTCACCTGCATTAGACCATATAGCCACGGCACATTGTGCGTGTGAGCATTAGTGTGAACCGCAACTTTGCCTTGAGTAAAGTACAACTCACGCTCTTCTTTCAATTTAACTTGGCGGTACACAGGAACACCTCGACCAAATAATTCTTCGACCTCTTTCGAGTGGAGCTCAATTTTTTTACTGCCGGTTTTTAATGCAAACAGCAGTTTATCGATAGTCCCCTGGGAATTAACCTGTTCGCGTGCTTCAGGAAACTTGCTAACAAATTCGCCTACGGAAGCTTTATCCCGCAAAAAGAGAGGTTTAATGCCGAAATTAATAAATCCTTTTTCTTTTGCCTCGTTAACAAGGTCGCCCCGCCCTGCCATTTGTATTGTGCGCAACTCTTCGATATCTTTCCAGGGGAAGTAAGCAGCCAGTCCAAGGTGCTCACCAAGCTCTTTAAATATCTGCCAATGCGGTCTTGTATCATAGAGAGGCTTAACGACTTGCTGCCTGAGGGTATAGGCAGGCACGCTGCCTGTAGCGTTATTAAAGCCCTCGTCCCTTTCCAGAAAGCTGCTTTCCGGCAGGACAACATCCGCATACCAGGCAGTATCAGAAAGGTATATGTCACTTACGACAAGCAAGTCCAGCTTTTTCAACGCCTCAATGACCCGCTCGCTGTTCGATTGACTGATTACCGGATTATTCCGTAAGACAAACCAGCCTTTGATCGGATAGGGCTGTCCGGTTAAGATCGCTTCCGGGATGGCCTGAACAACACCGTCGCTGGCGGGCGCCAGATAATGAGGATGACCTTTAACTCCAGCCCCATCCACTCTGGCCTGTGCCGGCTTTGGGTACGGCGGCAGCTTGGGACTTGCCAGTCCTGGAACAACATTATTACCGACTAAGTCATTAATCATTGACGCCGATTTCTTAAGGTAAATCCCTCCTGGGACTTCAAAGCTCCCAAGCAGCATAGTAGCAATGATCGAAGCCCGCCTAAGCTCAAACTCCTCAGTGGTAAAAGTCGTACGCCAGCCCCAATCGATAACAGCGCGAGGTTTGGCTGCCGCCATTTCCTTAGCAATTCTCTCAATATCTTGCTCAGCAATACCTGTCTCAGCGGCAGCCCAGGCCGGAGTCCTGTTCATAACAGATGCCGCAACCTCGTCGAATCCCACGGTATATGTTTCCACAAACTCTTTATCATATAATTTGTCACGAACTAGTACATGGATGATAGCAAGTACCAATGCTAAATCTGTCCCTGGTTTAATAGGATGCCATTCATGGGCTTTAGATGCAGTAATCGAAAAACGAGGATCTACCGAAACCAGCTTGCCGCCCTTGCGCATGGCAGCGATTACACTTCTGACCTGGGAGACATTAATCCCCTCAAAATAGTTCCGTCCTAACGATAATAGGTATTTTGTATTACTGTAATCAATCAATACCGCGGTCGTTCCAAAAGTCACTTCCTGCGCCACAGTACGGGAAATTGGGCAAGTTGACTCATGAGTAAACGTATTCGGAGAACCGTAGGCCTTGGCTAACGTATCCATATACGCTTTATGCGGACCACCCCGACAAGCGAATGCCATAGCCTCCGCCCCGTACTTATCCTTGATTTCCTTCATCTTATCGGCAATGAAGGAGTAAGCCTCTTCCCATGATACTTCTTTCCATTTTCCTTCCCCACGTTCACCAACCCGTAATAAAGGCTTTTTTACCCTGTCCGTATCATACAATTGCGATATCGCCGCACCACCCCGGGCGCATAATGCCCCTCGCGTCGCCCCCCAGTCTGGATTGCCGGCAATAAAGGTTGCGCGATTATTTTCAACCCTGGCCTCAATAGGGCAGCGTACAGTGCACATCTCGCAAAAACTGCGCACAAAACTACTACTTGTGCCGCTATTCGCGCCGGCTGACGCCTGGGCCAGCAGTTTCGCAACAGGATCTACAGCCGCGAGTGTTGCCAGAGCAGCGCCCGACAACTTCAAAAAAGCCCGTCGAGACAATTTTTTCCGCATAACTTACTCCTCCTCATTAATCAGTGCTGGTATTTTTATTTTAGCTCTTGCTTATTAAGTTGTTCTTGCACTGCCGACCATTAAAGATAGGGGACGTTCCTTATTTGTCAACTATGTGTTGTCAGAAAAGGAACGTCCCCTTGTCTTATCCTATGTCAAAAAAGGAAACGTCCCTGTAGTCCTTAGCAACCATGCATCTCCTTGACTTCGGTTAAACTGTAATATTTTTTTATAAAGAGAGACTTAACCAGGTGGGATTTTTACCCCATCTGAAGTTTAGTTGACCTTATCCGAATGTCTAGCCGCTCTTAACTCCCCTTGTAGAAGAAGGAGTTAAGACGCGGTTAAGTCATCGGATAAACTATTTAGAAATCTTTATTACATATTATACCGTTGTTTATTATCTCAGCAAAGTAACTATTCCCCATAATTGGATAAATATACGGAAAATTATGTTTTTTAATGTAAAAATTAGTGAATATATACAATATCCAGGATTCAGGAAGAATAAAAATGACATATAGGGACGTTCATATTCCGTCAACATTTGGCAACTATTTCTCGCGAGACTCCAGTTACTCTTTCGATCTGCCGAATAGATAGCCCTGACTCTTTTAGCTTTATATTTTCTACCTGACTTCGTGTTACCTTTATACATAAGTAATCATAGTATGTTATATACCACTACATTTTTTATGATTTTTAGTA
>Ga0153941_1000532_pt1 | contig 16704 bp, 17 predicted proteins | sample TSNJ025MetaG_FD_104733 | JGI IMG/M metagenome (GOLD analysis project Ga0153941, IMG submission 104733) | Attine ant fungus gardens microbial communities from New Jersey, USA - TSNJ025 MetaG | ecosystem: Host-associated > Fungi > Mycelium > Unclassified | place: USA: New Jersey, Brendan T. Byrne...
CAGTCTATTGATTCTTCTCTTGCGCAGAAACTTACCTTTGATACCTCCGGCGTTACATTTTATGTTACTGAAAATAATAATTATCTCATACGTAGATTGAAGGTTTATTATAAAGATAATCCGGATGTTGACCCTTACAAAATAGCTTTTGGCTTGATGCCTTACAGGGCGGCCTCCCATAATGATGCCAAACTGCAATACATAAACGGACACTTCTGCAATGCTTACAAATTTCCTCACTAATAGTCTTGGAATAGTTCGGCATATCACCTTTGGGATGATGACTTTAAAGCATCTCATGAAGATATTCCTATAGATAAAAATCCGACTCATTTGATGAAGTCTATTTAATCGGTGATTCCTCTTCCTTAATGCCTGTGTTTGCTTACTTTTTTGCACTATATCCTGACTTTCATCCAGATACCCTCCTGAGGGATTTTGCGTCTGATACAATTGAAATCTATGGTTTCCTTAAGGATGAGTTTCATTTTGCTAAAGCTGTTATCCCGTATAACCTCAAGAATGAAAGTACTCTTTTAAAGGTCGGCTATAATATCTACAGCTATCCTACATGTCCTAAAGACAGCAATCTTAATATGAAGTACTCAGATCCCTGTCATGAAAAGAGGCTTTCTGACAAGAATAAATGGATCTGCCCAAAGGTTCACATAGTAAAAGGAGAATGGGTATGTGACTGAACTGAGCCTTGCAATACTGCAAAAAAAGAACGGACCACGTATACTTATGAAAACATGGAATTCCGTATATTTCCCGGAATGCAGCAGGATTCTGAAGATTGGGATGCTACCTATAAAATCAGAACCATCATTGAACATGCTACTAACCACTTTAAATCAATATGTGAACTGCCAGACGTAGAATCCGCAACCATACAACTACCAGGGCAAATGTATTCCTTGCCAGTATTGCCAACCAGCTCATGGTAATTGTTGCTCACCGTATAAGCTTTTCACAATATATCAGGAATCTAAAACCATTGATTGCTTAAAATAGTACTCTTTTGAAATAATACTTTTTGAGTTTATTAAAGTACAATATGATGTTCTATGTCGATTCAGATTAGATACTGAACAGTGACTTTTTTTTCCTTATATAGCATTCTGCTTTCCCTTTTTTATGGATAACAAGCATTTAACAATTACCTAAGTTAGTTTGTTAAATTTCAACTTTTATATAATCGCCATCCAATTCAAACCTTGTCCCATATAAATTGCTGATGGATTTTAACTGCTCATAAATTGCAATAGTATCTTGTATGTCAGCTTTTCTTGGTAAACCCTTGAACTTACGCTCATCATTAAACATCAATTCAACAGGAAGTAACTTAATTTCAGCTACCTCATCTCCCTTAAAATCAATAATTGGGATTATTGATAGATAATTGCTCTTGTCGATCTCCAATCCAATCGTGCCATTATGGGTTTTTATGGAAAGACCCTCTTCCACAGTGAGTTCAGTGGGATAATGATACTTGTCCCAGAAATCTGCGGGTAGTCTTTTTATCAGACAACTTTGAAATACAAAATTCCCCAACGAATAGAAGATTGGCTTTCCTTTGTATATCTCTATCGGCTTAAGCTGATGCGTACCGCTACCAATCACAGCTGACACCCCCTTCACTATGCATTTATGAGCAAATTCTTCTAGGAAATAATCTGGTTCAACATATGTATCTTTTTTTATCTGATGGGAATGGACAGATATAATAACATGGTCTGCCTTTTCTTTTGCCATTTTTATTTCAGACAAAATCCTGTCTAAATCGTTCTGATTGCAATATGTAAACTTCCCTTCTGCTCCGTCATCCGATACTACGAAGAAATGACCTCCAAAGTTTATACTCCCTTTCTCCTCTGGTGGAAGACTCCCTATCTTGCGGGCGCAATCGCGCTCGCCGTTTATATAAGTTGCTGCGGCGATTTCGCTGAGTTGAATGAAATGTTTCTGAGACACAAAATATTTTGTCTGCACTCGCAGCGGATTGACACCCGGTCTTGATGGAATTTCCCCTCTGCTATTTCCGGCGCGTGCAGCATCAATAAATGTTGTCGTCACCGACAAAAAAGCTACCGTGATATCTTTCCCCGGCACACTATAATAAACCGCTTGCGAGCTTTCATCCAGACTCCTTCCAATACCAGCGAAAAGCATACTCCTTTCGAACAGCGCTTTTCTTGTGGAAAGCAGTCCGTCAAAAGAATAATCCATACTGTGATTATTTGCACATCCATACAGATTGAAGCCAAATTTCTTAACATCATCCAGCTTATCCAGCTCTGTATTGATCCACTGCCCTCCACAAAACGTGGAAGCAAAACAATCCCACGAAGAAACGACTGTTTCAAGATTCGTAATTTTAACATCGCAATCCTGAATAGCATTTGCTATTTCCTGCCAATCATAATTTGCCGGGAAACTTTCTAGTAGCATCAAATCTCCCGTTGCACATACTCTTAAATCCATGCTATCACCTCGCTTATGTCCTTATTTTACATCCTGCAGGCTGTTTTGACGTACAGCCTTAAGTGCTTCCGTGATCTTCGTAGAAGAAATTCCTTTAGTATACGGGAAGTATACAATTTTGATTCCTTCTTTAGCGAATTCCTCTTCGTACTTGTTCCACTTCTCCGTTCCAAACCAGTCATCACCTACGAAAAGGTATGATGCTCCCAGTTTCTTGCAAGCTGTCAGCTTGTCCATATCGTACTGTGGGATAGCGGCATCCACATACTTGCAGCACCGAACAAGCTCGATTCGATCCTCAAACGGAATCATAGCGTTTTTACCCTTGTACTGGACAAGCTCATCCACAGTCACGCCAATAACTAACTTGTCACACATACCTTTTGCGTTTTTAAATAAGTTCAAATGGCCTACGTGAAATAAATCGTAGACACCTGTTGTGTATCCGATGATCATAACTTGCATTTCCCTTCATTCGAATAGTTATTAATCCACTTAAATAATCTCTCGCAATTTTGGTTATCCTGATACTTAAATACTTTATTGCGAATAATCGTTCTTTCTTCAACATATAAATCACATCCAAGCAAACAGTTATCTATAAAGCTCAACAGACCATCTAGCGTTCTAATTTTTTCACCTGGCATTTCCTTCAAAGGATCTTCCATTAAAAAACCGCGAGAGTAATCCTCAAAATCGCCAATAAGGAAGCCAATTGGTCTATCAAGAAGAAGATATTCGTAAAAAACAGAGGAGTAGTCGGTTATTAAAATATCAGCATTTTCCAGTAATTCGTTCACTAGAATGTTTTCTTTAAATAGATCATAATCAGTTAGATATTTAATATTACTTAATTCAACCATCTTCAAAAAAGATAAGTTTTGCAGATGATGTATCTTAACAATTAGTTTACATCCTTTTCTTCCCAGATAAGAATCCAGTAATTTGAGTTCTTCAATCGTATGTACCACATTTAAAGCAAAGCAATCGACGGAACCCGAATCGTTCCAACTATTTGCCTGTTTATATGTTTCCATCGACAAGATAACTTTTTCCTCAGCATATTCACGAATTAAGGTTCCCAGGCAATTCTTATGCTGAAAAACCAAATCAATACGTGGCATTCCAATTACCAGCATCTGCTCGAATTTAACCGAAAGATTCTTCATTCGAATATCACGCACATAAGGACTGCAGCAAAGAACATAATCAAATATTTTCATTGTTTCTTTTCCTCTGGTATCTGTACCCTTAAGCTGGAAAGCAGAGTGTGTTGTATGGATGACTACTTGATCATCTTTCCAGCTGGTTAGCCAATATGGATGAGAAAATACAATAAACTTTGCAGTAGCGATATAATAGTCAAGTTTTACATGGATACCATAGTGAAAACGCGATACAAACTTTACATTAGAAACCGGCTCGTAATTCTTGGGATTATGAACAATCCAAATGAGTTTATAATCATCATTCAGTTTGTTTTTTACCATGTAGTCATAGAATACTTTAATATTGTCCGTGTAGTCTCCTTGACTCTCCAAAACGATACATTTTTCATCTGTTTTAAAAATACTGAAGGTTTTGACAAAAAGGCGATCAATTTTTTTAATAACCTTCAAATCTATAATTTTTAAAATGTTTAGTAACCCTCTGTTCTTCGTTCTTTTTATAAAACTAATTATTCCAGACATCGGAAATATCCTCCATTTATAGGTATAAAATAAGGTGGTTGGTTTATGATTTACTATTTTTTCTTTTGCAGTATCCTAAATTCTTTCTTATTATTTGATATACCTTTTCTACTCTAGACATGTAATGTTTTGTGTTTAAAAAAACATATCCCTGTCTTGTCATATTCCAATTTTTACTGTACCAATGGATACTGTATGTGTTATCAGTTTCAACCAAATCTTTCGGCTGTTCATTCCACTGAAAAGGTGAAAAGTAATCGATTGGATATATGCTACCGTGACTAAAAGCATCCGGATCTTTCAGATATACGCTTTTATAAATCATTGTGTTAACATAAAAAGGAGAATTCCAAATTTCATCCTCATAAAAATCAAGCAATCGTTTTATCAGATTATTATGTGATTCTGCCCCTATTATCCCACTTCCTATATAGTCGCCCAAGCCAAAAGTCGTATCGCCAACCTCATATCCCATGAAATATCCATTTTGCAACAAATCATCAAATGGTTTCAAAGTCTCAATATCTGTGTCAAGATAGATTCCGCCATATTCATAAAGAATCCTGAGACGCAAATAATCGGACATAAATCCCCACAATTTTAGTTTTCTGCATTTTGCAAAGAATTTATTTTTTTCCGCAATTTTGGCCAATGGCAAATTATATTCATTCCATTGAACTATTTCATAATTTGGCATAATTCTTCTCCAAGAATTAATGCACATAAGAGCATGAACGGGCAATTCTTTACCACCAAGCCAAATATAATTTATTTTTTTAGGTATCATATTCTATTCTCCTAAAGCTAGCTGATTTTATCATTTTTTCCGTTTGTCTAATTACCTGTGGTGGCACTATCTCAGACATAATATAAAAATATATAAAATTATTATATATTTCCGTTAAGTGTGATTCAGAGAATCCATATAATGCTAAAGACACAGCAACCAATAAAATTGTATTGTCTTTATTTATTAATGCTTTTTTTACAACAAATACATAGCCCGCCAGTAAAATCGCTGTGGGAATTATCCCCATTACAATTAAAGAAACTACATACGTATTGTCAACTGTTACACTCCAGTTATGCATATTTCTAATATTGTTATAAACAGTCCCGGAAGAGTCATGTAAATTTACATTTTGACCAAACCATGTCAAAGCATTATTTTTGAAAGCATAATAATTCAAGAAGATTCTATTACTTAAAAGAGTGTCAAGATAGAGCATCGAATTAGATGTTTCCAATAATTTTGCTGTAACATAACTAAAACCTGCAACTAGAAACGGACACGCATAAATAAACAATCGAATAAATTTACCATCTATTCTTTTTACTGCGGTTCTTTTCATTATTTCAAAACCAATTGGCGTAATTAGTAGTAAAAAAAAGCTAGTTCTACTGTTAGTTAAGAATAATGACACAGCGTTGATAATAAATAAAAATATAAAATGCCTATAATTAATACTATCTCCTAGCTCAACTATCCATAAAAGACACATAATAAAAATTATTTGCGCTGCAACGTTTGGAGAGCCGTAGCCCAAAGCTATTGATCCTCTTCTTTGAAGACCTGAATCTGACAATCCCAAGAGATACAAACAAACAGCTATAATAAAAGTACTCATAAGCGCATATCTACATGTTTTCACGATCCTTTTAAAAGAAAAATTCTTTGCTGCAAAGATCAATAGAAATGCTCTAAAATAAGCTGCTTGTCCACTCTGATAATAGCCAACAAACAGCAAACCTCCTATAGCGGCAAGAATAAATAATTGCTTTTTTGTGTAGCCTTTTTTAACTATTATATATAACAATGAAGCGTATATAATCAGCTCAAAAACATTTACATATGTCGCTAAATATCTAACTTCCTGAAATGTATAAATTCTTAAAAACTCATTCAAAAAAACAAGCATAAATATACAAGCATAAAATAATTCAATTTTATTTTTATTCCATTTCAACTTCATTTTCCCATTATTTCCTTCCTATAACTGGATATTCGTTCATAGTTTTACAATCCTTGCCCACGATTTCTTAACAAATTTAATGGTAATTGTATTTTCCCTATGCTTTCAAATTAATCAGTACATACACAACCCCGATCAATTTCCTTTTCATGACTTCAAAAAGAATTCGCCTTGTCAAGGACTCTTTTTTTATATTCATTTGATGAAGCACCTTCTGGAAGAACTGGTCAGTAATTATTTCCTTCAAATTTTGTATCTGTTCGCTCCTGCTACAATCTGCCGCAACAACGATTTTCAATGTGCCGATTATATTTGAAACATATTGGAACGAAAGCCTGTCTTTTACATCTTGATTATAATCAAGCTCGTCACATGCTTTCTGGCAGGATTCGTAGCACAGTTTATTTTTGTCATACCTATCTTTACGGTATGTATGTGTGAGCGATGTTCTGTTTTCACAGTAGAAATATAAAGCTTCTGGAAGAATAACCACACTACTTATGACTCTGTACAAATACAAAAGAGAATAAACATCCTCAGATATATACAGTCTTTCTGAAGCAAATCGCCAATCATTTTCCTTTATGATGCTCATGGAATACATGCACGCCCAAGCACTCATACATAAGTATGTCTTTTCCCCTGTCAATGGATTGGGAGCAATAAGGTCAGGCAGTACAATGTTTTGCACTTCATCTCCCTCATAAAATTCTTTATCCGTTTGTGGAATCTTACATTTCTTTGTTCTTCCATCAGAACCAACATTACTAAAACCAAAAAGAACAATTTCCGCTTTATACTGCTTTATCCTGTTATATGCCTTTTCTATTGCATCAAGTACAATATAGTCATCGCTGTCAAAGAAGCAAATATACTCTCCGGACGCATTTTCAATTCCTGTATTTCTCGCCATTCCTAGACCGGCATTTGCCTTGTGGACAACCTTAATCCTCTTATCTTTCTGCGCCCAATCTTCACATTTCTGAGGACAACCATCTGGTGAACCATCGTCCACAAGAATTATCTCAAGATTTGTATAAGATTGGTTGATAACGCTTTTAACGCATCTGTCCAAAAATTTCTCAACATTGTAAATCGGCAAAACAATCGAAACGAGACCTTTTTCCATCGCAATTACTCCTAAAACAGTCTATTTAAAGGCTCACCGATTTTCTCGCCTCCATTTTTCATATAGCACAAGGTCCAAGAGGTGCACATATTACTGTAAGCATTTTATAACTGCTCTCCTTCAATAACGCTGTATCCTGCAGACTTTCCATAAACGATATATTGCAAACCGCCTTTAATCCAATATTTTCTCTTGATATCAATCCCCATTAATTCCTTTGCACAGTTCATGCAACCTATGGGAGACGTAATATTATTCTTCCTTCGATTCCGATTCAGATCATCTTCCTGATAGCTTCCAAATGTAAATAGCTTTGTTGATATGCACCATCGAATATTTATGTGCTATTCGTATCCAAAATAAAGCTTTCCTTTAAAAACATTCTCTCGCAATTTCTGGGAATGGGAATTCCTTTTATCAATCTTCAAGAAAGACTTCAGCTTTATCGGCATGTGCATCATCATATTCAATCCTCCACGATAGATAAGTATCCACCTTCACGCTTAGCTCAAAACATTTTCTATCAGCCTATCATCATCTAAATCCACTATGAACGTTAGTTCAGTATTAATCTACGATACTCCTATATTCAATGAAGTTTGCTTACTGCTATTTTATTTATATACATACCAAATACGAAAAATGGCTGAGGTAATAATCTCCTCGACCATAGTTTTTGTATCATCATTACTTCCATCATCGACTATTGGCCACTCAAACTCTTTAATTATCTGATTACATAATTGTTGATATAAATTCAAATCTTTCCCTACACGCGGTTAAATGTAGGAGTTAATATCTTAATTTTTATATCTACCTCTCTTATTTCTTCATCTGTACAAAGTCTCAAAGTTTTCTGCAGCCATCGGACGATCATGGATAATATTCTTTGCCGCAACAAAGTAGAGACTATTGTGGAGAGAAACTGTTGCATATTCTATGCCCATCTCTTTAGAAATCTTGTACAGCGGTACTAGTTCAGGAGAATACTTATCCTGATTTCATATCAAATCTAATATCATTCAAGCCCAGCCCATCTCACGTAGTTTATTCAAAGACTGATAACCATGCAGATAGCCATTTTGGAGATCTCTAAACTTGTTATTGATTTGTTCCAGCCTCTCGATGGAGATGAGGATAACTACCTGTGGAAATTATTTACAGAGGTTTGCAATTCGGTCTGTGAAAAACCGTTAGTGGAGATATCGATACAATCAGATTTTATTACAGCGCCCTCACAATATCTTTAATATAAGTCCTAATGAACGATTTCCCACCCATGATGTTCGCGAAATACTTCTTCGACAGCTTCTTGATTGTCTCAAGACTAATCACTTCATCTGGCTTCGATGGGGATTATATCTATTGCATATAGAATATTTGGCATTGCAGCGGTGCTTCACAATGACTTCCTCATTCAATCACTATTATTCTTTGACATCCTCATATTAACTATCCTTAAACTTAAAAGTGCCTTTCAGCACTTGCACTTCCCTAATACCTTGTAAAATAATAACTATTTTGCTATCACCCTCGTTAACGGATATATTCTTGTACCAGAACCTCCAGCAAATATAATGCCTTTCATTTTTTTGTTCCTTTTTTTTTATCATTCGCTCTTGCGATTAATTCTTGATACTCATCTATTAGCATATCCGTATATTGTTCCCAGTGATGATTTTTCTTAGCTTCATCAGCGATAATACATGACATAGCCTCATACTTTTCTTTTAGCATAGTCATCACATAATCAATCTTATCTGCTAAATCATTGGCATTACCTGCCTCAAATAGAAATCCTGTTTCATTATCTTTTATTAGTTCTGGCAATCCTCCTATTTTACTTGCAATTACAACCTTACCTTTCGCTATGGACTGTAGTAAAGCATACGGACAATTTTCATACCATTCGGAAGGAACTACAATCAATTTTGCGCCTTCTATAATTTTCTCCATTTCTTCACCGTAAATTGCTCGTAGTAATTCTACATTAGTCAAACGATGTTCTTTGATATACAATTCTATTTCGTTTTGTATAGAGCCTGCACCCACAAGAATCAATTTATGTTTACAACCAGATACCTCGTGTGCTTTGAGAAGCGTTATAATCCCTTTTTCTCTGGAAAATCTTCCAAAATAAAGAACATAGTCTCTGTATTTTTGATTGAACTCATACTTTTGGTCAATTGGCAGAAAATTAGTTTTATACCTAATCCGAGACCTTGTAACTCCCGATTTTTCCATGAGATTCTTATAATAATCACATTCAGTAATGTACAAATCGATTAAGTCATAATAATTCTTTTTGAGTAAATATGCTTTTTCACATGCAGCAAGTATACTTTTGGGTAGAGAACCTTTAACACATTTATTCATAATACAATTCAGCACACTTCCATTCACACACGCTTCACATACCTCACCGTTTGTAAGCATTGTGTAATTAGGACATGCAAAAATCAAATCATGCATCGTCATAACTACTGGAATATTGTGTTTCTTTAAAACATCAACAACGGAAAAGGTGATTTGACGATGAAGTAATCCTATATGAGCAACGTCAGGGTGCTCCTTAATAATTAATTCCTCCATTTTTTTCGCAGCTATTTTTGAATAAAAAAAACTTTTTGTAGCGGTAAACTTTGCTTTCAAACCTAGTTTGCTGTTATATTCAACGTTCGGTGCAAAATACTCTTCCTGTTCACAAGGAAGGTTCTTTTCATCTTGCATAGCAAAAAAGATAATTTCATGTCCCTTAGCTTTAAATGCCTCTGCCTGAGCAAAATAATAGGTTTCCGAACCACCCCACATATAATGAAATTTATTTATTAGTAAAATTTTCATACATTCACCTTACAATCTGTACTGATTTTTCATGAATTCTGCTGTTCGTCTTATCCCCTCAATGAGTGGGATAGGCTTTAACTTTCCATATGCTGTCTCGTACCTTGAAATATCAAGAAAATTCACCGGAACATCCACCTTTCTTCCTGACATATAATTTATATTCATTTCAATACCTAGTGCATTTTGAATCGTTACCAGAACTTGATTAATACTCGTCCCGTAGCCACAACCAAGGTTGAATGTTCTGTTTTTATTTTTTCCATTTACAATATTAAGAATAGCTCTAATTGCATCTTCAATATAGATGAAATCCCTTATCACAGAGCCATCACCGTATACTGTGATTTCTTCTCCAATAAGTGCTTTATACGTAAATGTTGTTACAGCTCCTAAAATACCATTGGGCCTTTGATAAGGTCCATAAGGATTAGCTAAACGAATTACGCGGTAATCCAAACCATACATATATTGATACAAGTAAAGTAACTTTTCAATTGTCACCTTCTGAATTCCATAGGAAGTAATCGGATAAGCTGCAATGTTTTCTTTCAAAGGGCAATCTGATTCTATTCCATATACCGTTCCACCAGAGGATATAAACACAACTTTCTTTACTTTACAACTAATACAGGCTTCTAGCAATAGAGATGTTACCACTACATTTGAAACCAATTCCTGTGGAATCTGTTGATTAGAAGTAGTCGGAACAGTAGTACTCACAAGGTGATAAACAATATCCTGCTCCTTTAACAACTCATTAAAATCTGTTTTTTCAGAAAAATCAGACTCTACTATTTTAACATTCTTAAAATTTAACCTTATTATTGACTCAAAATATATTATATTTTTATCTACTAATGTGATTTCATCTTGTACATTTTCAACCAGCTTTACTATTAAATTAGTTCCGATAAAGCCTGATGCTCCAAGCAGTATCACTTTCATAGTTTCACCTCATTAAATCCATTTCCATGCTCATCTCCCTAAAAACTCATCTGCATAACGATCACAAATAAACTGCCAACTATATGCATCCTTAATCCTCTGCTTTGCTTTGCTGCTGTACTCTTCTCTCTTATCTGCTGAAATCCTGTCTGCTTTATCAACAAGCTCTGCTAAACTCCCTACATTCTTGCTCCAGTACATAGCCGCATCCTCAGCAACTTCTTGGTTAAAGGCAACATTCAACAGCAAATTTAAAGCTGTACTACTCAGAGCTTCTAATAACGAAGGATTCGTACCACCGACCTCATGCCCATGGAAGTATCCATATGCCTCTTCTCTTATCTTCATGAGAAGCTCCTGGTCATAAACCGTACCCACGAACTTAATACGCTTATCTACCATAAAATGAAGTTCTGCCTCAAGCTCATTAAGAAATCGTTCATTCATATTTGTAATAATTACAAAATCCTTTTGGCTCTGACACAGCAGAAACTCCCTTATCATAATCGCATAATTATTTTCTGGAATGAATCGCCCAACAACAAGATAGTACGCTCCTGCAGTAAGATCATTTCTTTCATACCAGTTTATCAGCTTTGGATCGTCATCCGTAATCATACTTTTTCTTGTTTCGGCACCGTATGCAATGAAGCTGGTCTTAGGATTCCTTCCTCCTATTCCTTTTCCGTCATAACACTCATGTATGTATTTCTCAATATTCTTAGAATCACAAATGACACAATCAGACCACTTCACCATCTTCTGTTCTGAAATCTTCCAATACATTCTTATTGGCACGCTCCATTTTGTACGTCTGAATTCATGTCCATCTGGGTTCAAATATATTTTTCCTCCTAGTTTATGGATTTTTCTATAAAAATGTCTAATAAATGGTCCGATACGGCAAGCCATGATATAAATAATCGGATTATAAATATAATTTTTTTTAATATATTTGCTGCACTCTTCCAAAGCTTTTATGTCATAATATATCGCTTGTGCTGGACCCAGTTTCATCGAAATCTTAAAACAGCGAGCATTATGGTATGTAAATTCGATTATGTTCCCAGCTTTATCTTTAACTATATCCGTTACTCCCTCAACTTTTGTTTCATCCATGCAACCATCACCTTTTGCTTTGCATGCTACATGATATTTTAATCTTACATCATCTTGATGATATTCTGTTAACTTATTTATGAATGTCTCATATCCACCGTAAGCTCCGAGACTCTTAGCACCCACAAGAAATACATGTTGTACATCATTCTGTTGCATATCTTATTCCCATCACTTAATAAGTTTCTTAGGAAGATCCATATGAAATGTGTCCCTCACCTTTATAAATTTCATACTCCGACATCAATAAATAAAGCCGACATCGTGTTGCAATATATTCAATATATCCTGCTATTTGTTCCAACATAGGTATAAAGCTAACATTCTATATTCTTCACTAATACTTAATAAGCCCCTTTCCCACTTAAAACAATCCTCACTGTATGTAACACAATTTTTACATCCACCCAAAAACTCTCTTCTTCTATGTATTTAAGATCCAACTCAATCCATTCATCAAAGGACACATCACTTCTCCCCCTGCATTGCCAGTAACAGGTTAATCCAGGTTTTACCGCCATCCTCTGTTTTTGATATTCATTAAACCGTTCTGTTTCATAAGTCACAATCGGTCTCGGCCCCACAATACTCATATCCCCTTTCAGAATGTTAATAAGCTGAGGCAACTCATCAATGCTGGTTCGTCGGATTACCCTCCCGACTTTAGTCACTCTGGGGTCACGCTTCATTTTAAACACCGGACCATCAGCTTCGTTCCTCTTAAGTAATTTCTTATGCAATTTTTCTGCATCTCTACACATACTTCGGAATTTATACATCCGAAACACTTTACCATTCAATCCATTCCTGTCCTGTGCATAGATTACTGGCCCACCATCCTCTATCCAAATCGCCACCGCAGTGATCAGGAAAACCGGAAACAACACAATCAGTGCAATCACACTACATACCACATCCATAATGCGTTTTACCACTCTGTATGCCATTTTCTGCTTACCAATATAATACTTTCTTCTACCCGTTCCCTCTATGACCTGAAAGTTATTTTCTTCCACTAATACTTCCTGCTTTACCTGAACTTCCATACCATACCTCATTACCCCTTTACGGCTTTCTACTATTCTCTCTTTCATCAAGCTTTCACAAAGCTACCCGCTACTCCCCATAAATCCCATAATACTTCCCGTAATATCTCCCATAATACTTCCCATAATACCCCTTACCCCTTAAGTCCACTTTATTCAACACACACCCCAATATCCTGCAGTCTGCCTTATTCAGCTGTTCCTTCACTTTTTGAACGAACCTGTAGCTGACATCACCGCTTGCTATAACAATCAAAGTCCCATCACACACCTTTGCAGCCACCGCACCATCAATCACACTGCCTACAGGAGGAGTATCTACAATCACATACTGATATTCCTTCCTTGCCTTAATAATCATCTCTTTAAACTTCTTATTCCCTAACAATTCACTAGGATTAGGAGGCACCGGACCAGCGAATATCATATCCATGTTTGCAACATCCGTTCTGCAGCACACCTCTTCAAAAGAATTCTTTCCAACCAGATAATGAATCAGTCCCAGCCTCACCTTTCCCTTTCTATGATGAGTGCGCATAACCGACTTCCGCAGATCTGCATCAACCAACAGTACCTTATCCCCATTCTCCGCAAATGCCCGAGCCATATGGTAGGATACACTGCTCTTACCCTCATTAGGTGTACAGCTGGTCACTGCCACAACCCGTACATCCTCTCCGGTAAACTCTATATTGCTCCTTAAAGTCTTAAACGCTTCCCTTACATGGAAGTCCAGCTCTTCCTTTTTTAACTCTATTTCCTGCATTGCTTGCTCCTTCTTGTTTATACTGTTACGTGGTTTATACATTATTATCTTTGTATACATAATTATTTCTGGCATCAGCGTAATTATTTAAGGCTTCAATTATATGCTCATATATGCTCACCACAAAAATATTTACCCTCTATAAAAGGTATATACCCTCTGTTACGTACCCACTACAAAACAATCTCCTGTAACTTATCCGATTCTACCTCTTCCAGATCAACATCCCGAAGTTCCGAAGCATTATAAATCGCATTCTTGCCTTTCTTTTCTTTCCCCCGCTTTTTACTCTTTTTCCCTTCATCCTCCATCACCGGAATCATAGCCAGAGTGCTAAGCTCCAGGTACTTCGCAACATCCTCACTGGTCTTAACACTGTCATCCATAAGAAAACGAATCAGTACAATGGCAGCCGTCAAAAACAAACCGGCCAGCCCTCCGATCAGCGTCATCATTCTCACATTAGGAAAGGAAGGTTGCACAGGTAAATTAGCATACTCTGCGATATTCACAGCTTCCACATCAAATACATTGGTGATATGTTCCGTTGCCACTTCCCGAATGGCGTCTGCCAGATCCCTTGCCATTACCGGATCCTCATCTGTTACCGTTACGGTAATGATTCGGGTATCTGTAGGTGTCACTACATCAACGAGCTCAAAAAATCCCTCATAATCCATATCCAGCGAAAAATCATCAATAATCTGTTCCAGCACATACCTGCTGTTGATTAGTACTGCATAATCCTTGGTAAGCTGGCTGCCCAACTGCATGTCGCTGTAAGTAATGTTCTCCCCGTTCTGTTTGCTGAGTATAACCATCTTGGTGGTGGATTCATAAGTTGGTGTTAGCAGGAAGAAGCTTACAAGAAAGCCGGCAAGTGCAGCCAGTATCGTTCCCGCAAGGAGAAACCAGATATGCCCGATCATTTGGGCAAATACCTCCTGCAAATCAATTTCCACTACGTCTTGGTTGTCCATGTTTTTTACAATCCTCATTTCTCTTAATTTGTATTTCTCTTATTCTGTACTTCATTTATGTTAAATTTCATCTATTATGTACTTCACATATTCGATGTCAATTATGTACTTCATTTAATCGATGTTCCTGTATCTGTCTATTTCAAAGCAAAAATCTCCGTTCTTGCGTTCTCTCCAAGCAATGCGCTGCTATATGCCTCACCGTATTTCTTCTTAAGGTATTCAGCGCAGGCATTTAAATAAGGGCCCCTCTTTCCATCACTATGGGAATCCGTAGCCACAAAGTCAATCAACCGGTTATCCAGCAGATACCGGACATATTTCTTATCCCCACTTCCGAAAAGATTTTTCCCTCTTACGCGGAGAATACTACCTCTGGAGTTCTTACCGGCATCATTTACCTCCAAGATACTTCCAGCATTCACCTGCACCAACACATCCATGTCCCGCAGGGTAATAATTCTTTCTTTTTTGTCCCGCAGGCACTCATATCGTTCCGCATGAGCCAGAACCGGCCTGTAACCGCATGCCTTTATAGAAAACAGTCCCTCCTGCATAGTCGTAAACTGCTCCCAGGGAGAAAATTCCACCAGCACACAATCGGAAGATGCAAGCGTAGGAACCTTTTTTTGTTCCAGCAATTCACAGACAGAAGCGGTATAGAAAAGCTCACAGCCGCTATGCAGTTCTATGAGTAATCCATCTTCGCGGCACCGGCTTCTTACCCGTGACAGCCTGTCCTCTAACCTGGCTCCAACATACTCCCTGCCATCCTTGAAATGAGGCGTACATATAATAGTGCCTATCTGGTTTTGGACAGCCAGCCACAACATTGCCATGGTCTGCTCCATGTTCTTGGCACCATCATCCATCCCTGGCAGAATATGCGAATGTATATCTATGTATCCTTTCATGGAATATTTGTTTTCCATAGTACCCTTCCAGAACAGCCTTGTGACTTTTATTACTTATGCGTCGCTTTCATATATATCATAAGTCTTATCGTTCTTACTCAATATAATACGACATTATATTGAATTTTGCAATCCCATATTTTTGTAAGTTTGTTCCAAAATACATAATATTACCGCATTTGGCTTTATAATAAGCCATTTTACTATATGAAATTATGTGAATAATTTTTTTCATTAATAATAATTTAACTGTAAGTTTGCCACGATTGGAGATCAATATTTCTTTGGAAAGTTTGATTTTATTACGCAAGTTTTGGGTTGGACGATTAATTTATGACAGATTTACGACATGTTTTTTCCAGGCTGGTTATTACGATGAGATGGTAACACTGATTAGAAATTTGTTCGGTAACGCGTTAAAGACGAATAATGATTTGTATTATGCAGTCATCACAGGCTGCCTGCGAATCTCCAAAGAGAGTATTTTCACTGGGTTGAATAATCTGAAAATTAATACCATTACAAATGCCATGTTTAATGAGTATTTTGGTTTTATGGATACGGATCCGGCGATGGTTACTGTGACATTCTGATAAAAGATGCGATAGCCGGAGCCGGAATCGTGATAGAGGTTAAGTATGCCGATAATGGTAAACATGATGCAGCCTGCCAAAAAGCACTTGACCAGATTGAGACCATGCACTATGAAGCTGGATTGCTGGCTGACGGAATACAGTATATTGTAAAATATGGTATGGCTTTTTATAAAAACAATGTATGGTAGTGAAAGCATAAAATAGCATAAGTTTA
>Ga0153941_1000533_pt1 | contig 16700 bp, 14 predicted proteins | sample TSNJ025MetaG_FD_104733 | JGI IMG/M metagenome (GOLD analysis project Ga0153941, IMG submission 104733) | Attine ant fungus gardens microbial communities from New Jersey, USA - TSNJ025 MetaG | ecosystem: Host-associated > Fungi > Mycelium > Unclassified | place: USA: New Jersey, Brendan T. Byrne...
AATAACAATGGAAACCATAGCCGACCGGCTTTCGTTAAGCCATGAGCTGGTGGGCAGGTGCAGCGCCGATAATATCGTATTAAGCAGCCCGCTGGATGGATTCATCATCCATTTCCACACGATGGCGGAGGCCACAGAGGAGGTCAGGCAGGGCAGATAAAACAACACCCGAAACACCTTATTCCCCCGCATCTTCACACTATTAAGCAAGACCGCCAGACAGAAAGAAAGGACAACAACGGACGGCACATACATTATTACGAATTTCAGTATATTTTTCAGGGATGTTATAAAATAGGTATCCCGGAAAGCACGAATGTAGTTATTCATGCCTGTGAACTTCATAGGGGTGAACACATTGTATGAAGTAAAACTCATCACCACCGCCATAACTGCGGGCATCAGTAAAAAGAGTACAAAGCATATCAGGGCAGGCGCTATAAACAGCCATCCGGTCACATTTCTCCGCCAAATCCTTTTTCTTTTCCTATTCAATACGGATGCATACATCTGATTTCCCTCCATAAGAAAACTGTGTAAAAGTTATTCTCTGTACTGTTCCAGCAGCTTATTTCCTTCTTCCTCCATAATCCGCAGTGTATCCTCCGGACTCTGGGCGCCCTCAAACATCTTTTCAATTTCAGGGATGTAACAGGTACCTTCAAGATTGATAAAACCAGGTACATCTGAACGGATCTGATGATTCTCAAGCTCAACGAGCACATTCTTCAAATGCGGATCATTTGCAAATTTATCATCATTCTGAACAGCTTTCAGGGGCGAGAAACCGCCTACTATATCACACCATTTCAGACTGTTTTCATTATCATGCAATGCAAACTCAATAAATTCCTGGGCAATCTCAGCATTCTTGGTGCCGGCCGGAATCACAAGGCTCCAACTGGTCTGTATGCCTCCGGCTTTTGCTCCGTCAGCCCGGCCCTGAGGAATCGGCATAAATGTAAAATCTATCTCACCTGCGAAATTTTTATACGACCGCAGCATGGAAGTGGGCCCAAAGGTCATGGCTTCCTCTCCTGTCAGGAATCCATCGCTGCCGCCGGACGCCATATATTGGGTGGAGTATACACCGGCATCAATTAATTCCATAAAGTAGTTCAGTACTTCAAGTGCTCTGTCATCCAAGTTGACTGTCAATCCGTCATCACTCAGCGGCTGGCCATTGTTGGCAACAAGGAAGGGATTAAACAGATTGGGCGCCCATCTCATATTGATGCCAACCTGAACACCTTCAACGTCCATAGCTGCTATAGCTGCATCCTTAATCTCATCCCATGTGGAAGGAGGCTCATTGACACCTGCCTGTCTGAGGATATCCATGTTCACATAGAAACCCCAGATATCAATGTTCATTGGAAGACCATACAGCTGACCTTCCACAGTCAATTCCCGTATGGACTCATCATTGAAGTCAGTTTTTGCAATATCATTGGATTCCAGGTAATCATTCATGGACAGCAGCTGATCCATGCGTGCATATCTGCGGACTTCGGTTGCATCCCATAACATTACGTCAGGTACGTCTCCGGCGATAGCAGCAGCCTGGAAAGCATTCATCATATCGGCCTGGGCTACATATTTCACATTGGAACCAGTGGTGCTGTTGAACGCCGTAACAATTTCGTTAATCTGGTCTGCCACATCACCGTCCCAGTATCCCCAGAATATAACCTCTTCCTCCCGGTTTACATCCTCCGGCTGGCTTTCTGAAGAGGCTTTCCCCGAAGCATCCGCAGCGGAGCTTGTTCCTCCGTCCCCATTGCTGCTGCCGCAGCCGCTGAGCACTCCCAACAGTATACACATGCATAAAACCATACTTAATAACTTTTTCATATACGCATTTCCTCCTTTCATTTTCCCCCACTATGTCGTGGTGATTTGATTTATATTTTCATTTTAATTTTATCATAATAAAAATTTAAGTCAATACTTATTTTTATTTATCTGCCTGTTATTCCCAAAAAAGTTATTGTTTTTACTCCGTGACCAGTAATACGCTGCGCCGAATGTTACCTTCTGAACCGTAACCAAAAAAGTTGCTAATCAACCCTTCGGGCTAATTAGCAACCTGATGCATAATCTATACTTTATATCTCTTTATCCATTACCGCAATTGCAGTCTTATGCAGGTTTTCCTCTGCCACACCATTCATCTGCCGGAATATCTCCCTGCTCAGCACATCAATGACATACAGCTGCGATACTTTGGAAACCAGGGAACCGCTGTTCAAAGGCGCACTTTTTGCCACCACATATAACAGGGCAGTTGCGTATTTCGCCAGAGGAGACTTTAGATAATTGGTGAAAATAACCAGCTTAACCCCCTGTTGTGAAGCATGCCTGGCAATCTCAAGCATATCCTTTGTGCCGCCGCTGACCGAGAACAGAACCATGGCATCCCGTTCATCCAACAGGGATGCGGCTATCATTTGAAAATGATTATCGGCAAAATAATTGCTGTTAATTCCGTAACGCAATATTTTGTTGCGGAATTCCTGCGCAGCAACTCCTGAATTACCGCTGCCCATGGTGTAGAGATGGCGGGCATTCAAAATAATGCCGGCAGCTCTGGTTATCTGCTCCCGATCCAGTAAATTACAGGTGGACTGCAGGGCGGTGATCATGTTGGAAAGCACGATCTCCGCCTCGTTATCCTCCGGATTCTCTTCCCGGTCAACACTTTGGGATAATAAAAAGCGAAACTCGGAGTAGCCCTTTAATCGCAATTTACGGCAGAAGCGCAGCATAGTGGCGTCTCCCACCCCCACCTTTTCTGAAAACTCTGTGATGGATTGCAGTATCATATCACGAATCGGATTGCTTCGTATATATTCTATAATCACTTTTTCCTGCTTCGTAGCATACTTTTCCATCATGTCAATGCGGTCAAAAATAGTTTCTACCATAGAATGCTCCCAATAAATACTATATTTACAAAATTATTGATCCTTTTTTATCTTCATTGTCAGGGATATTCTCTTCTTTGCCGCATCCACGTCCAAAACCTGCACATCTACAATATCTCCAACACTGACAGCCTCCAGGGGATGCTTTATATAGCGGTTCGTTATCTGGGATATGTGGACTAATCCGTCCTGATGTACGCCGATATCCACAAATGCACCAAAGTCAATGACATTACGCACAGTTCCCTTTAATATCATTCCCGGCTTCAGATCCTTCATATCCATAACATCACTGCGCAGGATGGGCCGCGGCATATCATCCCTTGGATCCCTGGCTGGTTTTTCCAGTTCCTTTAAAATATCATTTAAAGTAATTTCGCCAATGCCAAGTTCCTCTGCAAGAAGCTTTTTATCCTTAATCTTCTTTTCAATTTCCGATACCCGGGGTGCCTTATTACCGGCAGCTGCCTGAACCGCCTTGCTGCCCGTCTCCTGGCTGTTATCAACAACCACACCACCCATAGCTGCCGCCAGAGCCTTTCCCATTGCCGTATCGGTATTGCGGATCTGTATCCCTGTGGACTTTACAGGCTGATTCCCGGCAGGCTTCACAGGCTTTTTCACTGTATTGGCTGGTTGCTTACTCTCCGCTTTGACAGCGTTCTTTTCAGCTGCCGCCCTTTTCTGGAATTCCTTAACATCTTCCATGGTAAGATTCAGTTTATCAAGCAGCTTCTTCGCTGCTGTATAGGATTCCGGATGGACACTGGTTGCATCCAAGGGATTGTCACCATTCAGGATCCGCAGAAAGCCGGCACATTGTTCGTAAGCTTTCGGTCCCAGCTTCGGTACCTTAAGCAGTTGTGCCCGGCTGGTAAATCTGCCGTTTGCTTCTCTGTAATCTACAATATTCCGGGCAATCGTTTTATTGATGCCGGATATATATTCCAGGAGGGAAACAGATGCTGTATTCAGGTCCACTCCCACTTTGTTCACACAGTCTTCCACAACACCGCCAAGAGCCCCGCCAAGCTTTTTCTGATTCATATCATGCTGATACTGGCCCACGCCTATGGATTTGGGGTCTATTTTGACCAATTCAGCCAGCGGATCCTGCAGTCTGCGTGCAATGGACGCCGCGCTTCTCTGCCCCACATCAAAAGCAGGGAATTCTTCTGTGGCAAGCTTGCTGGCAGAATACACAGAAGCTCCGGCTTCATTGACTATGATATACTGTAACGGCTTATTAAGCTCCTTCAGCAGATCCACGATAATCTGTTCCGATTCTCTGGAAGCAGTGCCATTTCCCACAGAAATCAAGTTTATGTTATATTTATCAATCAGCCTCTTTAACTCTCTTTTGGATTCTTCCACTTTATTCTGAGGCGCTGTGGGATAGATGACTTTGGTATCCAGAACCTTTCCTGTGGCATCCACCACCGCCAGCTTACAGCCGGTCCTGAAAGCAGGATCCCATCCCAGAACCACCTTGCCCGCAATAGGGGGCTGTAACAGCAGCTGCTCCAGGTTCTTGCCAAATACACCTATGGCACCATCCTCTGCCTTTTCCGTCAGATCATTTCTGATTTCTCTTTCAATAGCAGGTGCTATTAAACGTTCATAGCTATCCTTTGCCACATCCTGAAGAACCGGCGTTGTATATGGATTTTTATTTGAAATAACCTTGGTCTCCAGAAAGCGCAGAATCCTCTCTTCCGGTGCGTTGACTTTCACAGTCAGGATTTTTTCTGCTTCTCCCCGATTCAGTGCCAGGACCCTGTGTCCTGCAATTTTCTTGATCGGTTCCTCATAATCATAATACATTTCATAAACACTCTGTGCCTTTACATCCTTTGCCTGGCTGGTAATCACACCTTCTTCCACGGTAATCGTCCTGATATAAAGACGATAATCCGCTTCATCAGAAATACTTTCCGCAATGATATCCCCGGCTCCCTGCAGTGCCTCTTCCCCAGTGGCCACTTCCTTTTCTTCCGAAACATATTTGGCAGCTTCTATTTCCAAGGGTTCTGCTGCATTTTGCTCCATGATAAATGCAGCCAGCCCATCCAGTCCCTTTTCCTTCGCCACACTGGCACGAGTCTTCCTCTTGGGACGATAGGGGCGGTACAAATCCTCCACCAGCACCATGGTCTGGGCTGCCAGAATCTTTGCTTTTAGTTCCTCCGTTAATTTTCCCTGCTCCTCAATACTCCCCAATACCTGTGTCTTCTTCTCTTCCAGATTACGCAGATAGATCAGCCTTTCATGCAGGTTCCTGAGCTGCTCGTCATCCAGTGAGCCGGTTACCTCTTTCCGGTACCTGGAAATAAAGGGAATCGTATTCCCTTCATCAATAAGCTTCACCGCAGCCTCTGCCTGCCATTTCTCAATCTTAAGTTCCTCTTTCAATTGCAGTAAAATTTCCATAAAGCGTTCCTTTCTTTCGTTTAACGGCAAAATCGTACTTGTTTATTATAAAGGAAACACGACCTTTTTGGCAAGTTCAGTTTTAATAATAATTTAATTGGATTTTTATGTGTATTTATTTGCTAAGTGCAGATAAAAATGGTAATATTTAATATATATGTTTTTATGATCGGCGAGGAGATAACACCATGGATTATTTTAATCATTCCGATAACCAGTTACAAAATAACGGCAATGTAAATTATGTGCCGCGGCAGCCGGCTCCGGAACGCAACAAAGGGTTTATAATAGCTTCCATGGTACTTGGTATTTTATCAATACTTTTTTCCTGTGTCGGCTTTTACAGCATTCCGTTTGCCGCACTCAGTATTTTATTTGCCATATTGGCTTACCGGAAGGGTCGGAAGATGAACAGTATGGCGGTATCGGGGATTATTACCTCCTGCATCGGTATCATAATGGGGATTCTGGTTACCATATGGGCATTCTGGTATATGTCTGTTTTGATTGAGGACGGGTTTCTGGATTATTATGAAAGCTATCTGGAAGAAACGTATGGAGAAGAAGTTACTGATCTGCTTAAGGATTTCTATGGCGTTGAATAGCTAAATATATAGGAGGTAGTAAAATGTCCGGTTTATCACCTGTGTCAGGTAATAATTACAGTTATCCGCTGGAAAAATATGGACAGAAGTCCGGTGCCGCAGCGGACGGGAATTCTCTTTCTATTGAGGAAGACAAGACATCTGCATGTCAGACTTGTAAAAATCGTAAATATGTGGATGGGTCTGATGAAATGGTCTCTTTTAAGTCACCTGCCCATGTCAGTCCGCAGGCTTCTGCATCAGCAGTTCGCTCCCATGAACAGGAGCATGTGACCAATGCTTACTCTGAGGCTGCTGTGAAGAACGGTGAAGTCCTGTCAGCATCTGTTACTTTAAAATTATCTGCCTGTCCGGAATGCGGGCGGTCTTATATTTCCGGCGGGGAAACACGTACGCAGATTAAATATTATAATGAAGAAAATCCTTATCAACAGGATTTAAAGACCACAGATTATATGAAATACAGTGGTATGAATACAGATTGGAGATTGTAGTATGACTGGTTTTAAATCCTCTTCTGAGCTTAAATCACTGGCAAAGGATAAGCTGACAGGCCGTTACGGCACTGCCATGCTGCTTTATTTACTGCCGGGGACTATCTCAGTAATTTATACTTATATGCTGTCATTAACCATTTCCAGAACAACATTGTCCGGAGAAGTCATCTATTATGTTATGCTTACAGCCGGAAATCTGATTATCTATATTTTCCAGATCGGTATCAGCTGTTATTTTCTGAATCTGGCGTGCGGTTTTCCCTGCACCTTTCAGGATTTATTTTATGGATTCAGGAACAATACCGATAAAGCACTGATCCTGGCGGCTGTGTATACGGCGCTTAGCTTTCTTCTGGAACCATATACTTATCTGGCTAATTTATATTTACGTACCGGTGATCTTAAGTGGGGAATTTATACTTGTCTGGTCTTGGCTGTATCCATGATTATTTATGTGCCCCTTTCCCTGATGCTGTCACAGGCAGTCTTTCTGATACTGGATTTTCCGGATGCGACTGTACCGGAGCTGCTTCGTATGAGCATCAAGGTGATGAAAGGGCATAAGGGACGTTTGTTTTACCTGGAAGCCAGCTTCATTCCTCTTATAATACTGGCCTATTGTACCCTGGGAATAGGATTCTTATGGCTTTATCCTTATATGAAAATGACTTCCACTTTGTTCTTCCTTGATATTATGCATCCGGCCAAACAGGAGGAACCTCCTGCAGTGCCCCTTACCTGATGAAGAAGGAGCTGTCGATTACTTTCGACAGCTCCATTTTAAATAACCACTGATCAATTCGTCCAGGGCGCCGTCCAATACGGCATTCGCATTTCCCGTTTCCACATCGGTCCTGTGGTCCTTTACCATGGTATACGGCTGCAGCACATAGGAACGAATCTGATTTCCCCAGCCGATTTCTTTTACCTCTCCCCGGATATCCGAGAGCTTTTCCACATTTGCTTCCTGTTTTATTATATACAGCTTGGCTTTCAGCATCTGCATGGCCTTATCCTTATTCTGGAACTGGCTTCTTTCATTCTGGCACTGCACAACAGTTCCTGTGGGAATATGGGTGATGCGGATGGCCGATGAGGTTTTATTAATATGCTGTCCGCCGGCACCGCTGCTCCTGAAGGTATCAATCCGCAGGTCTTTTTCATCAATATCCACATCTACATCATCTTCGATATCCGGCATCACATCCAGGGATACAAAGGATGTCTGGCGTTTCCCCTGGGCGTTGAAAGGGGATATTCTTACCAGACGGTGAACCCCTTTTTCCGACTTCAGATAGCCATAGGCGTTGATGCCGTTTACCTGGAATGTCACGGACTTGATACCGGCTTCGTCACCATCCAGGTAATCCAGTACTTCAATGGTAAAGTCTTTTTGCTGGGCCCATCTGGTATACATGCGGTAAAGCATGCTGCACCAATCGCAGCTTTCCGTTCCGCCGGCTCCGGCATTCAGCTTTAGTATGGCGTTGTTTTTATCATACTCGCCGGAAAGCAGCGTACTGATCCGCAGTTCCTCAAATCCATTGATAAATTCGGTGATCTCTCCGCGGATATCCTCAGCCAGACCACTGTCCTCTTCTTCATATCCCATTTCAATCAGGGTCAGGATATCATCATACTGGGTTTCCAATGTCTTGAATGTGTCCACGGTATCCTTAAGATTCTTCAGTTCTTTCATTTTCTGGTTGGAAACTGCAGGGTTATCCCAGAAACCGGGAGCTTCCATTTCCATCTCCATTTCTTCAATCCTCTTTGCCTTATTATCTAAGTCAAAGTGAATCCCTCACTTCCGCTAAAGGAGTTTCGTAGGCCTGTATTTCTGTTTTCATCTGGTCCAGTTCAATCACTTAACGTCACCTTCTTTCTTTTTCATAAATATTGTTATGTTTTCTGGTTAACCTATTTACGGCCGCAGCATTGCTTGTACTTCTTACCGCTGCCGCAGGGACACGGATCATTAGGGTATATCTTGGCATTTTCCCGTTTTACGGGGCCTTTGGGCAGGGACTCATCTTTATTGGTTCCGGTTACCTTGGCTACCTGTTCCCGTTCCACCTTCTGTTCAATCTTGATACGGAACAGCAGTCTGACAGTTTCTTCCTTGACATTCTGGGTCATTTCATCAAACATGTCATAACCGCTCATTTTATATTCCACCAGCGGATCTCTCTGCCCGTAAGCCTGGAGACCGATTCCCTGGCGCAGCTGGTCCATGTCATCAATATGAGCCATCCACTTCCTGTCAATCACCTTTAATAAAATAACACGTTCTATTTCACGGATAGCCTCCGGATCCGGGAATTCTGCTTCCTTGCTTTCATATAATTTTACCGCTTCTTCCTTCAGCTGATGCTGGATGCTGCTCTTTTTGGGCTTCTGTACACGGTTGGCGGAAAGGGGCTTTAAGGGTATCGTTGGCAGAAGCAGGGAATTTAATTCATTAAAATCCCAATCCTCCACATCTGCATCATCGTTAATACTGATATCCACACAATTATCGGTAATATCCGTAATCATCTTGTAGATAACATCCCGCATGCTTTCGCCATCCAGTACACGGCGCCGTTCATCATAGATGATCTCTCTCTGTTCGCTCATGACACGGTCATATTCCAGCAGGTTCTTACGAATGCCAAAGTTGTTGTTCTCTATCTTCTTCTGTGCGGATTCAATGGCGTTGGTCAGGGATTTATGTTCAATCTCCTGTCCTTCCGGTATGCCCAATGCATTGAACATACTGATCAGACGCTCCGAACCAAACAGACGCATCAGATCATCCTCAAGGCACATATAGAACTTGGATTCACCGGGGTCTCCCTGGCGGCCGGAACGTCCTCTCAGCTGGTTATCAATACGTCTGGATTCATGGCGTTCCGTACCTACAATTTTAAGACCGCCTGCTGCCCTGGCTTCCTCATCCAGCTTAATATCCGTACCGCGGCCTGCCATATTGGTGGCAATGGTAACCGCACCGTGGATACCGGCGTCCGCTACAATCTCTGCCTCCATCTCATGGAATTTGGCATTCAGCACCTTATGCTTGATTCCCTGCTTTGTCAGCAGACGGCTCAATTCTTCACTGGCTTCAATGGTTATGGTACCAACCAATACCGGTTGTCCTTTTTTATTGGCCTCCTCAACTGCATCAACGATAGCCTGCAGCTTTTCTTTCTTTGTCTTGTATACGGCATCCTGCAGATCATCGCGGATTACAGGTTGATTGGTGGGAGTCTCTATTACATCCATTCCATAAATCTCGCGGAATTCATTTTCTTCTGTCAACGCCGTTCCGGTCATACCGCATTTCTTTTCAAACAGGTTGAAAAAGTTCTGAAAGGTAATGGAAGCAAGGGTTTTACTTTCCCTTTTTACCTTTACATGTTCCTTGGCCTCTATAGCCTGATGCAGACCATCGGAATAACGGCGGCCCGGCATAATACGTCCTGTAAATTCATCTACGATCAATACCTGGTCATCCTTAACCACGTAATCCTGATCCCGAAACATCAGATTGTGTGCACGCAGTGCCAGGATAATATTGTGCTGGATCTCAAGATTCTCCGCATCTGCAAAGTTCTCAATATGGAAAAACCGCTCCACCTTTTCCACGCCGGCCTCGGTCAGGTTAACTACCTTATCCTTTTCGTTTACAAGGAAGTCCCCGGTTTCCTCCTGTACCACACCCATAATGGCATCCATTTTGGTCATTTCCTGTACATCCTCACCGCGCTTCATCTGTCTGGCAAGGAGATCGCACATTTCATACAGTGCCGTGGATTTACCGCTTTGCCCGGAAATAATCAGCGGTGTTCTGGCCTCATCTATGAGTACGGAGTCAACCTCATCGATGATGGCATAGCTTAATTCCCGGAGCACCAGCTGCTCCTTATAGATTACCATGTTGTCTCTCAGATAATCGAAACCAAGCTCATTATTGGTCACGTATGTGATATCACAACGATATGCTTCCTTACGTTCCTCCGGAGTCATGTTGTTGAGCACCATGCCCACCTTCAGACCCAGAAATTCATGAACCTGTCCCATCCACTCAGCATCACGCTTTGCCAGATAGTCATTGACAGTTACAATATGCACACCTTTTCCTTCCAGGGCATTCAGATATGCGGGAAGTGTGGACACCAGCGTCTTACCTTCACCGGTACGCATCTCGGCAATACGTCCCTGATGCAGTATAATACCGCCAAACAGCTGTACCCGGTAATGCTCCATATTCAACGCTCTTCTCGCTGCTTCCCTGACCACTGCATAAGCTTCCGGCAGCAGGTCATCCAGCGTCTCTCCGTCTCCCAGACGCTTCTTGAACTTCTGGGTCTTTCCTTTTAATGCTTCATCGGAAAGTGCCTGCATATCAGGTCGTAAGGCTTCGATTCTATCAACAATCGGAGCAATCCTTTTCAGTTCTCTCGTACTGTGCGTACCAAAAACTTTCTCGATTACTTTCATTACAAGCTCCTATCTGCCCGTTTCAGCAGGCATATAATATTTGTCCGGCATAATTTCCAAACCTTATTCTAACAGATTTGAAGCATAGATTCAACTATTCAATCTTTACAATCATAAAACAATTTGTAAAGATTCTGTAAAGTTTGACAGAATACATCAAAATAGGTATAATTGACTACATGATGTTACCGGTATTCCTCCTATATCAGAAAGGTGGTATTATGAGAAGGCTTTTATCTAATCAACTGACACCCGGAATGGTGGTTGCGCAAGATGTCCTGAGTTTTGATAATCAAATGATTCTGGCAAAAGATACAGTATTAACGGATAATATTATCTTAAAACTTAACATGTATGATGTGGTATTCGTTAATGTTCATGATAAAATCGTACCAGTGCCTATTATGGATCCGCATGTCTCCTCTTATTCTGAGCGTGTCAGGAAAAGTGAAGATTTTCAGAAGTTCAAGGAAAAATATGAAGATGAAGTAAGTTCTTTCAAAGATATGCTGAATAATGTGGTGGAGCGTAATATTACCCTGGATGTTAATGCCCTGCTTCAGGAATCCCTGGCTATCATTAAAAGTACGGACGGAAAAACCGGTGTACTGGATATGCTGCAGAATATGAGGGAATATGATGATTCAACATTTGCCCACAGCCTGAATGTGGGACTGATTTGCAATATATTTGCGGGATGGCTGAAGCTTGGGGAAGAAGAAACGAACATGGTTACTGCCTGCGGGCTTCTGCATGATATCGGAAAACTCATGATCCCCCATCATATCATTGCCAAACCCGGTAAACTGACTGACACAGAATATGAATCCATTAAAAAACATCCCCAGCTTGGATATCATTTATTAGCTTCACAAAATACGGATACAGCCATTTGCAATGCAGCCCTGATGCATCATGAACGCTGCGATGGTACGGGTTATCCGCTGAAGCTGCACCGGGAACAACTCAGTGGTTACTCCAAGATCGTATCAATCGCAGACGTATATGATGCTATGACTGCCGCCAGAGTTTACCGCGGTCCTTTGTGCCCTTTCCATGTAATACAGGTGTTTGAAGATGAAGGCATCCAGAAATATGATGTGGGATACATTTTAACCTTTTTGGAAAATGTGGCAAATACATATATTGGCAACCGCTGCAAACTCAGCGACGGACGGGAAGGAACCATTATTTTTATCAATAAGAATAATTATTCCAGGCCTATGGTTCAATGTGAAGACGAATATGTAAATCTTGCTGAACGAAAAGGAATGTCTGTAATGTATCTGTTATAGTATGGCCAGGAATCATGTTCAGGAATCCAATACTCCTTTAACCGGATTCCTCTTCATAATCGGCTGTACCTGGTAATCTGACTTGATTTCTTCATACGCCCTTGACTTACTGCTGCGTTCAAAAGCTGTCATCACTTCCAGGACGTGCAGGGTCTGTTCGCAGCCTGCACGGAAGAATCTGTTGGCTTCTATTGATTTTGCCATATCTGCCAGACCAAGAGCGCGGCTGTTGTCAGCATAATCAAACAGCAGCGGCATTTCTTTCATTTCTTTTTCTTCCTGTCTCAGCAGGTAAATCGGTCCGCTGAAAGTATTGGGGTCAGGAACCAGAAGGGTTCCCTCGGATCCATATATTTCAAATCTTGCCTGACCTGTATTATGTACATCAAAGGTGGTAAACAGTGTTCCTGTAACGCCGCTTTCAAAATCCAGGATTCCTGTTACATAGGTGGGAACCTCCACATCCACTACAGTTCCTGCATAAGGCTGGCTGGTAATCGTTCTCCGGGCAAAGGATGTCTTAGCTACGCCGGTGACTCCCTGTATTCTTCCAAGAAGGTTAACCAGAGCGGTCAGATAGTATGGTCCCATATCCATCATAGGACCGCCGCCATGCTTATAATAAAATTCCGGATCCGGATGCCAGCTTTCATGGCCGCGGCAGATCATAAAGGCTGCGGCTCCCACAGGCGTCCCGATAAATCCGTCTTCAATCAGTTTTCTGCAGGTCTGGATACCTGCTCCCATAAACGTATCAGGAGCACCGCCCAGCATCAGGTTCTTCTCTTTTGCCAGCTCCACAAGAGCCCTGCCTTCTTCCAGTGTTGCCGCCAGCGGTTTTTCCGAATAGACATGCTTTCCGGCAAGCAAGGCTGCCCTGGTTACATCATAATGTTCGTAGGGTCTGGTCAGATTCAGCACGATGTCTATTTCATCATCGGCAAAAAGTTCTTCCATGGTGTCATATAGCTTTGGCACATTGTATTCTTCCCTGGCTTTTTCTGCTTTTTCCTTTACCAGGTCACAGACTGCAGTCAATTCGATTTCCTGGAATAATTCTGTGATGTTTTTCAGGTAAATACCGCTGATGGCACCTACCCCAACCATTCCTATTTTAATCATAGCAACTCCTTTCTGTGTGCTTTGCGCACTGTTTAATACATTTTTGCGGTGTTCAGGAAGCGCTCTGCTGTAAGCTTATGTTCCCTAACATATGCTTTGCCTTCTCCTGCCCATATCATACCCCGTTCCATCATTACCTGTGCGGAGGGTGAATTGTCAAATACGTCGTCATGATGCCCGAGAGAGGTATAGAATACCCTTCCATTTCCCCAGAATTTCGTCCAGGCAACCGGCATGTCTACCGTTTTATTGGATATATGATAGTAATTAACACTGGGGAACCGTGTGGTTGCCAGAACCTCAATCGCCGGGTCTATATGCAGATAATAGTGCTCACTGCATACTTTAAAGTCTTCAATCCCTTCCGTTATGGGGCTGGAACCATGACAGACATTTACCATATATTCAATTCCGTCTCCGCCGGGATGGCTTACCCACTGTCCGCCTGTCATGAACTGCCACTCCGTATCCTGTCTGAAGGAATCGCACATCCCTCCATGGCATCCGGCGAGGCCCACGCCCTCTCCCACTGCAATGGACAGATTCTCCACATATTTACGGTCGATTTCTCCCATTGTCCAACATGCAACCACCAGATCCAACCCTCTTAAGACTTCCAGATCAGCAAGGCAATCCAATGTATCGGAAATCACCGCCTCATATCCGTTTTTCTCAAGCAGGGCTGCAAATCTTTTGGAGGTAAGCTGCGGTTCGTGTCCATCCCAGCCTCCCTGAATGATCAATGCTTTCTTTGCCATATCTTAGCTCCTTTCCGCGCTTTCCCGCCGGTTTTCCATTTACTTTCAGGCCAATAATCAGCCTGACAAGTTATTATCAGGCACAGCTTTATATCCTGCATTTAATGCCATGTCCTTCTTCCTGTGCACGAAAGACCTGCTCAATTACTTTCATGACACGAAGTGACTGTTCCGGTTTCACAATCAGTTCTTCCTTTCCCTCCATTACAGCAACAATATTCTTATAGTAATCACTCCAGTCAGTCTGAACCTGGGGCAGTTCACTGACTTCTGTGGTATAGCTTGGCCGCGGTGCCATGGTTCTGGTGGGCCCTGCCTCGGTATAGACAATATCATCTGACCACTCCAGCTCAGCATCCTCTTTGAGGCTGACAATCTTACCATTACAGCTAAAGTCTTCCACAAGGATCGTTCCGCCAGTACAGGAAACATGCCATCTGGGAAGGTTAATCAGACAATTGGTTGACATCTCGCAAACGGCGGAAACTCCATTTTCAAACCGCAGCATAACCTTAATGTTATCATCTACTTCTTCCGAATAGAAATTAAATAAATGGGCATCCACGGATACAACCGGTGAATCGATCAGATCCAGAAACTGGTCGATCAGATGAACGCCCCAGTCAAGTACCATTCCGCCGCCGTTTACCTTGTGCCCGCGCCAGCCATGCATCGCTTGTCTGGAGCCTTGTACGCGGCTTTCAATAAAATATGGATTTCCCACTTCCCCGTTGTTTAACAAGGTTTTTATGATGATATAATCCTTATCCCATCTGCGGTTCTGATGGACTGAAAACAGTTTTCCCGTCTCCTTTGCCACTTCCATGATCTCTTCCAGCTCTGCCGCATCCATAGTTACCGGCTTTTCACAGACAACATTTTTCCCGGCTTTCAGACATTGGATTGCATAATCTTTATGGAAATTATTAGGGGTAGCCACTGTTACCAGGGACACTTCCTGATCCGCCAGTAATTCTTCCACAGATTCATAAATGTACAGACCATCCTTTTTAGCCTTGTCCCTGGCTTCCTGTCTCACATCATAAATTCCCTTGACGGAGATATCTTTAATTCTTTCAGCGACATTTTCTACATGCCAGCCCCCCATACCTCCGTATCCAATCACTGCCATTTTGTACTTCATCTTTATTTCCTCCTTATAAAAACAAATTGAATTCTGCATATCAAAACTATTTGGTTCTTATATTTACCAAAAAAGCTTAACATCCTATCTTGTAATATAACAGATTGCAGGTTATAATACGTGACATAGCGCATTAAAAATCAGACAAATATTGCGAGGATGGGGTTAATGAATTTATTTTATGAAGAAAATGCCGACCGTTTTATCTTTTATACTTCTTACAACATGTCATTTCCGGAGCATATACACATTGGTCTGGAGCTTTATTACTGTGAAGAAGGTTCTTTAGACGTAATGATCGGCAGTCATCAAAGACACATGGCGCCCGGGGAACTGGCTATTGCTTTCCCCAACCAGATACACGCTTATTCTTCTGATCATATTCCTACGGGTAACCGGGGAATTATGATTCTCTGTCCTGCAGAAATGAGCGGGGAATTCCTGCCGCAATTGATCAAAAACCAGCCTGAATATCCATTTCTTACTGCTGACCATATCCATGAAGATGTTATCTATGCCCTCCGCTCCCTGCTGCAGACGCCTCCTGACCATGAGGAAAACCGCTCTGTAGTCCGCGCTTATATGCAGCTGATACTGGCACGTATCCTTCCTTATATGAAACTCAGGAAAAATAAAGACAGCCAGCCGCCCGGACAAACAGCCCAGTTAATTGCCTATCTTTCGGAGCACTACACAGAACCGGTCCAGCTGGATATCCTGGCCGAGCAGCTTGGAATCAGCAAATACAGCGTTTCCCGCATTTTCAGTGAAAAACTGCATACCAGCTTCAGCAGATACTTAAATACCCTGCGGGTTGACTATGCCAAGCACCTTCTGCAGGGCAGCGATATGGATATCCTGAGTATCAGCGAATTATGCGGATATGATAATCCCCGCACCTTTAACCGGGAATTCAAAGCGATCTGCGGCTGCCGGCCCAGGGAGTTTCGTCAGAAATATTTATTAAACAGATAACAGTAACTATTCGGCAAGTCCTAAATATCGATTTTACTTAAATTTTCAATAGCAGCATCATAATCAAAATCTGCTATGGCATCTTTGGCATTTTTCAGCAAGCCGTTGATTTCCATACCGTAATCATACGCTGTCAGACTGTCTAATACCTGGACAGCCAAATCCCCATCAAAATCATTAGCTGCATCCAGTGCCGCCTGAACATTTTCCAGTAAATATCCCGTATCACCCTGCGGTCTGCCAGCCGCGGTCTCCTCCTTCGGGATGATTGCCGACAGCTGTTCATGCAGGAAACGGAGACTTTGCAGAAAAGCCGGGAAATCCTTCTCACAGTCTTCCAATTCCATGCTTTTTGATGCCATTTCCAGTCTGGCAGCTGTTTCTGAAAGCTCCATTACGCCTATGGTAGAAAGAGAGGATTTCATGCCATGTACAGATATGGCAAGATTATGTAAATCCTTA
>Ga0153941_1000534_pt1 | contig 16672 bp, 11 predicted proteins | sample TSNJ025MetaG_FD_104733 | JGI IMG/M metagenome (GOLD analysis project Ga0153941, IMG submission 104733) | Attine ant fungus gardens microbial communities from New Jersey, USA - TSNJ025 MetaG | ecosystem: Host-associated > Fungi > Mycelium > Unclassified | place: USA: New Jersey, Brendan T. Byrne...
CGGTGGGAAATATAAATGGCTGTTTTTTGGCCTACCATTTTATCAAAACCTGCATACACATCGCATTCTGAAACCGGATCCAATGCAGCGGTAGGTTCATCCATAATAACAAAAGGCGCATTTTTATAGATCGCTCTGGCTATAGCCATTTTCTGACGCTCACCTCCGGACACATTAACACCATTTTCATCAAACTCTTTACCAATATATGTTTCCAATCCATCCGGCATCCTGGAAATCCGTTCTCCTAAACCGGCTTTTGTGAGTGACTCCATAGCCCGCTTCTGATCCACTTCTTCAGAAGCAGCAATGTTCTCCCCTACCTTCAATGAAAACATCCGATAATCCTGAAATACCACGGAAAATAGTTTCAGATATTCTTCATAGTCATACTTACGGATATCAACACCATTCAGCTTTATCATGCCCTCTGTTACGTCATATAGTCTGCACAGCAGCTTGATAAATGTGGTCTTGCCGGAACCGTTTCTGCCGACGATTGCCATACGTTCCCCGATATCCAGTTTCAGATTTAAGTCCTTGATGACATATTGATCACTTCCCGGATATTGAAAGGAAACATGGTCGAATTCTATCAGGAAGCGGTTATCCTTACTTATCTCAACCGATAATGTACCTTTTTCTACGGAATGCTTCTCTTTCACGGAATGCGTTTCTTCTCTGGAATATCCCTCCTCCATGGAACGCTTCTCTTCCATCCCGCTGTCAAATTCCACATAATCAAGGTAATCCCTGCCGTAATCTGCCGCTTCCCGCCAGTGGGACAATGCGAACAACACTTCCACAAATCCATCCACACACTTGATAATGCTGCTGGCATAGCGAACTATACTGCCGATACTGATAAGCCCCATATATGCTTTTAATACTGCATAAATATAGATACTGCCGCCGCAGACATTGGAAAGCGTCCGTTCAAGACAATTCTGCTGCATTGACAGGCTCCTTATTTTCTTAAGGCTTTTCCTGGATTGTGATTCCCCGCCGCACACGCCCTCTTCGATCAGGCCTTCCTGTTTAAAAATCCGTAAATCCTTCGCCGTTTCACTTCCGAATAAGATATTGTGCAGGAAATAATTACTTACCCTGTTACATTTTGAATATTCTTCGAAGCTTTGCCTGATGGAGATATTATTCATCCGGTTAGACTTATAGCTTGCATAAATGCAGACAGCCAATATGGCAAACATCAGGACAGTCAGCCAGTTGGAACCTATAAACCCATATCCCTTCGCTTCTATGTCACCCAGGAACAGAGGTACAGCCACAAATGCGGCCGTTATGACGCTGATCAGCCCTGTCAGTCCTCTGTCAAGAGGCCAGATGATCATCCAGTAGATACCACCGCGGACATTTACAACCTGCTCCTGCTTCCGTTTTTTCTCCTGGATCTTTGGATTCTCCAGATGCTCAAAATCAATCGCCATGCTCTGCTCATTCATATCACGGTTCTGCCGCTCCATACAGTTCTCCACCCTGGCGTTAAAATATTCACGCAGATAAGCAGAGAGCAGGTGAAGTGCAAAAGTTACGCCCAGACCAAGCAGCAGATATTGAAGCATCAAGGTAAATCCTGCTCCGGATGCCAAGCCGTCAATCAGGACTCCTGACATAACAATAGGAACATAAGGTCTGGTGCCGTCTACAAAAGCCATAAGAATACATGACACTATTGTTGACTTGTTATGTCTGGCGTACAAGGTAAACAGCCTCTTTAAAATCACAAAATCAGAAACTTCGTTTACAGTATTTTTATTCTGTCTGCTCAATCCTTACACCTGCCCTTCCATAATCTGATGCCTTATTCTCTCTTTTTCCTGTTCCTTATAATACTGACTCTGCATTTCAAACAGATGTGCATATTTCCCCTGCTTCTCTATTAATGATCCATGGGTACCGGTCTCTACGATCTGACCGTTTTCCAGTAATACAATCCTGTCACAGAATCTGGTACTGGAAAGCCTGTGGGATATATATATGGATGTTTTTCCTTTTGTTGCCTCACTATATTTTAGATAGACTTCATTCTCTGCAATGGGATCCAGTGCTGCGGTAGGCTCATCCAGAATAAGCAGAGGAGCTTCTTTATATAATGCCCTGGCAAACAGCAGGCGCTGTTTTTCACCGCCGGAAAAATCCACCGCCTTATCGTGGATTTCTTTCACCAACAGACTGTCTCCCTTCTGGGGAAGCCGCTCATAGCGTTCTATAAATCCTGATCGTTCCAGGCATTCCTTCAGTTTTGCTGTATCAATTTCTTCTTTCGGAACCGATGCAATATTCTCGTCCAGGGTAAGCGGCAATATAGTATAATCCTGGAACAATACCGATATCAGACTGTAATATTGACTCCGTTCAAAATTCTCAATTGGTATGTCATTCAGCAGGATCTCGCCTTCCGTAGGCGTATAAAAACCGCATATAAGCTTTACCAGAGTGGTCTTGCCTGCACCATTCAAACCGATTAAAGCCAGCTTTTCCCCGGCTGTTATCTTAAGGTTCATATGGGATATGACAGGATTATCCTGCCCCGGATAGGTATAGCTTACGTTTTTAAGCTCCAGCGTAACCGGTGCGCACCTGATTCCTTCCATGACATCTTCAGCAGTCCGGCTGCCTTCATTGCGGTTTTCCCGGGTATCAAAATATTCCCGGATGCTGCTGAAGGTATTGCTGATGATCCCAAAATAGAGAGCCTCTCTCATAGCCGTAAAAAGCCGCTGGCCAAAGCTGTTTGCAAAACCAAAATACAGAACAAACTCCGAGAGTGTCAGCGTTCCTGCAGTAACCATATAAATCAAATATCCATATACCAGACCATTCCGAAGCAAATCCAGCCCCGCATCGGATAAGCCCCTTACAAAATACCAATTATGAACTTTATAATATTCCTTATTCATGGCATTCAGCGTGTCTTCATACTTCTTCATCAGCCATCCGGACATATGATAAATCCGTATATCCTTGCCAGCGGCAGGTTCCATGGACTGGCTGGTCATATATGACATTTTCCTTGATAAATCAGATAAAACAGGATGGGACTCTCCGTGCTTCAATCTGGCATATTTCAGTATCTGTATCTGGATGAAACCACAGACCAGAGCCAGCACCAGAATCCAGATACTGGCTCTTGCCAGCATAATCCCATATACTGCTGCAGTACCCATGTATGTCAGGAACCTGGGCAGACGCCAGGCAGCGTCATCAATGCCCCTTCCCTGATAGATTGCCGTATAAGCGGCATTGGAATGGGTCTGGAAATCTTTCTTCTCCAATATATCGTAGTCCAGCCGCATTTTCTTCTGTATATATGGCCTGGAGTAATGCAATCTGTAAAGATTACTTCCGTTATAACAGTAGGATTCAGCCATGCCTGCCAGCATATTACATAACCACATGGCAAGAATCAATAACAGCAGAATCCCAATATAAGACCTGAGTTCCCATTTTTCTTCCAGTCCCCTTACCGCTGCCGACGGAAGAATGTCTCCCAGGATACTGGCCAATGTCCATGGAACCAGCATTAATATTCCAATAATAAATAACTTAGGCTCCCATTGCAGCATGTTTTTATAATGATATACCAAATTACTGATAAAGCTGTATTTGCCGCTTCCTTTTTCTGCCCTTGCACCACTGCTGAATAGCATGATTACCTCTTTCCCGTTATACGCTGTGATAAACGAACTGACCTGTGAACATCTGTTTGCTTTGGGATAGTATATCATCATCTGACGGATAATTCAATTATACAATCATTGTGTTTTTAACCAAATAATTCATGGGTAAAATGTACAATCAGTACATAATCATTTTGAGCAACCAAGTAAAATATTTATGCATTATTTTTATACAGAGATAATAAAACGTCATTATGATGAAAAAAAACAGAAAATTTTAAAAGTCAGCAATAAGTGAAAACAGAAAAAGCAAAATGTGGTAGGCGCTAATTTATATAGAAGGATATAATAAAAGTATAATTAAATAACCATAAATAAATAGTGAAATTGGAGGGAGGAACAGGATTTTATGAAAAAAAAGGATGCTGCCCCTGCGGTGAAAGGTTTTCAGGAACCTTTACTGCGACATGTCAGGAGAAACTGGCGAATGTACTCGTTTCTGCTGATTCCGGTACTATACTACATAATCTTCCGCTATATTCCTATGTTTGGTAACATAATCGGGTTTCGCCGTTATCGGGCCGGGAGTAGTATTTTTGGGGACGAGTGGAGCGGTCTGAAGTACTTTAATCAATTCATGAGTGACCAGAGTTTCTGGAGGGCGTTTAAGAATACCCTGACATTGAATATCTCCTACCTGCTGGTCCGATTCCCGGCAACTCTTATTTTTGCGCTTTTGCTGAATGAAATAAAATGGATGCCATGGAAGAAGTTTGTACAGACCGTATCTTATCTGCCTCATTTTATTTCAATGGTAGTTGTGGCAGGTATGATAAAAGAACTCCTATCCATAAATGGTCCCATTAATGCGCTGTTGACATCATTGGGTAAGGATGCGATTTCCTTTATTGCCTTACCGGAATGGTTTCCTACGATATTCGTAGTCTCCGGTGTCTGGCAGGCGCTTGGATGGGGGACCATTCTCTATCTGGCAGCCATGTCCGGTATCAGTCCCAGTCTGTATGAAGCGGCACAGATTGACGGAGCCAACCACTTCAAGAGAGTGTGGCATATTACCCTGCCCAGCATTCTTCCGACTATCACGACACTTTTGATTCTGGATATCGGTGGCCTGGTAGGTTCAGGCGGTGCTTTTGAAAAAGTATTCCTGTTATACAACTCTATGATTTATGAATCCGCAGATATCGTCTCCACTTATGTATATAGAATGGGTGTAGGCTCAGGCAACTACAGTTACGCTACGGCAGTTGGATTGTTTGAAGGGTTAATCAATTTGGTACTTCTGACCCTGGCAAATGTAATATCCAAAAAAGTATCCGATAGCGGTTTGTGGTAATAAGCAGGAGGGATGAAAATGGCAAGTAAAGTAATAGGAGCAAAAGCAGAACTGATGAATTCGGCTCCAAAGGTAAAGGAGTCGACAGGATATAAAATATTCTCCGTGTGCAACACTATTTTTATGTTATTGATTTCCGCGATAACTTTTTATCCTTTTCTATATCTGGTAGCGCAGTCATTCTCTTCTGAGGCGGCTATTTATCAGGGATTGGTTACCTTTTTTCCCATAGGGTTCAATGTGAATACCTACGTTTCCGTGGTTACCCAGGGTGAGTTTGTACGTTACTACGGCAATACCATTATGTATGCTATATTGGGAACCGTTCTCTCGGTAATGTTCTCTGCTATGCTGGCGTATCCATTATCCAAGCCGGAACTGCGATTGAACAAATTTTTTGGACCTTTCATCATCTTCACCATGTATTTTGGCGGCGGTATGATCCCCAATTACGTTTTGATGAATTCATTGGGTCTTCGCAACACCGTGGCAGCCTTTATCTTACCCGGCATGATTGGAACTTATTATGTATTGCTGATGCGATCCTTCTTCATGAGTCTGCCCCGTGAACTGGAAGAAGCTGCAGAGATTGACGGACTGACCAAATATGGGGTATTTTTAAAGATTGTTATACCTCTTTCCAAACCGATCATCGCCACTATGGTTCTGTTCTATGCAGCAGGTTATTGGAGCAACTGGTTCCATGCATTCCTCTATCTGGACAGCAGTGAAAAATGGCCGGTGGCTTACTACATTCGTCAAATTATTCTGGGTGCAACCACTACAAGTGAGATCGGCGCAAATGATTCCGCCGCTGCCCAGATTAAAGCAAATATACGTTCCACGTCCATGGTGCTGATGGTTCTGCCGATTATCTGTGTCTATCCTTTTATACAGAAATATTTTGTACAAGGAATGATGCTTGGCGGCGTAAAAGAGTAAAATTATGTAATTATTACCACTTAACTCCTATTAGATTCGGGTATTATAGTTTTAATTTCCGCCATAAATCCGATTATTGGAACGTGTTCTTTGTTTCTGATAATAAATCTTATTGGAAATTGCTCTTTGATTTCCAATAAAAGGCGGTGTTCTTCCGCCGTAAATCTGATTATAGAAACGTGTTTTTGTTTCTATAATAAATCTTATTGGAAATTGCTCTTTAATTTCCAATAAAAGGCGGTGTTCTTCCGCCGTAAATATGACAAACAAATGTTGATAAGAGCAAAAAAGGAGGATTTTTAATGAAGAAGAAAGTAGTTAGTGTGTTATTAAGTCTGGCGATGGTTGCATCAATGGCGGCATGCGGGAACGATACGCCAAGTTCCAGCACAAACTCACAGCCTGCTGATACAAGTCAAAGCAGTGCAGACGCGGGTGCAGATGCAAGTACCACGGAAGAGGAAACCCTGGATTATACGTATGGTGAAACCTTCTACTCCGAAGTACCGGTTACTTATACCATGTTCTGGAGTGACCATGAGGGTTATCCTTATAAGGATACCTGGGAAATCTTTAATAAGATTGAAGAACTCACCAATGTTAAGATTGATTTCAAGGATTACAGTATTGCACGTGCGGATTATGATGACAAGAAGGCATTGATGATTAATGCCGGTCAGTCTGCATACATTATTCCCAAAACCTATGATGAAAGTGCATTTGTAGACGGCGGGGCAATCATATCAGTGTCTGAATGGGCTCAGTATATGCCGAATTATACAGCTTTCATAGAAGAGTATGATTTATACGAGAACATAGACACCATGCGTAAAGCTGATGATAAATACTATAGACTTCCCGGACTGAAAGAAGCAGCAGAGCAGGATTACACCCTGATGATACGAAAAGATATTTTTGATGCTGCAGGTGTGGACGTGGAAGTGTTGGAGAAAGACTGGCACTGGGAGGATCTGTATGACGCTCTGGTTACCGTAAAAGCATATATGGTTGCAGAAGGTATGTGCAAAGAGAGCGACTATATATGGTCTGACAGATGGAGCGGCGGCGGTGACGGCACCGGCGGTAACTTATTAAAGATAATGGGTTCTTCTTATGGCGTACCTTCAGGCTGGGCAGTTTCAGACGGCAAAGCATTTGATCATGAAAAGGGAGAATGGTATTTTGCTTCCAATTCAGATGATTACAAAGAGTTTGTTACCATGGCAAATAAGTTTGTTGAAGGAAGACTTCTGGATCCTGAAACTTTCACACAAACCGATGAAGTGGCATCTCAGAAATTTTTCCGCGGCGATACGGTTATCTTCAGTTCCAATAAATCCGTTTACGCTGAATATATTGAAAACATGAACAACACCCTGGGTGAAGACAACTATGAAGTATACATCACCGTATATCCTATGGGAAATAAATCTTATGCTGCTGAGAATGGACGTACTGAGAGTGGTGTAATGATTGCATCCAAGGCATTGACCGAACTGGGTGAAGAAGAGTTCACCAAAATGATACGCTTTATTGATTGGTTATTTTATTCAGATGAAGCATATGACCTGACAAAATGGGGTGTGGAAGGCGAGACCTATGAGTACACCACAGATGCAGAGACCGGATTGGAAATCAAGCAGCTGCTGCCTCAGTGGTATTGCGGCGGTCTGGCAATCGGTCAGACATCAGATAACCAGAAGGATATGAGAATCGAGCTTGGTTATGCCGGCGGCGTATTCTACTATGGTGGTACAGTGGCACAAGTATCCGATGCATATAATCCCGTACTGCAGGACTACTTCAGAAGAAGTAACGAATACAGGACAATAAAACCTCTGGATCCCGGTGTTGCCGGAACAGAAGATGAAACGGAACAGCTGACGCTGTGGAAAACACCTCTGATTGATAATGTAAACAGCTGGACATTAAAGTTCATAACAGGACAGAATGATATAGAAGCAGATTGGGATGCTTATATAAGCAGCTGTGAAAATCTGATGTGCAACCAGATGATAAATATGGTTAATGAGATTTATAGCCGAAATCAGTAAGATTCAACAAATCCTAAGTCAAGTATTTATAGAAATCCCCACACCTTCCGGTGTGGGGAAATTTATGTTTTGCAGAAAAAATCAGGGATCGAATAAAACCAGAAGAAATATTGACCGTCATACGGTCATTGATGTATAATCAGACATGTAAAGCAGCTAACGAGCAAATAGGAAACAGAGGGAGAAGCTTAGATGAAAACATTATACAAAGGTAAAACCAAAAATGTACTGACTGATGAGGCAACCGGCGCCGTATATCTTTTTTATAAAGATGATGCCACCGGTGAAAACGGCGTATTTGATCCCGGCTCCAATACGGTGGGCGGAAGCGTGGATGGAAAGGGAGAATCAGGTCTGAAGATATCCAAATACTTCCTGGAGCTGATGGAAGCAAACGGAATTCCCACCCATTATCTGGGCGCAGATGTGGAGAAGGGATTGATGGAGGTACGCAAGCTGACTGTGCCGCCCCTTGAATTTGTACTCCGTTATTTTACAGCAGGAAGTATGTGCCGCAGGTTTACCCTGGAGGAAGGAATTCCTTTTGATCCGCCGTATACGGAGGTTACACTGAAGGATGATGAACAGGGAGATCCCCTGATCAGCGAAAGGCTTTGTATAATGAAAAAGATTCTTTCAGAGGGCCAGTATGAAAGCGGTCTGAATATCCTGATCAGGGTTGGAGAGGTTTTAAGAGAAGAACTTAAAAAGCTTGATCTTACATTAATAGATTTTAAGATCGAAATCGGTTATGATGAAAGCGGTAAAATGTATGTGGTGGATGAGATTACCCCGGATATTTGGCGTGTACGTGATCAGAACGGCAACATTCCCAATCAGATAGATTGCGGCAGGATAATTTTGGAGAAGATAGAAGCTTATGCAGATTAATAATCTGGATAAACAGCATCGTAATACAAGTCATCAGGTTACAAGCTGCATACATGACAATGATGTTGGCGTTAAAGCAGGCGGAGCCCCAATGAAGAGCAGTACAGGCACAGATACTGCGGCCCCGGCATCTGTGCAGGAGAGTCTGCAGGAAGAGATTTTTTCACTGTCCGGCTGGATGCAGAACCTTAAGGATGGAGGAAAACGTCTTTATCAAAGGATATGGGGCGAAGCCCTTCCCGGGGATTCATCGTCAACAGCCGGTAAAGAGAGCGTTGATGCCGGTCATAAGGTTTTGCAGGAAGATAACGGACGGCAAATGCACAACCCGGGGGTTGCGGCAGCTGCCGGTATGGTTCAGCCGCCTGATCAGAAAGCTGCGCCTTATTTTACTGTGGCAGAAGATACAGGGGAGCAGAAGAAGCAGCTTTGGGAGAAAGTCAAAGTCCGCTTTCATTCTGTTGCCGGACATTGGACAAGCCGTTTCTCCAAGAGTAATTCCTTTCAGGCCAGGAAGGAAGAATCCAGAGAGGATCTGCGGAGAAAGAGTCATTATAAAGGGGACGAGCAGGAAGTGGATTGTGTGCTGGAGGATGAAAGTTATTTACTGGATTCCTATGACCGAAAAGGAGAATATAGTACATTGACAACGAAAAAATAGGACTCGTTGTTATGAAAGGAGTTCCGGATGGATAGTTCCAAGGGAAAATATTATATTACAACGGCAATTGCCTATACTTCAGGCAAGCCTCATATTGGAAATAATTATGAGATTGTGCTTGCGGACAGCATTGCCAGATTCAGGAGAAAAGAAGGCTTTGATGTGTTTTTCATGACGGGTACGGATGAGCATGGACAGAAAATCGAACTGAAGGCACAGGAAGCGGGAATCACACCCAAAGAGCTGGTGGATGAAGTGGCCGGCGTTATTCGGGATTTGTGTGATATGCTGAACATATCCTACGATAAATTTATCCGTACTACAGACGATTACCATGAAGAGCAGGTTCAGAAAATATTTAAAAGACTGTATGAAAAGGGCGATATTTACAAAGGGGCATATGAAGGTCTTTACTGTACACCCTGTGAATCTTTCTGGACAGAATCTCAGCTGAAGGAAGGTAAATGTCCTGACTGCGGGCGTGATGTGAAGCCGGCCGGGGAAGAAGCTTACTTTTTCCGTATGAGTAAATATGCAGACAAGCTGATTAACCATATTAATACCCATCCTGAATTCATACAGCCTGTATCACGTAAAAATGAAATGATGAATAATTTCCTGATTCCGGGACTGCAGGATTTGTGTGTCTCCAGAACTTCCTTTAAATGGGGGATTCCGGTAGACTTTGATGAGAAGCATGTGGTTTATGTCTGGCTGGATGCATTGTCGAATTATATTACAGGTATTGGTTATGATGCCGAAGGCGGGAGCAGTGAGCAGTATAAGAAGCTGTGGCCTGCGGATTTACATCTGATCGGGAAGGATATTATCCGTTTCCATACAATATACTGGCCTATTTTCCTGATGGCACTTGATGAGCCATTGCCCGGACAGATATTTGGCCATCCCTGGCTGCTGCAGGGCGACGGCAAGATGAGTAAGTCAAAGGGAAATGTGATATATGCGGATGACCTGGTCAGCTTCTTTGGCGTGGATGCGGTCCGTTATTTTGTTCTGCATGAAATGCCCTTTGAAAATGACGGTACAATCACATGGGAACTGATGGTGGAGAGACTGAACTCAGATCTGGCCAATACGCTTGGTAATCTTGTGAACCGTACCATTTCCATGAGTAATAAATATTTTGACGGTGTGGTTGCTGACAAAGGAGCACAGCTTACACCGGAGGATGGGCTGTTTGATGAGGATCTGAAGAAGACCGTGGCAGGTGCTTACGCCAGGACAGCCGCTAAAATGAAAGATTTACGGGTAGCGGATGCGTTAACGGAAATTTTCATGATATTCAAACGTTGTAATAAATATATAGATGAGACTGAGCCATGGATTCTGGCAAAGGACGAAGCCAAATCAGACCGCCTGGCAACGGTTTTGTATAATCTGGTGGAGGGAATTATAATGGGTGCCTCCCTGCTGCAGCCCTTTATGCCGGAAACAGCGGATAAAATCGCAGCCCAGATGAATACAAATCTGCGTGAGTTCAATACCCTGGAACAATTCGGCGGTTATCCTGACGGCAATAAAGTAACAGACAAGCCAGAAATATTATTTGCAAGACTGGATGTAAAAGAAATTCTGGAGAAAGCTTTTGAAATGTATGCAGCAAGGGAAGGGGAAGAGGACATGGCTGCCGAAGATGCGCAAGAGGTTATTGATATAGATGCAAAACCGGAGATTTCCTATGATGATTTTTCTTCCATGCAGTTTCAGGTTGGTGAGATCATTGCCTGTGAAGAGGTGCCGAAATCCAAAAAGCTGCTGGTGAGCCAGGTCCGGATCGGCAGTCAGGTCAAGCAAATCGTATCCGGTGTGAAAGCCAATTATTCCAAAGAAGAAATGATTGGCAAAAAGGTTATGGTTCTGGTGAATCTGAAGCCGGCCAAATTAGCAGGGGTTCTTTCGGAAGGGATGTTATTGTGTGCTGAGGATGCGGATGGTAATCTGGCATTGATGATTCCCGAGAAAAATATGCCTGCCGGAGCGGAAATCTGTTAAATAAAAGCTGCCGCTCATTAAATAAATATAAATAATCCTAAAATTTTAAATATACTATTAATAAATGATGAAAAATGCTGTATAATGGGTGCATGGTTTTATCATGAAGAGGCAGTGATATGAGAAATAGACAACTTTCTTATGAAATCAGATGGGCAAGAGAAGGAGACTGGGATACTGCCATGGATATGGTATGGCGTACCTTTTTGAAATTCGAAGGGAAAGAGTATTCAGAGGAAGGGATTCAGAGTTTTTTTGATTTTATAACGGATGGCAGGCTTTACAATGCATTTGTGGAAGGACGGTATCAAATGATTGTTGCCATGGAGGGAAGGAAAGTGATAGGAATGGCTTCTGTCAGGAATGGTAATCATTTATCATTACTGTTTGTAGACGAGGCATATCACAAAATGGGAATAGGAAGAGCATTAATGAAAAAGCTTTTCAGCTACCTGAAAGATGAAGCCGGTGAACGCTATATATCCCTGAAGGCAGCACCCTATGCAGTGAATTTCTACCGCAGACTGGGATTTCAGACTGTCCGGCCGGAAGAAGATTATGCCGGCATCAGGGTTACCACAATGGAGAAATTTTTTTAACGGAGACGGATTGCGCCATGTCATCATGGGCAGCCGGCTTGACCATGATGTGGATTAGAATAAATCAGCGCAACAAGAAAGGAAAGAATGTTATGAAAATTTTTAATCTGGACAGTCCTTTAATGCAATTACTGAATAAGGTTGCCGACCTGCTCTGGCTGAATATCCTGACATTAATCTGCTGTTTGCCTATCGTTACCATCGGCGCTTCTTTTACAGCGCTTCATTACATGAGCCTTAAGATGGTCCGTAATGAAGATACCTATGTTACCAGAGGATTTTTTAAATCTTTTAAAGAGAACTTTAAGCAGTCAACAATTATCTGGCTGTTGATGCTCCTGGCCATACTGATTCTGGCCGGTGACTACTACATTATGTATTATTCGGGAATGGAATTTCATCAGGCATTGAAGATCATAATCCTTGCTGTGGCTGTTCTTCTGGTGTTTACGATCCTGTATGTATTTCCGGTTCAGGCCAGATTTGAGAACAAAGTAACCAGGACGATCAAGAATGCATTTATAATGAGTATTCTGCAGTTTCCCAAGACGATCTTAATGGTCATTTTCTACCTGCTGCCGATCATCCTGTTTCTGATTTCCACAGACCTGATTCCCATTGCCTTTCTCTTTGGGTTGTCAGTACCGGCCTTCCTGTCGGCAATGCTGTATAACAAATTTTTCAAGAAACTGGAAGACAATATTATAGAAGGGCAGGAAGAAAATACCGATGAAATCGGTATTACTGAAGAGGAAGACGAACGGATATTCAAGGACGAACTGGACGAGAGCCTTATAGTAGATAATGAAAAACGCATGTTCTAAAGCGGTTATACAGGTAAAAAGGTGTCGAATAAGTCCAATATTGTTTATTTTGTCCAAATTGCCAAACCCGATTTGTTTAAAATGACATTGCATGACGAAAAAGAGAAAGATTATAAGCAATTCATACAATCTTAAAAAAAATATTTGTGAAATAGTGGTATGGCTTATAATGCCCGTTTTAGCTATACTGAATTAAAGAAAACACGGCATGAGCCGTATAAAACATTGAAATAATACGTGTTATTATGAAAGGAGTTATTTATTTATGGCTAGTTTATCTTTGAATAATATCTGTAAGGTTTATCCGAACGGTTTTGAAGCGGTTAAGGATTTCAATCTTGAAATTACAGATAAGGAATTTGTTATTTTCGTTGGTCCTTCAGGATGCGGTAAGTCCACAACACTTCGTATGATCGCAGGTCTTGAAGATATTTCTTCCGGTGAACTGAAGATTGGCGACAGAGTAGTAAATGACGTGGAACCCAAGGACAGAGATATTGCGATGGTATTCCAGAACTATGCTTTATATCCTCATATGTCCGTATATGATAATATGGCTTTTGGTCTGAAATTAAGAAAAGTTCCGAAAGACCAAATTGATAAAATGGTAAAAGAAGCAGCTAAGATCCTTGATCTGACACCGCTTCTTGACCGTAAACCAAAAGCTCTTTCCGGTGGACAGAGACAGCGTGTTGCCATGGGTCGTGCTATCGTACGTGATCCCAAGGTATTCCTGATGGATGAGCCCCTTTCCAACCTGGATGCAAAGCTGCGTGTACAGATGCGTATTGAGATTGCAAAGCTGCATCAGAGACTGGGAACTACCATCATCTACGTTACACATGACCAGACAGAGGCTATGACTCTTGGTACCAGAATCGTAGTTATGAAAGATGGCGTAATCATGCAGGTAGATACTCCTCAGAATCTGTATGAGAGACCTCAGAACCTGTTTGTTGCAGGATTCATGGGATCACCTCAGATGAACTTCATGGATGCAACTGTAAGAGTATCCGGTGATGTTGCCAGCCTGGAAGTCGCAGGGAAGAAAGTTCCGCTGCCCCCAGCCAAATCCAAAAAACTTATTGATGGAAGATATGACGGAAAGACTGTTACCTTCGGCGTTCGTCCTGAAGATGTATATGATTCCGAAATGTTCATCGAGACTTCACCCAGCAGCGTATTCGAATCAACCGTTAAGGTTTACGAATTGCTTGGCGCAGAAGTGTACTTATACTTTGATCTGGATGAATATCCTATCACAGCAAGAGTTGATTCCCGCACAACAGCAAGACCTGGCGACAATATCAAGTTTGCTTTGGATGTTGAGAAGATTCATGTATTTGACAAAGATACAGAGCAGGTTATCACTAACTAATAAGCCTTTCAGGGGATGCAGAAATGCATCCCTTATTTTGATTATGATATTTTTATAAAATTCTTGCTTTGAACACTGAAATAATATATACTTAAGAACTAAGAACACGTTTTGATTAGCGGTATAATAAAAATAAAAATATACGGGTTGTGATTAACAGGACAGCAGAATGGAGGAAATATGATATCAGGTCAGGTAGTGCAGACAAGTATTGATGAATTAAAAGCAATAACAAAAGTAGATATCAACGTATACGATTTGACAGGTGTAATAGTGGCTACTACTGTTGATATGAATGATATAACAAGTGATTTGGTTTATGGGTTTGCTAATTCACCGGCAGACAGCCAGGTTATAGGGGTCCATCATTTACTAAAGATAAGGGATGAGGGAGATCTTCTGTATGTACTGATCGCCAGGGGAAACAGTGATGATGTGTATATGGTAGGGAAGATTGCGGTATGCCAGATTCAGAACCTGGTAATTGCATATAAGGAAAGATTTGACCGAAATAATTTCTTCCAGAATCTGTTATTGGACAACCTGCTGCTGGTAGATATTTATAATCGCGGGAAGAAGCTTCATATTGAAGTAGCAGCACCCAGAGCAGTATTTTTAGTAGAGATCAAGCAGATAGAGAAGGACAGCATTGTAACGGAATATCTGAAGGGCATGTTCTCCAACCAAAGCGGAGATTATATTACTGCTGTGGATGAGAGCAGCGTTATATTGATCAAGACTGTGGAACCGGATGCCACACATGATGATTTGATGGAAATAGCTGACATGGTGGTGGGAATAATCAATACAGAAGCCATGCTGGATGTAAAGGTTGCATTTGGAACAGTGGTACAGGAACTTAAGGACGTATCCAAATCCTATAAAGAAGCTAAGATGGCGTTGGACGTAGGCAAGATATTCTACGTGGAAAAGAAAGTGATCGCGTATAGTACCCTTGGTATTGGCCGCCTGATCTACCAGCTGCCGGTCAACCTCTGCAAGATTTTCATTGAAGAGATATTTGGCGATAATGTACCCTTTGACCTGGACGAGGAAACCCTGAATACCATCAACAAATTCTTTGAAAATAACCTGAATGTATCAGAAACCTCCAGACAATTATTTGTACACCGCAATACACTGGTCTACCGGATTGAGAAGATTCAGAAAAGCTCCGGACTGGATTTAAGGAACTTTGATGATGCGTTGACCTTCAAAATTGCGCTGATGGTTGTAAGATATATGAAATATTTAGAAAGTTTGGAATATTAGAGACAACCCCCTGAATACAATATATAAAATTGTATTAGGGGGTCTTTTTATGATATACGATAAAAAAATAAAATATTTTGATTATCTGGAAAATGGTGACAAGGTCCGCAATGCCGGTTTTGTGAAAATAGAAGTGAGAGATCAAAGATGTAACATCCAAATCAGCGTTAAGGGACTATACCCTACCGACACATTTCAAAGAGAAGTAAAGATTGGAGACGGCGAAAGTGAAACCATACTCGGCATACTTACACTTGAGTCAGGCCAAGGCAGCCTCCGCTTGAATCATCAGCCGTCAAATGGCTTGGGCGAAGATAAAATTGCTTATGATGAATTGGCAGACATAAGGATAATTTTATCAAAAAACAGGGAAATTCTGTGCAGATGGGATGAAAGGAAGATACCTGCTCCGGCTAAAGAAACAACTGAAACAAAAAGCAGGGAAGTACCTGCCATAAAACAATTTCCAAACGCAGCACAAAGAGAAAACAAAGTCAAACCAAACTTCGAACCAATTATGTATCTTGGAAAAGTTGAGGAAGTAAAGGCTGCAGAAGACAGAGCGGCAAAGACAAATCTGGAAACAACTACAGATATGCCTGTAAGTGCGGATATGAAAACAAACGCAGATACAGGTTTAAATCCAGATATGACAGCAAAAACAGACATGCAAGCGAATGCAGATATGAAAGCAAATGCAGATATGCAAGCGACTGCAGGTATGAATGCAAATGCAGGAATGCAAGAGAATACAGATAGGCAAGCGAATACAGGTATTCAGGCGAATGCAGATATGCAAGCGAATGCAGATATGCAAGCGAATGCAGATATGCAAGCAAATGCAGATATGCAAGCAAATGCAGATATGCAAGCGAGTACAGGTATGCAAGCGAATACAGGTATGCAAGCGAATGCAGATATGCAAGCAAATGTAGATATGCAAGCGAATACAGGTATGCAAGCGAATACAGGTATGCAAGCGAATACAGGAATGCAAGCGAATACAGGAATGCAAGCGAATGCAGATATGCAGGCGAAAG
>Ga0153941_1000536_pt1 | contig 16667 bp, 12 predicted proteins | sample TSNJ025MetaG_FD_104733 | JGI IMG/M metagenome (GOLD analysis project Ga0153941, IMG submission 104733) | Attine ant fungus gardens microbial communities from New Jersey, USA - TSNJ025 MetaG | ecosystem: Host-associated > Fungi > Mycelium > Unclassified | place: USA: New Jersey, Brendan T. Byrne...
TACTTGAAACTTATTCAAATCTAATCAAACATGATTAAATCTGATGTTCAATTCCTGTTTCGCAGAGTAGCCAATGCAAGAACTCTCCACAGGCTGACACCGTGTAACTCACGGCGTTTATATGTTTAAACGCTTTGCAAAGCGTAATTTTTTAGGTTTATCGCTGCATTTATATCCCTGTCGTGATGTGAGCCGCATTGTTCGCAGGTCCATTCCCTCTCGCTTAATGGCAGCTCGCCACGCTTTATCCCACAGCATGAGCAGGTCTTGCTTGAAGCAAACCATCTGTCGGCAACAACCACTCTTGCTCCGGTCGCACATGCCTTATATGCTAACTGCCGTCTGAATTCAAAAAAGCTCATGTCCGCAACCGAACGCGCCAGCTTATGGTTACTCATCATTCCCCTGATATTCAAATCCTCTATCCCGATCAGATTGTAATCCCGGGTCAGCATTGTTGTCAGCTTGTGCAGATTATCGGCGCGAAGATTAGCCATTTTTGCATACAGTCTTGCTATACGGCGCTTCGTTTTCCGGAAGTTTGCTGATTGCTTTTCGCCTTTCTTTGCACCTTTTCTGCGCGAAAGCTCCTGGTTCAGCCGTCTGAGCCTGCTTTCGTATTTTCGGCTTGCTTTTGATCCGGTTTCTTTCCTTCCGTCAGACAAGGCTGCCAGCTGCCGTATCCCCAAATCAACGCCTACCGCTTGGTTTTCGCCTGTATGCGCCGCTTCTTCGGGTAATTCGACCTGTATCGCAAGAAACCACTTATCTGCCGTCCTGCTGACTGCCGCACCAATAATCTTTCCGCTAAACCTTAATTCCTCCGCAAGTCTTACCAACCCCAGGTTTGGTATTCTTACAAATCTGCCATCAATCCTGAACTGATCGTTTGATAACGAGAAGCTGTCATGTATGCCCTTTTTATGAAATTTAGGAAATCCCGCCCTTTTTGCAAAAAAATTCCTGAACGCACTGTTCAAATCGTTCTTGATCGCCAGTTGAGGAGCGCACTTTGTCACTTCAAGCATCCACGGAAACTGATCCCGTTTTATGGCATTCAGCTGTTTTCTCAGAATAGACTCTGTGACCTTCTCCCCCGCTTCATACATGCGTTTCCATTCAGCCAATGCCCAATTATAGGCAAACCTTGCCACTCCACAGGCTTTGGAGAAATAGGTGGACTGCGTGTTATTTGGGTATAGTCTGATCTTGTGTGCACGTATCACTTTCCATCTCCTCCAATACTTTGGTCATGCCGTCAATCATTTTCTTATTCTTCTTACTTCTTGCACCATATAAACGTGCCGAAAACACCGTAATTATCTCCAGAACATCCGTTGCAAGATCTTCCTCAAAAGTCGTGTCATCACCTTTGTTGATAATTACCACTTCAACATCTTTTGCTTCACAAATGGCAAATATCAGCTCTGCTCCGAAACGCAGCAGTCGGTCTTTATGCGTTAATACAAGGCGTCCCACATTGTCCTCAAGGATCGCATTCAGAAGCTTCTTTAAACCTTTCTTATGATAATTCATTCCGGAACCAAGATCGGAAATCATATCAAAAGTCCATCCATTTTTTGAGCAAAACAACTCTAAAACCTGTTTTTGGCGTTCCAGATCACTCTTTTGGTCATGGCTTGATACCCGGGCATAGGCAATCGTTTTCTTATTATCTGCAAATGAAAACTTATGTACTGATTCGGGTTTGAGTTTTGATATATCATAACGCCTGTGTCCTCCTTCTGTTCTAATTGATGGCAGTCTCCCTTCATTATCCCATCTTCTTAACGTAATTTCAGACACTCCAAGTAGTTTCGCTGCTTTGCTTATTGATACTAAATTTTGCATACTTCTATTGTATCAGCTTAAAGCAAGTTTGTCAACAATATTGCTTGATCAAATGACTATATATGATTAAATATGATTATAATTTATAAGATAGTAAATAACCCTTACCTCCTTATTCCATTCAGACATTGAAAGATATGAATTTTTACAAAGTCGATAGAGAAGGCTATATACCAACCTACACCCGGACAGATGTCACAGATGCCCTTCATGAAGTATTTGGCTTCCGTACTGATTATCAAATCAACAGCTATAGTCAGATGAAAAGAAAGGGGATCTACAATAGTCGGATCTATATGTTTTTCAATCGGATTTGTTGTATATTTTTTATGATTAATATGGCATAATGGAGCCATACTTGATTTGGGTATGGCTTTTGGTTATGCAGAGTTTGAAGGTGTAGTACAGAGGTATAAAATATGTCCGAAGAACAAGGAAAATATGAGAAAACATTTCAAAGACTTCAGCTATTTCAAGGGCTTGTACATAGTGGATGTGGTATGAGTATGTGGTGCCTGAGTAACACCGGCGAGGTGCTTTATACAACCTCTTCATATGAAAAGGAACTCAAGATGTTTTTACAAATCAGTGGCTGCTTAAAATATGCATTGGAAGAAGCCAGGGATTTCGTACGCCCTTTTATTATGAGTGATTCTCTTGGATTAATATGGGCAGGAGAATATATATTCTCTACTGGTGGAACCGAAAGGCTTTTAATTATTATGGGACCTTTGTTTTTTACTGAATTCTCTGTGAAAATCATTAAGAATGAACTGCAGGCGATGGACTTTTCTCTTATGTTACAACGCAGCTGTCTCAACATTCTTCAGAAGGTTCCGGTGTTGGCAATGACTATGGTTCACCAATATGTTCAGATGATGCATTATGCCATTATGAAAGAAAACATTTTGCCTGGTCAATTCCACTATCAAATATCAGAAGCAAAAGAGCGGAGAGTGACAGCAGCCAGACAGAATGTGAAATTGGAGCATGAGACACATTTTAATGAGTATGTTAAGGAATACAGTCGTGAGCAGATAATATTACAGTGTATAAAGGATGGGAACTTAAATTATTCGAATATAGTAGCACCGGAAATAAGGGCAGCAATTCCCGATAGTTATGAAACCGGACAGCCGCTTCGGGAGTCGAAAAATGTTGTGTTGATTTTTACAGCCCTCTGTTCCAGAGCAGCAGTGGAAGGTGGATTATCTGTAAAAACAGCAAAGGAAATGGAAGTTTCTTATATCAGACAGATCGAAAATACCAGAACGGTAACAGAGCTTATGAAATTAAAGTACACCATGATGGAGGATTTTGTGGAGGGTGTACATAGATTTAAAAACGGTCCTGAAATTTCACTTCATATCAGGGAATGCTATGACTATATAAAAGCGCACTTTATGGAACCGTTGGATTTAAGGAAAATCGCAAAAAAAATCGGGTATACAGAGTATTACCTTACCAGAAAGTTTCAAAAGGAAATGGGCATCAGTCTGTTGGACTGCATTAGAGAAACCAGATTGGAATATGCGAAGGTCTGGTTGATTACGACTGATAAGAGCATACAGGAAATCAGCGAACAGCTTCAGTTTGGTACCAGAAATTACTTTAGCAGAATCTTTAAAGAAAAAGAAGGTATGACTCCTGCAAGCTATCGTGAGAGAGCCCGTATTGTAGGGAAAGAAAACGAGGTGACCGAATGCGGCTAAAAGAGAATGTTGATTATGTGTTGTTCTTAGAGGCAATAAAATCTTGTAGTAAAAATGTGTTTTTTCAAACAATAGAAGGCGACTGTTTAAATTTAAAGTCCGTATTGGCACAGTATTTATTTTCAGCAATTTCATCTAATACAGAGTTTATGGAAAAAAGTAATATTGTTTGTGAATGCCAGGAAGACTACGAATGTCTAAAAGACTTTATATCACTAATTGAATAGGAAGAGAACGCATGATATCTAAGGATGTCATGTGTTTTTTTGTATAAAAAAAATATAAATAAATTCGACAATCTTACAAACAGAGCTAATTTGTATACCTGAAAGCAAGTTTGAATCTACCGCGTATTCTGTTTTTCTTTTATCATTATATGATAGTGATAAAAGAGAAAGGAGAATGAGAAGTGAGAAAATATATACCCATAGTAAAGAAATCGAATGAGAAAGAGGAATCAAACATATGAGTAATGCAAAGCGAAACATCATTTTTGGTGTAATTTTAACTGGCTGTATTCTTTGCTCCTTATTGCAGACTTCAATGAATACAGCACTGCCTACTATTATGGCTGAATTTAATATTACTGCGGGCACCGTTCAGTGGCTGACCAGCGGATATACACTGGCAATGGGTATTATGACACCTGCAACAGCCTTTTTACTGAAACGCTTTCCCACCAGAAAGTTATTTCTGACAGCCATTGGAAGCTTTGTGGTGGGTGCCCTGTTAGCAGTAGCAGCGCCCGATTTTGCTACATTAATGATAGGAAGAATCATACAGGCACTGGGAACCAGTGTAGTTGTCTCCATGACACAAGTGGTTATTTTTAATATTTATCCAGGCGATAAACGCGGTTCCATGATGGGACTTTATGGATTGGCAGTTGGTGCAGCACCTATCATTTCTCCCACCATTGCAGGCCTTATCATTGATGCTTTTGGCTGGAAGTATATTTTCATTTTTACACTGGTGATCGGGGTTATTGTATTTATCATTGGTGCGGTATTTGTAGAAGATATTTTACCTACGGAAATACAGTCTTTCGATACCATTTCCATGATGCTTTGCTCTATCGGTCTGTTGGGGCTGATGTATGGTTTGAGTAATATTACGAGCTATACTTTCTTTCGTGTGCATGTAGCAGTGCCTCTTGTGGTTGGTCTGGTGTTCATGGTTTTGTTTGTCAGAAAGCAGTTAGGAGCCAGGCAATCATTCTTAAATCTAAAGCTGTTTGTAAATGCAGAATTTAGATGGGGTGTGATTGCCAGTATGCTGCTATATGCAGGTATGATGGGTGCTTCCATATTGATTCCTATGTATATTCAGTCAGAAAGAGGATTGTCAGCAACTCTCTCCGGTATGATTACCATGCCCGGTGCCCTGGCAAATATTATAATCAGTCCATTTGCAGGTAAGATTTATGATAAGTTGGGAATTCGCAAATTGTTTATTGGCGGCAGTACAATGCTGTTGGCAGGATGTATTGGTCTGTCCTTCTTATCAGATACAACGTCCATTGTTTTCATAATTGTAATGTTTACCGTCAGACAGCTGGCAATTGGATGTATGATGATGCCTATTGCCACCTGGTCTCTCAGCACCTTAAGCAAAACGGCTACTGTTGACGGAACTGCGATTCTTTCTACCCTTCGCACCATTGCAGGCTCCATTGGTTCAGCATTGTTCGTTTCCCTGATGTCAGCGGCTGCTGTCTCCGGAAATACTATTAGCGGATTCAATATTGCCTTTATCGGTATTTCCATTACAGCTGCCATTGAATTGATATTTGCTGTAATACTGGTTGGAAGAAAGAAGCTTTAGTAAAGGGATTCAAAACGAAAAGACCGGCTCACCCCCCGGTCTCTAACGCAGTAGTATCACTATTTGTCATATTTGTAGAAACCTTCGCCTGAAGACACTCCAAGTTTTCCTGCATCGATATATTCCTTCAGCATCTTTTCCATGCCCTTGAAGTTATAAGGCGCTGCGGAGGAAGGAATATTGACATATGGCATAACAATATTATAGGTTGTGGTAAGCCCTACTGTATCAAGGATCTGGAATGGTCCCTTCGGAGCACCTGTCCCCAATGTCCACGCTTTGTCAATACTCTCCGGGTCAGAGATGTCATTGACATAAAGATCCATAGCTGAAAAAACCAGCGGAATCAGCATTGAGTTGAGCAGATATCCTGACTTCTCCTTGCGTACAGGCAGAGGAATCATCCGAATTTCCTCAGAAAATGCAATAATCTGATCGAAATATCTGGTGTCTGTCTTTGATTGAGACATCACCTCAGCGGTATTGTTTTTCCAAATGGAATTTGCAAAGTGGAGAGAAAGATATTTTTCAGGTCTCCCGGTATATTCAGCAAACATAGAGGGAAGCAGTGTGGAGGAATTTGTAACGATAACCGTTTTCTCTGGCAGCAGCGGAGCCAGATTTTTATAGAATGTAATTTTTTCCTCTACATTTTCAGCCATTGACTCAATGACCAAGTCGGCATCTTTTACTGCTTTACTTAAGTCAAGCTCAAGTTTCAGACCTGTGTAGGCCTTTTCAACCTTTGCTAAACATACTTCTTTGTCAAAGGTTTCGTAATCAGCAATCCCTCTTGCCCAATTGGCTGGTGTTTGTCCCTCCGGCGCAGCCATTTGATTAATCGTATTAATATAGACTTCCTTAAGATGATCCAGTTTGGGTTGTGTGCGTGTAATGCTTCCTTCGCTTCGAAGCCAAATGGTCACATCGAACCCACAGTATGCAGCTTGGAAAGCAATCTGGCTTCCTAATATACCGCCGCCTGCAACAACAATATTTTTCATATTCGATCCTTCCTTCTTTTTTTATTGATTTTATCACGAGACTGTTATAAAATCAATGGTTTTTATAACTCTTAAGCCGACAATATGATGGTATAACGCTTGTCCGCATGATGATAACAAACAATCTGCCGTATAAAACAAAGAATTGACCATGGAACTTTGCGCAATGAGTCTATATAATACTGCTTAAGGATCCGGATTTTATACAACATGTTGATATTGTAAAGTAGTCTGTGAACTATGGAGTAAAAAAATTATGTTTAGGAGGGCTAAAGTATTTAATATGAAAAATTCAAAATTAAAGATCAAAAGAATTATCTGTATACTGTTCGTCATTACTTTTTTGATGGGGTGCGGTCAAACGCCGCCTGGCGAATCGTCTGCGACAGGTACGAACCCACAGACACAAAACAGTAGTTCTGACGATGCAGTGTCGGCCACGACGGATGAGGCTAACGCAAAAAAAGAATATGACGAGTCAGAATTTAAGACGGTAGACTGGTTTGTTACGGGAGCAACTTCCTTACCGACACCCTGGAATCTGGATATGCCAGTAATGGCTGAAATATCCAAAAAAACAGGAGTTATAATGCAGGCAAACATACCTGCCCAGGATGCTGATACAAAACTTAATCTTCTTATGGTTAATGGAGACCTGCCGGATGTGATCACCATTATGAATGAAACCTTATATGCAGAATTGATTGCATCAGATCAAGTGTGGAATATTAAGGAGTTCTTCGAGACCTATCTGCCCGATGCGAAAATAATAAACGGAGGGTTTCCGGAAGATATAAGGAACGCAATAGAAATCCGCGATGGTGGCTGGTACTCCATTCCAAGTCATATAAACTCTGTGGATAATGAAAAAATCTGGCCCATTCCTGATTCTACGAAGGAATACTGGGAGGGAATGAAAACAGCAAACCAATTCACAATGGTACTGAACCGCACCATAATGAAAGAGTATGGAATCAGTGAGGAAAGCGTTAAAACCGAGCAGGGCTTACTTGATGCAATGAAGAAAATCAAAGATGCCGGGGCAACAAACGAGAATGGCGGAAGTGTATATCCGCTTATGATACACGCTAACGCAGTTCTTACTACAAACAACGCGCTCTATAGTATTTTTGGTGCCATGCCTGTTGATGAAGACGGTAACTATCGCAGCGAGTATTATTCAGACTCATATCGCGATGCATTAGAATTTTTAAACACATGCTATCGTGATGGTTTCTTTGACCCGGCTATATTGACGATGGATCAGGCTTCAATGGTGGCATTGATGAATGAAGACCGTGTGTTTTGCCATATTGGGGGCACGGCTGCAGATGCCATGTGCGATCGCAAAGTAAAGGATGAAAACGGGAAAGAAACAAACGAATATGTCTATTATTGTCCTGGGCCTATCGCGTGGGAAAGTGGATTTGTACCGGTAATAGGTGTCAATAACACGGTTGCCAAAGGCTGGCTGCAAACCTTCATCAGTAAAAGCTGCGAGGAGCCGGAAGCAGTAGCACGGTTTATTGACTATCTGTATATGGAAGAAGAAGGCCTCGCTCTTTGGAATTATGGTATAGAGGGTATGCATTGGATCGAAAATGAAAAAGGCTTGATTGAGCGCACCGAAGCAGGCAAAGAAGCGTATGATAATATGGCAACAACAGGAATGGGTGCATTTTGGCTGTTTTGCAATACGAGTTACGATAGGTCAATACAAAATATTACATCGAACATAGAGGATAATGTGGCCGCAGTTTATGGACGTTCACCGGAAACACACCTTTATGATTCCACGGCACTGGTTCTGCCGTCAGGATATATCGAAGCCGGAAGCTCTTATGATATAACAAAGATTGAGGTTGATAACTATGTGCCGCAACAGTTTGCCAAAATAGTTATGGCCGAAAATGATGAACAATTTGATACCCTTTATCAGGAATTTTTGAAACAGCTAGACAAACTAGGCCTTCCGGAGTTAGATGAATACAAAAATAAAGTTGTTCAGGAGAACTATGAAACATATGGCTACAAATTGAAGGCAGTAAATTAAAAAATATAAAAGGCGTCAGTAATTTTTGACGCCTTTTCTTGACAAGGGGGTTCATTTTGAGAAAAAAAGGCAAAACTCCTGCCCAAATTACGGCATTGGGAAAAGACCGCAAAACCCAGCTGACACTCCATGCCATGTTGTTACCGGGAACGATCCTGATTATTATCTTTAATATAGTACCTCTGTATGGGATTTTAATTGCGTTTAAGGCATTTCGACCTATGATGGGCTTTAGCGGCATATTTACAAGCTCCTGGAATAATTTCGAGAATTTTAAGCAGGTATTTCGAAGCTCTGAGTTTTGGCCGATGATTCGCAACACACTGGGAATTAATCTGCTCGGGCAGTGCATCACCATACCGGCAACACTTATCTTTGCATTGCTGTTAAATGAATTGACCAGTAAACGATTTCGCAGATTTGTACAAACTGCCACATTTCTGCCGCATTTTATAAGCTGGGTAATTTTCGGCGGGCTATGCATCAATATCCTTTCACCGGACGGTGGAGCGCTGAACCAAATACTAATGGTTCTTAAGCTGATAGATAAACCTATTTTATTCATGGGAGAGGCAAGATATTTCTGGTTGATAGTAATTCTTTCTGGTCTGGTAAAGGATATTGGCTATGGCTCAATTATTTATCTTGCGGCTATTGCCGGCGTGGATCCCACTTTACACGAGGCTGCTACTGTGGATGGTGCCAATAGATTTCAAAAAATTTGGCACGTGACACTGCCGGGCATATTGCCGACAGTTATGATTATGCTGATCTTTGCGGTAGCAGGTATGTTGAATAATAATTTTACGCAGATATATGTTATGCAAAACCCGCTTAACCAACCGGCAAGCCAGGTAATAGATACATATGTATATCAGATTGGACTTGAAAAATTTCAGTTTGGTGTGGGTACTGCGACATCACTGCTTAAATCCGTGTTGGCTTTGGCTTTACTTACTATGGCAAATTTTGTGTCAAATAAGATAACTGATACCGGACTTTTTTAAAGTGAGGAGTGGATGAAATAATGAATAATATAACAATAAGTAAAGCAGTATCGAAAACGGCGGATGCAATAATAATTGCCATTATGATAATTGCTGTTATTTTAACGGTCTATCCTTTCTATTATGCCGTCATTAACTCGCTGAACGAAGGAAATGATTTGCTAAAAGGATATGTGCTTCTTTGGCCCAGAAAGTTCACATGGGACAGTTGGAAAGCCGCCCTGTCAGATTCCGCAATTCTGAATGCACTTGCAGTAACGGCATCTCGAACAGTTATCGTAACTGTTTTCCAGTTATTCATAACATCGATGTTTGCTTATGCTTTCTCTCGGCCTTATTTGAAACATAAAAAGTTTTATGCAGCGTTGGGATTTTGCAGCATGTATATCAGTGGGGGGATTATCCCGTTTTTCCTGTTAATAAGCGCATTGGGACTGTACGATACCTATTGGGTATATATTATCCCTTCCTTGTTTGGCGGGTTTTATAATGTGATTATATTTACCAGCAATTATAAAGCGATTCCTGCTTCGCTGTTTGAATCGGCTAAACTGGACGGCGCCGGTGAATTCAGAATATTTTTAAGCATCGTTACGCCTTTGACAAAACCTGTATTGGCGGCACTTGGTGTTTTTTCAGTGGTCGGTTTATGGAATGATTATTCCACCTCCCTCTACTATACACAAAAACCGGCCCTGCAAACACTGCAGTATTACATATTAAAGCTGGTCAAATCCCGTGGTGCACTGGAACAGCTGCAAAGCTCAGTTGCCGGTAATCCGGAAATTGCCCAGTTGTTTTCCTCCATTGACGGCTCCGGTACGGTCACGGCGAAATCATTGGAGCTGGCAGCAATGGTTCTGGCAACGATTCCGATGGTTATAATGTACCCGTTCGCACAAAAATTTTTTGCACAGGGTATGCTTGTAGGATCAGTAAAGGGATAAACGCGTCCAGAAAATTACCATACTCTGGGACAGAGGAACAGATGGGAACGAAGTTAAATATAGAGTGAAAAGGAAAAAATCTATGTTAGAAAAATATATTGAGCAATGGAAAGATCTGCGTTTTGGGATGTTTATCCACTGGGGGCTCTATTCTCTTCTTGGCCGTGGAGAATGGGTGATGTATTGTGAAGCCATTGATAAGGATGAGTACCGCAAGCTGATGCATTCTTTTACAGCGGATAAATTTGACGCACACAAATGGGCGCAAACCGCAAAAGCTGCCGGCATGAAATATATGGTACTTACCACCAGGCATCATGACGGATTTGCGTTGTGGGACAGCAAAAGCAGCAGTGAGCAGTTTACTTCGGTCAATTCGGCGGCAAAGCGGGATTTTGTAAGAGAATATGTGGAAGCTTGCCGGGCAGTCGGCTTAAAAGTAGGACTTTATTATTCGCCCCTGGACTGGCGTTTCCCGGGATATTTCTTTCCGAAAATGTATGCAAAGAGCGCACAGGAGATGCGAACGCAATGCCATGAACAAATCCGTGAGTTATTGACACAATACGGCAAGATAGATATCTTTTGGTTTGACGGAGGTGAAGATTATTGGTTGTGCCATGGGCGAAATCTTCATAAGCAGGAAAGCGGAGATTTCCGTTTAAACGTACAGTGTCCCGGCTTTTGGGGTGCAAAGGAATTAAATGAGATGATCCGTACGCTGCAGCCGGGCATAATCATTAACAATCGTTCCGGAAACCGTGAGTTTGGAGATTTTCTTACCCCGGAAGCAGAAATCGGTGCTTATAATATAGAAACACCGTGGGAAAGTAATATTCAGATAAGCGGTACGTGGGGATGGGTTCCCGGAAAGCAGCCTGCATCATTGCGTGAGTGTATCCGGAATCTGGTAAGGGCAGCAACAGGTGATGGGAATCTTTTACTTAACATAGGTCCCAGACCGGACGGATCAATTGAGGAAAAGGAAACAGAACGGCTTGATGAAGTCGGCACGTGGCTGAGGCAATATGGCGAGTCTGTTTATGCAACCAGAGGAGGACCTTTTTGCAATTCGGAATGCGGAGGAATGACCTATAAGGAGAATGTCATTTATGTGCATATCTGGGAATGGAAAGAAAATGTAATTACGCTGCCGACAATAAAGGCAAATATAAAAAGTATATCTTCTATTACCGCTGATGATCTGCAGTATAAGGTACATGAAGGCCGGATTAATTTTACAGTCGGAGAGCAGGATCGGTTAAAAGTGGATATAATAATAAAGATCGAATTGGACTGTTCTGCCTCTACAATAATTTCAGATTGCAATTGGTGTCTTTGTGAATCAGAAGCCCGGACTGCCGAAGCCCTTATTGTAGAAAAAATGTAAGGGTAAGTGTAACAAGTATGGTAATAAACAGCATAAGTCCCCTTGACAGCCTTGGCAGAATGGGATAGCATAAAAGTGTGGCAGGTTGCAAGGGGGCTTGCCGCCTGTTTATTTCTCATATATGAGTAGGTACGTAAATTGAAAAAAAAATCAGAACACACAGCTTAATATTCAGTTTCAAATTAATATTTATCGTTCTTGCTGTTGTAATATTGGCTACATTTTTTTTACTGATCGCTTATGTACAGCAGCTTTTGCTTAACCAGACAGAGTATAACCTAAAACAAACCCATCAAAAAAATGTGGAAACGATTGAGTCCTATTTAGAGGATTTGGAGGCTGTGGCCTTTACCGTGGGGTATTCTTCAATAACGCAGAAATATCTCCAGGAAGACGTATTGTTAAATAGAATACTGATGGATAACGAAATGCGCACTCTCTACATGAATACCGTTACAATAATGGAGGATATTAATGGCTTTTGCCTTTATGACCACAATGGCACCAGCTTATTACGCTATGGAGATTATGCCGATAAATATCCATCGGCATTTGTTTTTGACAGCAAACTACAGTATAAAAGCGGTAAATCGGATGCCAACCATATTTTGGAGAATTATCTTTTGATCTATCCCATTTATTATGTGAATCCTTCAAGACTTTTAGGGGAAATTACCGGTTATGTTGGATTTACTGTTAAGGTAAACAGGTTGACAAAAATATTAAAGAACAGCACAATTTATCCGGAGAGTGAATTTGTCTTGTCTGATTTGGAAGGAAACATTATCGCCTCTAACAAAACGCTGACTGTGTTTGCTGAGAGTGATACTCTTGATGATGATCGTAAGTATATAAATTTGCAATTGAACATTGATAGTGTAAATTGGAATCTTTCGGCAGTTATGCCGAAAGGGGTTGTGGCAAAAGAATTTAAGCCCGTTATTTTTCTTATGATTATATCAGGTATCATTGTCGGCATGTTATTGGTCGTCACAATACTGATCTTATATTTACATGTCATCCATCCAATACACAGACTGAGTCAATTTATGAGAACCCTGTCAACCAACGATCCAGATGCCCGGCTTACAACAACAACGCAAAACGAAATCGGTACAATGGCGAAGGCAATGAACCAGATGCTGGATCAACTTCACGAACAAAATGAAGAATTACGCACTTCAGAAACGCAAAGGATTACGTTGGAACTTGCACGGCAACAGATGGAAATATTGGCATATCGAAATCAGATCAATCCGCATTTTCTTTATAATACCCTTGAGTGTATCCGCGGTATTGCCATTTACCATCAGGCACATGAAATTGTAGAAATATGCCAGGCCATGTCGAGAATGCTGCGGTATGCGGTGAAGGGTGGAAATTATGTGCAGATTAAGGAAGAAATATGTTATATTGAAGAATATTCAAAAATTATTAAATACCGGTTTGATCAACGAATTACTATAGAGTGGGATATTCAGGAAGAACTTGACAGAGTCAGAATCATTAAGCTTTGTTTACAGCCAATAGTTGAAAATTCAGTTATGCACGGTCTTGAAACAAAGCGTTCGATTGGCAAAATCTTGATTACGGGATATATGGATAAGATGAATGTTGTTTTTATTATACGGGATAATGGGGCAGGTATGGACAAGCATACGCTGCAAAGCCTGTATGAGACCATAGAAAAAGCTTATCAAGAGGAAAATGAGTATCCATCGGTTGAACAGCATATTGGCATTTCCAACATAGCCAGAAGATTTTTTTTGAATTACGGGAGCAAAAGCCTGATTCATATAGAAAGTACCTTAGGTGTCGGGACACAGGTAACATTAAAAATACCTGTTATAACGGAGGATATCAATGTATAAGGTTTTATTGGTTGATGATGAAAAATGGGTGACTTATGGGCTGCAGTATTTGATTGTGTGGGAAAACTATGGCTTTCATATTATAAAAACAGCTTCTGATGGTGTTGAAGCGAAAGAGCTGGTTGCGCATTTACAGCCGGATTTATTGATCAGCGATATTCGAATGCCTGAACTGAACGGAATAGAACTGGTTGAATATATAAATAGTGCCGGGGTGAACACGGTTGTGATTTTTATGTCTGGCTATAATGACTTCACCTATGCACAGAAGGCAACGCGTTTAGGCGCTTTTGATTATCTTTTAAAGCCCATAGATCCGGATGAGCTGGTGTCTGCACTGCTGCGTGTAAAGAATCACTTAGACATACAAAAAGACAGTTCAATCTGGAATGGTTATTTTTATCTTTTTGATGAGTCAAGCAGACTGACAATTGAGGATGTTCTACATTATACAAATAGAAAATCAGAATTTATACATTGCTGGTTTATAATTATCAAAACAAATGATATGCCAATGAAGGAGAACCGATTAATTTGTCCGGGGCACTCTACAGCAGAGTATGACAGCATATTATTTCGTGTAGGTAAAGAAAGAATAGGCGTTATGCTTTTTACAGTAACGCAATGCATAAATTCCATTCAAAGGTATAGTTTGTCGGCAGCTTATCTGAAACCTGACACTGCCGCAGTTATTGGCATTAGTGGAAGGGCAGAAAAACAAGATCTGTTTTATAGGCTTTATCTACAGGCCGCCATATCTTCAGCAAACGCTTCCTTTCATCAAAATATACTTATCCCATATGTGAAGATTCAATCCGCTGACGCTTCTTCCTATATTAAAAGATTGGATAAAATGAACAGTGATAGCAGTGACGCTGTGTATAAGTCTCAAATACAGGAACTCATTCGCGATGCGCAGGATGTGCAAATAGATTTTGCAATTGAAATATATAACCGACTCATTCATAGTTTGCATCAACGCTATGCCGATCATGCCAGGCATTTGGAAACATGGAATATCTACGAATATTTAAGCAGTCCTGTTAACATAAAAGAATTCTTTTCTCCAATATTGGAGTTTTTGGCAGGAACAACATGCAGCAGGCGAAATATATCCAGCATCCATGCCGTGCTTCAATATATTGAAACACATTATATGGAAGATATTCATCTAAAAGATTTGGCAAAACATTTCTATCTGACTGAAAACTATCTATCAACGTTTATTAAGAAGCAGACGAACCAGACGTTCACAGATTTATTGATGAATAAGCGTATTACACTTGCACAGGAACTTCTTATCAACACAGCTCTTTCCATACAGGAAATAACAGAGCAGGTAGGCTATACGGAATACTCCCATTTTTGCAAGGTTTTTAAAAAGAGAACAGGATATACTCTGACAGACTATAGGCGTAATAAGATGAAACCGTAAGTAAAAATTTCCAATCATACGAAGATTCATGACTGGTTTGTAGAAAGCTATCAAAGCTGGTCACATTTGGGCGTATGACGGAAGCACAATTGGATAGCCTGCTGATAGACCTTAAGTAAATCATAACGTCATAATTAAACCATGGCTTAAAGCCGTGGTTTTTTATGATAGTGATAAAAGAGAAAGGAGAATGAGAAGTGAGAAAACATATAACCAGGTGATTACCAGCATGCTGCTATATGCAGGTAAGATTTATGATAAGTTGGGAATTCGTAAATTGTTTATTGGCTGCAGCATAATGCTGTTGGCCCGGAAATACCATTAGCAGATTCAATGTTGCATTTATCGGTATTTCCATTACAGCTGCCGTTGAATTGCTATTTGCAGTAATATTGGTTGGAAGAAAGAAGAATTAACCCTGCATTTTATAGAATATGTACATATAAAAGGTATCCTTTTTTGCTTTTATGTATCTGTTTTAGGGATAGTTACCTAAACCTATTGCGTGAAAACTATTTTTATCAGATAATGTGTCAAGCATGCTTCGCATTGCTGAATTTTATAAGGAGGATAAAAAAAGTGTTTGATTTACGATGGAAAAAATGAACAGTTTAGTAAAAGGTATACTGTAGGAGGCAATTAGTATGAAGATAATGAACGCAGAGTATTTGTTGAGCGGTTATGTACCAATGGATGGACTTAATCAAGATACACCCATCATCCTTTCCGTAGAAGAATTCGACACCCCCTCTGAGCATATACGGATATCGGGTCGTTTTGGAGAGGGAACGGATACACAATTTAATATTTTTCTTCCGCCTAAAGAACAATGGAAGGGGCGTTTTTGGCAGCGAGTACATCCGACCTTTGGCCTTGACCCACGGGATCTGGAGTTTGACCTGGACAGCGGTACATATTCGATAACCGTACAAGCTGGACTGATAGGTCATATATTTCATGCGTCGGCAGCCCATGTGTCCAGGACAATCGCAAAAAATTATTATGAATACAATGAAAAAATTTATGGCTACATATGTGGTGGAAGCGGCGGTTCTATGCAGACGATTGGAGCAATTGAAATGAATACTGGTCTGGTGTGGGATGGAGCGGTTCCTTATATCGTGGCTGCACCAACATCTTTAGGAAATTTCGATATAAGACTGTTTGCGCGCGCAGTTTTGGATGAAAAAGGCCCGCTGATTGCGGATGCCGTGAGCCCGGGCGGCAGCGGTGATCCTTATGCTGTGCTTAATGATTTAGAGCGTACTATTCTAAGAGAAGTGACAATGCTGGGTTTACCGCTTATAGCCTGGGAGAATTATGAGTATTTATTCTTAATGCATGATAATCCTGAGCTGGTAGACAGTCTGAATGCAACCGGTGAAGTAAACGAAGTATACACACACGCTTTTTGGAATGAACCGGGGTATTTGGAAGCGTATGAACCGGAGCTTCGTAGTATATTTTATAGTCTGAGGGATCGCGGTGTCAGTGAAGGAGCTCTTGCGAAAATCGCATATCACAGGCATAAAGATCCGGGACCGACCTTCTATACATGGAATCATTTAAGGGA
>Ga0153941_1000537_pt1 | contig 16664 bp, 10 predicted proteins | sample TSNJ025MetaG_FD_104733 | JGI IMG/M metagenome (GOLD analysis project Ga0153941, IMG submission 104733) | Attine ant fungus gardens microbial communities from New Jersey, USA - TSNJ025 MetaG | ecosystem: Host-associated > Fungi > Mycelium > Unclassified | place: USA: New Jersey, Brendan T. Byrne...
AAAATACCAATGCATGGGATGGCGCAGCACCTTATGTCATCGGTTCACCGGTCTCCCTGCCCAACTCCATTGTATTGCATGTACAGGGGCAGCGGGTACTGCGGCATGTCTTTGGCCGGATCGTGGACGCCTTGGATGTTGGCGGCAGCGGCGATATGTATGAGGGGCTTAATGCCGGTGAGGCTGCTATGTTAAAAGAAATCACCCGAATGGGATTCCCGCCTGAAGCATGGTTTTTGGAAGCCGCGGGCATGACAGACCCGGGTTCCTTGCCAGTGCTGATACCGGGAATGAAAGAGAAGGATCCCGGATATTTTAAAGAGTTTTGGGAAGTGTCAGGATATGAAGGTGCAGATCCGGACAGTACGGCCTGTCGTGACCGCCTGCAGTTTTCCGGGGTGGTGAAGAGCGTTCATTTACCTCATCAGGAAGTGAAGGCGGATGCCATTGATGGGCGCAACAGTGTGGATGATGCCTGGAAGAAACAGCTGGCCGATGGAAACGGCGCCTGGATCGAACTTGAGGAAGTGTCCCGGGGGGATGATCTGTATCTGGAGGGTGTAACTATTCATATAACCTCCGGCGAAGCGGCGGGAAAAACATTACTCCTGAGCGGTATCCATGGAAATTGCCTGGTGATTGGAGCTGCTTTTGGATATACGGATATTGCGGATGCGCTGTCTGCCATTTTACCGGGAGATCAGGTTTTTCTGGACAACTCGGATTATATTGCCGTACAGTACTATTACCGCCATCAGGTGCCGGAGGATTTAAGCTTCCATGCCTTTGATCAGTTCCGGAATGAAGACGGCACGCCGTCCATACCCCAGCGTGATACGGTTATCGGTTACGGATTTACCGGAACAGGAACCATACAGGACGGGAATATTCAGGGAAAAGTCATTATGAACCAGTCTTTGATGGATGAATCCACCTGGCCCTGGTGTGCCCACTGGTATCGCGGCAAGGTAAAGGAAAGCCGGGGAAGTGAGGCGGATTACCGGCTGTATTATAATGAAAACTGCCTGCATGGAGATGTGAGCTGGCTGCAGAGTAACCGTGTAATCAATTACGTTGGAGCGCTGTATCAATCCCTGCTGGATTTAAGCGATTGGGTCGAACGGGGGATTGAACCCCGGCAGACGAGTCTCTATACATATGATGACGGACAGATCATCCTGGACACGGATGTCCGGCGGCGGGGCGGATTGCAGCAAAAGGTGACGCTGACCGCCAATGGTGCGGTCTGCGCCCATGTGAAGGTGGGCGAGACGGTGACATTGGAAGCACTGTCCCAGGTGCCGATGGGAGCCGGGCTGACCACGGCCTTTGATTTTGCCTCAGAGGAGATGACGGCGTTCCCCTGTGCGGATGCTTTTCCTTATCCGGCAGAGGTGATGGATATGGGCGAAATTGACGGTATATATACAGCCAGAGCTGTGATTACCTGTAATTATAAGACACCGGGAACTTATTTTGCATCGGTGCGGGTTAAAATGAATCGTAATGGAAAGTCCGGGGAACCCTGTACGCAGGTATTAAACCTGGCCAGAGCCAGAATCATTGTAAAGGCATAGCTTTCATGTCGGATTTGTTGGAAAATGTATCGGATTTATGGGAGAAATTCCAATGAAAATCCACTAAAATAAAGATGTTTAAAAGATATAGCTTCCAGAGTACATCCGTTGCACTCTCGGATCATTAAGAAAATACAGGGAGGTTACTATGAAAAGTCCAAAGAAGATGTTTTTATGCTCGGCAGTTGTCAGTATGGCAATCCTGGCAGCAGGCTGCGGTATTCTGAAAGGTTCGGGCAACCGGTCGGCGAATCTGAATCCGGAGGATGATACTTATTATACCATGTGGATCCACGGCGGTCCCGGCTCCGCTTATTATACGGAGTATGAGGAAAATCCGGCCATACAGTATGCGCAGAGTATGACCTGGGGGGAAGAAAACAAGTCTGTTTATATTGATTTTACCACACCTCCCCAAAACAAAGAGGTAGATAACCTGAACAATATGTTTGTCAGCGGAAATCTGACCCACCTGCTGGATGGTGTTATCAGCGACACTGTCGGTATGTTCGAATACGGCCGCATTATTGATCTGACAGAGTATGTGAACAAATACATGCCCAATTACAAAAAGGTACTGGAAACCGTGGAAGATGTGAGAAAGAGTGCGGTATATAATATCGATGGTGAAGAAAAGATACTGGCTCTGGTTACTGTTAATGAGTCCTATTTGGACGTGACTTTCGGGTTTGAGTACCGCAGAGACTGGATTGCGAAATATGGAAAGCATTCGGAGACAGGTGCTGCTTTTACCGGCGGTTATACCGATGAGAATGATCCGGACAGCTGGCAGGATGATGTCATCTTCCCCAGCGGCGGCACAGATCCGGTATACATCAGTGACTGGGAGTGGATGTTTGAAATCTTTGAAATTGCTATGGACGATTTAGGCATCGATGACGGTTATTGCATCAGCATGTATTATCCCGGATATACCTGGTCCGGCGGTCTGTGTTCTTCCTTTGGCGGCGGTACGCCCATGTTCTATGCGGATGCCGATGGAAAGGCATGCTTTGGCGGTGTGTCACAATCTTTCCGCACCTACATTGAATGTATGTCCAACTGGTATAAAATCGGATGGCTGGATCAGACCTTTGACCAAAAGACCGGGGATGCCCATTACGCCACTGACAGCGCTAAAATCCGTCAGGGCAAAATCGGCATGTGGTATGGTCAGCAGTCCACCCTGGGCAGGCGTATTTTTATAGATGAAACCGCAACGCCGCTGGCGGAAGGGATATTTGTGGCTGGTGCAGCTATGCCCATTAATGATGTCTACGGGCCGGAGGAATGTCAGTATGTGATCCCGGACTGCACAGCCGCAGGGGTATCGCTGAGAGGCGGACCGGTCTACATTACCACAAAAGCTGTGGAGGATGGCAAGGATATCGCAGCAATCTGCGCCTTCTTTGACTATTTTTACTCTGAAGAGGGCGCTCTTGTGAAATCCGTAGGTCTTACCAAAGAGCAATCAGAAGCCAGCGGCAGCGATTTTTATGAAAAAAATGGTCTGGTCGATGGTGCGTATACACTTGTAAATGATGGTGATTTTAAGTATAAATTTGTAGATACGCTGGCAAAAGACGGCGGGAACCTGAGTATTGCGGTTTGTTCGAATCAGATGCCAGGTCTGAGGCTGGTAAAGAGTGTGGATACTGGACGTGCTGAAACGTTCCAGGCCAGTATGGAAGCCTGGATTAAATATCCAAATGTCGGTCTGTGGAATGGAACGCCGGGTTTTGTCATCGAAAGAGAGGACGCTGATGTCATTGATAAGATCCATACAAAACTTTTAGGCTATATGGATGCCCACACGATGGAGTTTATCAAGGGGCAGAAGGATATTACGGATGAACAGGAATGGAGTAACTGGTGTACGATGCTGACTAAGCAAAATTATGAGAAAGCATTAAATCTTATTCAGCCTTATCTGGAAAAATTTGACTATCGTCAGCCGTAAGGAGGGGTTATAAAATGGCAAAGGTGAAAAATGCTTATCGGGTTTCAAAGATGAGCTGGAAAAAGGACTTTAAACTTAACTGGGAGGTCTATGTGATGTTCCTGCCCATATTCCTTTTTATGGTGGTGCTGCATTATATCCCTATGTTTGGAATTGTTATGGCTTTTCAGGATTATAATATCAATCTGGGATATTTTAAGAGCCCGTTTGTGGGGCTGAGTAACTTCGTGGATTTGTTCAGTGGTGCGGATTTTCCCCGTGCCATTGGCAATACCGTCATCCTGGCCGTGCTGAAATGCACCATAGGTTTTGTGATGCCGATTATTTTTGCACTTTTACTAAGCCTGCTGCGCAGCAAGAAATATAAACGAACGATACAAACCTGTTCCTATATGCCCAATTTTGTGGCGGCCGTCATCGTATGCTTCCTTGTACAGCAGTTCGTCAAGCAGGATGGTCCGATTACGTTGTTGCTGCATAATCTGCTGGGGGTGGACAATATGAATCTGCTGGCGGACCCGAACCCGCCCACCTTCTGGATTATTTATCTGGTAATGGGGATATGGCAGGGTATCGGCTGGGGATCGATTATGTATGTGGCCGCCATTTCATCCGTAAGCGGGGATCTTCATGAGGCAGCGGCCATTGACGGCGCTTCACGTATGCAGCGGATATTCAAGATTACCCTCCCGTGCATAAAGCCGACTATCATGATGATGTTTGTTCTTGGAATCGGCACCAGTTTTGCCGGAGGTTATGATAATATCCTGCTGCTGTATATGCCCACCACATATCCGGTGGCCGATACGATCTATACGTATACTTATCGTAACGCCTTTGGCGCGGGAGCCGGCGCAAATTATGCACTTTCGGCGGCTTCCGGTCTCTTTCAGTCAATAGTGGGAACCGTACTACTGATGGGATCCAACTATCTGAGTAAAAAAGCCAGCGGTTCATCGCTGTTTTAGGGGGTATAAACATGGCATTATTGAAAGAACGAAAGAAAGATGAAGACAGAGTTTCCACCATGATCGAGCATCCCGGATTTGGTGACCGTGTGATAGATGTGGTGGTTATCCTGCTCTGTTTGCTGGTGGCTTTTTGCAGCGTTATTCCCATGTGGCATGTGCTGATGTCCTCGTTCTCCGACGGACGGCAGCTGATGGGCACAGAGGGGCTGATCATCTGGCCGGTGGGAGGCTTTAACCTTGATGGCTATGCACATTTGTTTAAAAATTCCAGTATTATTGACGGATATACCAACACCCTGTTTTATACCGCGACACAGGTGGGGCTTGGTTTTCTGATCGCTGCCATGGGCGGGTATGCCATCAGCCGTCAGACGCGGTTAAAGACACCGATGATCCTGTTTTTGACGGCCACCATGCTGTTTGGCGGCGGCATGGTTCCTGTGTATATGGTCATCAACGCGCTGGGATGGGTGGAAACACCCCTGGCTCTGATTATTCCCGGATGTACCAATGGAATGTTCTGTGTCATGATGATGAACGCGTTCAATGCCGTGCCGGGAGAAATGTACGAAGCCGCCAGAATCGACGGCGCCGGACATTTCCGTACAATGTGGCGTGTCATGCTGCCCCAGGCCATGAATCTGGGCTCCGTGATTATCTTAAACTCTGTGGTCGGTGCCTGGAATGCATGGCTGCCGGCATCCATTTACGTACCCCAGAGCCGGCATTTATGGCCGCTGCAGCTGGTCATCAACCAGATTATAAATGAGAATAAGGATTTCTTAAATACAGGGAATCCGGATTACAGTAAATACCTGATTCAATTTGCAGCGATTATCGCAGCTTCGGCGCCGCTTATCATACTGTTCCCGTTTTTCCAGGACAAGCTGGAGAAAGGTGTGCTGGGGGGCGGCGTGAAAGGGTGAGTGCGAGTGAAAAACCCGGACGAGACTTCATGTAGGCAGCATAAGGGAAGGGGTGAGGAATATCCGTGGGATCTGAGAAGAGGAGGCACCTTACATAGTGTTTTCATTGCAGTGCGACTTCGCCCAGTGACACTAAGTGATATTTTTTTCGGTTGCCAGGGTTTATCGTCCCTTCCGTAACCGGCACTTCACCAGCCATCCATGGCTGGAAGTGCCTTCGCCAACATCCATGTTGGCGATTACTATGTTATGTACCGAAAAAAATATCACTAAGTATCACTAAGGGCTTGCCACGTTGCAATGAAAACGCTATGTAAGGTGCCTCCTCTTCTCAGATCCCACGGATATTCCTCACCCCTTCCCTTATGTTACCTACATGAAGTCTCTGGGTATCGAAGCCCTTCAGTAAAAAACGTTAAACATAATGTGTTTGGGTGAGTAGGATCGCTACCACCACTTACAGATAAAGAGTTTAATGTATATACATGATCTACTACAATAATGAATATTGCTTATTTAATTCTGCTTTTAGTAGTCAGTATATCCATGACTGCCGTAACTTTTTCGAGGCTTGGAATACACAGAGATAGAAAGTGGGCCGCCTTTTATGGGATACAAACAGGAGAGCGGAAGGGAGGCACCTACACAGTGTTTTCATTGCAACGTGGCAAGCCCATGGTGATACTTAGTGATATTTTTTTCGGTACACAGCCCAGTAATCGCCAACATGGATGTTGGCGAAGGCACTTCCAGCCATGGATGGCTGGTGAAGTGCCGGTTACGGAAGTGGCGATAACCTTTGGCAACTGAAAATAATATCACTTAGTATCACTGGGCGAAGTCGCACTGCAATGAAAACACTGTGTAGGTGCCTCCCTTCCGCTCTCCTGTTTGTATCCCATAAAAGGCGGCCCACTTTCTATCTCGTCCGGATTTTTCAATTCCCCCCCATTAGTGCGATAAACACCAGTATAAGGCTGAACTGTTACGCTTCTTGCGTTGAGGTATTTTAATTGGTTGTAGCAAGGGTGATTTTATAGTATAATTAATTCAATATTGAACCAGTGTGCTTCCTTGTAAAACGGTGTGAGAGGATAAGGTTAAAGGGCAATGAAGGATAAAAACAGACAACTCTGGCAGGGGCTGACCATGCGTCTGTGGCTGGTGGTCTGCGTGACTGTAATTCCTTTGATTTTGGGAACGGTTATACTTACAGGTACTTTGCTCCAGAATATGCACCTGGAGCAAAATGAGATTCGGAAGAGAGAATTAAATCTGGCCATGTCTGTATTGGAGAATGGGTTGGAGCAGATTGAGGTCAAAATGGATGATGTGGTTCTGAAATTTATGACACCACTGACAGTTCCTTCCGGTTTAGATACGATGGTCAGTTATGAAATGATTGAAGAACTTAATAAAATCCTGCGGGATACATCGCTGTCGGGAGTGATTTCCGTACAGGAAAAGTCTTCCGGACATCTATATATAAAGTTCACGGAGAATACTTATAAAATAGAGGAGGCAAAAGCCATCCGCACTGCGCTGGAACGAAGTATTATTTATACTACCGGAGAATGGAGTATCCGCAATATTGCCGGCCATTACTTTTATTTACGTAATTATCAGTTTGCAAATTACTGTCTGACTTTCCGGGTGGATCTGGAAGCATGTTTTTCTGACCTGCTGTTTAAACAGGAGTTGACTAAGCAGCCTCTGTATTTTACCGATGGACAGGTTATTTTGCAGATAACACCGGATTCTGTATGGAAAATTGTTGAAAAGAGCTGGAATGAACTGGAGGATGCTGCCGGAGCAGGCTGGCTCTCTTGGTCGGACGAACAAGCTGGCTGCCGACTGCTCATAGAGGGCGCATCAGGAAATGGACAGTTTGCCGTTCTGGTATTTTGGATCCTGTTTGTAGTAGTGGTCTGTATCATTTTATTTGCCGCGCTTTGGCTGCTGCAGCGCCAGTTGATTCTGCGGCCGCTCAGCGAACTTCAAAGAGGGATGAAACAGCTTGAACAGGAGGATCTTTCTTATCGGATAGATAATACAAATGCAAAAGAATCCACGGAATTCTGCTATATATATGATGCATTTAATCAAATGGCGGAAGAGATAAGCCTTTCTCATGAGAAAGACATTAAGATGTATCAGGCCCAACTGGATAATCTGCGGCTTCAGGTCAATCCCCATATGCTTTTGAATTCCTTTAATATGATTTATAGTCTGGCCCAGACGAAAAACTTTGCGTGTATCCAGGATTTTTCCATGTATCTGGTAGAATATTTCCGATATGTATTAAAAGAAACGGATGCCTTAGTGCCCCTCTATAAGGAAATGCATTTTGTGGAAAGTTATACGGGAATTCAAAAAATTCGTTTTCCCGGCGCGTTTTCCAGCGTTTATAATATTGAGAAGGGGCTGGAAAACGCCATGGTGCCGCCGCTTCTCATTCAGAATTTTGTGGAAAATGCCATGAAATATGCATTGATTCCGGGAAAGATCATCGAAGTGCTGATTAATATCCGAAGTGCTGATAATCGCTTGCTGATCTCTGTGTGTGATACAGGAAGCGGATTCAAGGAAGAGGTACTTAAGAAAATCCGCAGCGGAGAAACCTACGTGGATAAACACGGGCAGAAGCATATTGGTATATGGAATTGCCAACGTCGTATGGAAGTGTTTTATGGCGCTTCTGCCAGTATGAACATTATCAGTGAGCGGGGAAAAGGAACGCAGGTCTGGCTGGATCTGCCCTTGAACCAGGATGGAGGGGGAAAAGAATATGCGGTTGATGGTCGTGGATGATGAGTATTTTGCGATTCAGGGGATTTTGGAAGGCGTTAACTGGGATGTGCTGCCCTATGAGGATGTGCTGACGGCGGGAAGCTATACGCAGGCAGTGGAGATTTTGTCGGACTCCCCGGTGGATGTGCTCTTGTGTGATATCGAAATGCCTGACGAGAGCGGGTTGGAGTTGGTAGCCTGGGTGAATGAGCATAGTCCGGACACGGAATGTGTTATTTTGAGCTGCCATGATGAATTTGATTATGCACGGCAGGCTATTGCGTTAAAATGTCTGGATTATGTGCTCAAGCCGGTGCGGTATGAGGCTTTGACCCAAGTGTTGTGCAGAACGGCAGAGCTTGTGGAAAAGAAACGGCACCAGAAAACCTTGTGGGATTATGGTCAGAAATATATTGACCGGATATCGGCGGAAAATAAGAAGGAAGCTGTGCCGACTGAGGATATTGTGGAAAAGACAGCGGCTTATATAGAGGAACATATTAAGGAGGAGCTGAGTGTCCGCAGTCTGGCCGGCATTGCCTATGTCAGCGGCGATCATCTGTCCCGTTTGTTCAAAAAGCGGTTTGGCTGCTCTGTCAGTGAGTATATTTATCAGCGGCGGATGATTCTGGCAGGTGAACTGTTAAAGGATACGGATATGACGATTACCATGGTATCAAGTACGGTTGGGTATGGCAATTATTCATATTTTACAGACCAGTTCCGCCGGTATTATAAAATGACGCCCCGGGAGTATGTGACAAAGCTACGGAAAGGAACGAGGGCATGAGCATTTGGAAAAAACGGGCATGTATATTTTTATGGGCAGGAATCCTGTGTCTGGCAGCATGCGGGTATGAAGAAGAGCCGGATTCCCCAACCTTTGTAAATAACACCACAGATGCAGCAGGGGAGGAAGCAGCAGATCTTGTGCCGGAAAAGATCATTATGACCTTTCAGACGATCAATGAAAGTGTGATGGAAGATCTGGTGTTGGTGGAGCAGTCAGTAAATGAAATTTCCATTCCGAAAATTGGTGTGGAAGTAGCGTTTAAGGTGGTGGATGCAGCAGAAGCCTTTTCCAAATATCCGCTGTGGCTGAGTAATAAAGAGCCTATCGATCTGATGGTGCTCAATTATCAGGATATTACGCCGTATGTGTATAAAGATATGCTGTTGTCTCTGGATGCGCTGTTGTATGAATGGGGTCCGGATATTCGTGACATTATGGAGCAGCGATACGATCTGACGGAAGGTGCCGTGCATGGCGGTTTTACATATGGTGTCACATCGGCACAGGCCTACCGCGCGAGTGGCCGGGGAATCCTTTTGCCGAAACGATATGTGGAAGAGACAGGACTTAGCTATGATCCGGAGAAAATTTATACGTTTGATGAGTTGACAAAATGGTTTACGGCGTTAAAACAATTATATCCCGATTGTTATCCATTGGGTCTGATCACAGCGGGGAATACCTTTTCCATGAGTAATTATTTTATGGATATGTCCGAAAGTATCGGTGGAGAAACCACCTCCGGCAGTTTGCTGGATGTCTCGGATATGAAGATTTACAACAGTTACAGCTCCAAAGAGTATCTGGAATTCCTGACATATCTTCGTCAGTGGTATGAAGCGGGATTTTTATATCCGGATAGTGTTCTGACGAATTATACGGCTCCGGAGCTGCAGTCACAACAGATCATCCTTTCTTATCCTGCCTTAGCTAATCCGGAAAGTGTTGCAAATGGGGATTTCCAGGAGGAAATGGTCTGTCTGCGTACAACAGAAATCACCACCAGCCAACAGAATTCCAGAAGCGGTTTCTGGGTCATTCCGGTCACAAGTAAACAAGGGGATGCAGCCATGAAGTTCCTGAATTTGATGTATAGTGATACGCAGGTTTTGAATCTGATCAGTTGGGGGATTGAAGGCATCCATTATGAGATAACGGATCTTGAAAATGGTCTGATTGGATGGCCATCCGGTCAAAATGGCCCTTCGGGTTATTATAATCCCCTGGGTTTGTATGGGGATCGCACTAAGGCTTACGAGATGTATTCGATGGAATTGAAATGGCAAAAGGAAGCCTTTGAGCAAAAAGCGGTGAAGCAGAAAGACGCAGTCGAAGGTTTTGTTTATTCATCAGTTAATGTTTCCAGGGAGTTGGATGAAATACAGAAGGTGATCTCCAGATATGTTCCCATTCTGGAGAGCGGCAGTGTGGATATTGATAAATATTATCCGGAGTTTTTAGAGGAACTGAATCAGGCAGGAATGGATGTTGTCATTGCAGATAAGCAGCAGCAGTTGGATACCTGGCTGGCTCGTAACCAATAAGCAGCTGTTTAACTTTTAAACTAATTATTTTTATACTTTTCCCTTGTATTTTCCCTTATGGGGTATCTACAAGGGAAAAAATATTTAATATAAAATAAATCATTTATATTTACAATAAAACATTATAATGTTATATTGTAAACAGGAGTGTGAAATGTATGGAAAGAATTATAGAATATTTAAGATCGAATATAGATGATGATGTTATAATTCAAAAATGGGATGCTAAAAAAAGGCTGAGCCTTCAATTGTCAGGAAGTTTTGAATATTTTTTAGTACACTTATTAGGTGAAGAATTTTTATTAGTACGGCCCTATAAGCAGCTTGAAATTCAAAAAATTAAGATTCAATTATCTATGATTGAAGAACAAGCTGAATTGTCGGCAGCAGTGCTGTTGGAAGAAACAACTGTTTATAGAATGAAAAAAATGCTACTGGAAAAAGTATCATTTGTGTCTGTAGATCAGCAAATGTATTTACCTTTTATGGCTTTGCATATCAAGAAACAGAGAATTACCATGTTGGAGGAAACGATTCATGAACAATTTACACCAGCTACACAGATGATTTTCTTGTTTATACTATATTCTGATAAGGAAGAATTTAGCATAGATGCGATATTTTCGGTACTTAACCTCTCCTCTATGACAGTAGTTCGTGTAATGAATGAGCTAAAACGCATTGGATTAGTAGATTATAAAATTGGTGGGCAGACAGGCAGAAAAAAAGTGTTCAAAAGAATACCACGAAAAGAATACTACAAAATTGGCAAGGATTATTTACAAAATCCTGTAAAAAAAACAATCTTTGTTTCCCACATTCCAAATTATTTAAAAATTTATAAAAGTGGGCTGACGGCGCTTGGAGAACAAACCATGCTGGGAGAATCAAGCCAAAAGATATATGCTGTGGATAGCATGGCTGGAAAGCGGCTAATCGAATATCAGGTGTCAAAAGAAAAGGCCATGGAAGAGAATTTGCCAATGATTCAGATAATGAAATATGATATAGGAGCGCTTACTGCAAGTGAATATATTGATCCCATTACATTAATATATGGACTTGATCAAAAGGACGAAAGAATAGAAATTGCGATAGATGAACTAATGGAGGATATGGTCTAAGATTTCTATGATTGCCAATGACCATTATTAAAATGATATAAAACTTGTTATGCAAACTTCTGTTTATGGCTTGTCCTGAGTTTTGATAAAACAATCGGATTTCTGGGGGTATTGTATCGGATTTCTGGGATTATTTTAAATATTTCTATGGTATATTTAATCCATCAACATATGAAAGAGGAGGATTATATATCATGAAAAGTAATAAATTAATGGCTGTTTTATTAAGCGGGATCATGGCGGTTTCCATACTGGCAGGCTGCGGCACAGATGCGGGAACCCAGACAACGGCAACCACAACAGAACCATCTGAGAGTGTAGCTGAGACGATAGAGACGATTGAGACTACTGAGGAAACCCCGCCCACAGAGGCGCCCAGTGCAGATCCCATAGAACGGCTGACACAGGGACGTTTCATGTACAAATTTAATGTGGATGTGAACTTCGATATGACGAACTATTACCACTTCTATGAAGAACAACCGATTTATGGGAAAATATTCTATGCAGGTCTCTGCATCAATCAGATGAACGTGGCAGGTACTTACGAGATTGAAGAGAAAGAGTTCCAATACGCCCTGTGGCCGGACCGGGATGCAATGGTGGCTGCGGAGGAATCCGGTGAAGAACCTCCTGAAGGAACTGCTCCCTATACGATTACATTTTATGGATTTGACGGCACTGTGCTGGGTCAGGCAGGTTATGACGGTGATGTACTGTATGTACCGGAGATGACCAGCGCCCTGGCCGGAACCTCTTCCTCCGATGCAATGTTCTATTATGAGGATGCCAACGGTGAGAATAAAGAAATCTACGACGGTGAAGTGGGTCAGGTATTGTTGGATCTGGTAGCGGTTGACGAACCCACCAGCCAGTTAAAGATCAACCACAACGGCAGATATCAGGATCTGGTAAATATGGAAGTGGAAGGAAGCTGGACTGTAGAAGAGGGTACGGATGGCCATACCTATACGCTGACTCCGGATGATCCTACAGATATCGGTGCCGTAGTCACCATATCCCCGGATGGCGCAGCGGCAACCTATACGCCGGACGAAGGCGACGCCGTAGAAATGAAAGATGCCAAAGAAGCCGGACCGGCACTGACCGGCAGCTTTTCAGGAGAAGGCCCGGAAGTGACCGAAGGTACAGCGGCGATCATCAGCTTATACATGTATGATGATGGCTCCGCTAAATCCACCATGAGTGCTTTTGGCACAGAGATGGACCTGGATCAGGGTACATGGGAGGCTGTTAACCAATATACCTTCAGCTTTAAGATGAGTTCTGCCGGGGAAATGGTGTCTGAGCTGGGTGAAGCAGGCTTGCCGGAAATCCATTATGTACATGCAGGAACGCAGATTGGTGACATGGATGTTATTTTGATATATGTGATGGAAGCAGAATAGTCATATAAAAGAAGAAGAGGATAAGGCGAAAAGGAGAATTTTTATGTCAGGCTTACTTAGTTCCGATAGTAAATTAAATAAAGTGCTGGAAACTATAAAAAATCTGACAATCCTTGGAACATTGTCAATGGTTTGCTGCATCCCCATTGTGACCATCGGAAGTTCATTGACCGCCTTAAGCGATGTGGCACTTAAGCTTGCAAGGGGCGAGGAGGGTTATATCACGAAAGATTTCTTTCGGTCATTTAAGAAGAATTTTAAACCGGCTACAACCATCTGGCTGCTTATGATGGCGCTGCTCATATTCTTTTTAATGGATATTTATATCATCCGGCATTCGTTAGTGGATTTTCCGGATTTTATGATGATAGTGATCGTGGTGGCGTTGGCGGTGGTCTTGCTGGTTATGACTTATATTTTTCCCATGATCGCCAGGTTTGAGAATACTTTAAAGGGTTACCTGAAGAATGGGATCATGATGACGCTCCTGAATCTTCCAAAAGCAATTCTCATGCTTGTGCTGTATGCCCTGCCCAGCGTTATTGGCGGATATTTCTATGAAATTATCCCTCTTGTACTGATTTGTGGTTTGTCCGTACCAGCCTGGCTGTCCGCAAAGTTGATATATGGGAAATATTTTCTTGGTATGGAAGAGAAGATCCAGGCGATGGAAGGTTGAAAAAGTGCATTTCAACCTATTGATTTGAGCGCGCGCATTGCGAACAAGTTCGCATTAAGCGCACACGGGGTATAAAAATAAAAATCCGAAGTACTGTCTGTGTGAAAACGGATTAAAAAAATATAAATTCAATTATTTTATTGCCATAAAAATCAACCTTGTGTATAATAATATTAGTAGGAAAGCGTGCTTTCCCAGGTGGGCTAACACCATAATCTGAAACTAAGACCATGAAAATGGAGGTTGGCGGGCAACTCTAAAATCCGATATTGTGACCACGTAAGTGGTGGTTGGCAGACAACACTAAAATTAGTCCAAAAGAGAGGTTATGTAACACAGTGGTGTTACTTTCCTCTCTTTTGATTTGTAAATTATACTAAAGTGGAGGCAGAAGCCATTATTCATCGGATTTACAAGACTTTCTATCGGATTTGTTAGTTACTTTTCATTATAAAATATGTAATAATTGAGTCATACCTAAAACTGAAGGTATGACTTAATTATTAAGGAATATTTATGAAAGGTAAAAAATTACAGGCATTACAAATCAGTTCCACATTATGCATATCACTTTTGGCTGGTTTTGGAAACGATTTTACAGTTTTAAAAACGAATTACTCTATACTCTTCTTCAGGTGTCCCATAAAATATAGGTAACGTAAAATAAACAGATATGCTTAAACAGGAAGTAAAAGGAGTTTATATTATGAGACAAGTATTAAAAAGTAAATTAAAAAATGAAGCATTATCTCTGGTTACAGATGTAACATATGCGCAAGTAAGACATTGGTTTGATTCCTCCTATCGTGATCTGAAAATGAGTCTTATTTTCCCCAAGCAAGTGGAAGCGCATAAAGAATTACCGGTTATCGTTTGGTTATGCGGAGGTGCTTTTGTATCTATGGATCGTAATGTCTGGCTCCCGCAGCTGACGAATCTGGCACAAAGAGGCTTTGTGATTGCCAGTCCGGAGTATCGAACGAGCAGCGATGTTTCTTATCCCACATCACTGCAGGATGTGAAATCAGCAATACGATATCTTAGAGCAAGGGCAGAAAATTACTGTATTGATTCCAAACGGGTATATATAATGGGAGAATCAGCAGGCGGAACCCTTGCGATACTGGCATCTGTAACAAATGGGGATAATCAGTATGATGTTGGTGAATATCTGGGGAATTCCAGTGATGTACAGGGAGTGGTGGATTTTTATGGTCTGTCTGATTTGCGGGATATTGCCGGAGGTGCGAAAACGTCAACATTACCTGGAAATTTAATGTATCGTTGCTTGAACTTCTTTGGGGAAAATGTGGAGCGGGCAAGTGCTGTTTGTCATGTAGACAGCAGTACGCCACCTACGCTGATCTTTCATGGGAGTGTAGATGATGTGGTCATTCCTGACCATAGTGAGAAATATTATGGAAAATTGCAAGAGGCTGGTGTTCACAGCGATCTTTACATTTTGGAAGGTGCCGGACATGGAGACGCTTTGTTCTATCAGGATCATATTTATGATATTATTGAAACATTTCTTAAAGAAATATAAGTAGTAATAAAGAAATAATTCAAGAAATAATTTAAGAAATAATTTAAGAAGTAATTCAAGAAGTAATTTAAGAAGTAATTCAAGAAGTAATTTGAAAAGGAGAAAAATCATGTGGAAAGAAGCAATGTGGCTGGGCCTCCCGAAATGTGAATTGGAAAAGTGGAATATCCTGGAAGGAGATCTGACGGGACGGTTTGCGTATTATCGCTGTGAAAAGGAATTGCCGGACGGCTGTGAATTAGAGATACATATTACTGCCAATTCCAGGTACCGTTTATGGGTGAATGGGCAGGCGGTATTGTCAGGACCTTGTAAGGGAGATAAACACCGGCATTTTTATGAGACAGTTAATCTCACAGAGTATCTGACGGCAGGAAAAAATATTCTGGCTGTACAGGTGCTATACTGCAATCCTGATACTGCAGTTGTTCAAGGTGATGAACGAGCTTCTATTTTTGGAGTGGTGACACCGGGAGGAGGGCATCGGCTGGCAGTTGCAGGAAGCATTTTGAACAGGAAGAAAGAAATAATAGGAACAGTAACCACAGGAAAGGCAGAGTGGAAGGTCTGTCTGTCTGGCACATTCTATTTAAAATCCAACGAAATTACCGTGTATCTGGGCGCTATATGCGAAGAAATTGATTTCAGGAAAATCCCGGAAAACTGGAAACTTCCCGGGTATGATGCCGGTGAATGGAAGGAACCGGAGACGAAAGAGACGGTAAATATCGACATCTTTTCAGAAACAGTTGGCTTAGTGCAGCGTTTTCCCATAAAGAAACGGAGCATTCCATTAATGCTGGAAGAAGCGGATGGATTTATAGAAGAAATGGAAACATCACAAATACATAAGACAGGTATTTTAGAGAATGAAACAGTAATCGTGCCTGCAGGTGAAGTGAAGGAAATACTCCTTGACGCGGGCTGCATTAAAAACGGATATCCCATGTATAACTTCAGGGGCGGTAAAGGAAGTAAAGTGTTTTTTACCTACTTTGAAAAATTTGTCAGTGATACAGAAATCATTAAAAGAATAGATGCAGAAAATGGAAAAATTGTCGGGCTGACTGATATGATTGTGCTTAGCGGTAAAAATATTTGTTATGAGCCGTTCTGGTACCGTACTTTTCGGTTTCTGCGCATTCGTATAGAAGCGGCTGCAGAGGAGGTCGAGATCGGAAAACCTGTTTTTCAAAAAACCGGTTATCCCTTAAAGGCGGAATCATGGGTAAAATCCTCCAGTAAGTGGGTGGAAGAAGTCTGGAAAATGTGTGTGCGGACTTTGGAAAATTGTATGATGGAAACATATATGGACTGTCCCTATTATGAGCAGCTGCAATTTTCC